>Ga0160465_100170_pt1 | contig 53635 bp, 43 predicted proteins | sample HID1971K_E11MG_FD_108209 | JGI IMG/M metagenome (GOLD analysis project Ga0160465, IMG submission 108209) | Enriched millipede-associated microbial communities from UW Madison campus, WI, USA - HID1971K_E11 MG | ecosystem: Host-associated > Arthropoda: Insects > Digestive system > Unclassified ...
CATTATTGTACTGCCCCTTTTGCAAAGCCTAAGGTCGCCAAATTTATTGCTGAAATCCAAATCTAATGATTGCACAAGCTTTTTTGACAAAGTTAAACCTATATTTGTGGGTACACCGTAGCTTCTGCAGGAGAGGGAAAACAGGGGTTGTGCTTTTAACCCAAACGTAATGGATGACTACAAAGAAAATCTATTTCAAGGTGCTACCGGAAACTTATTTGAGTTTTCAAAAGCATTAAGGCAAACATGTACAGAGGCTGAAGATATTCTTTGGCAAGCTTTGAGAAGAAAGCAACTTAATGGATTAAAGTTTAGGAGACAGCATCCATTAAAAAATTATATTGCTGACTTCTATTGTCATGAATATAAATTAGTTATAGAAGTTGATGGAGAAATTCACGATTTAGAAGAACATAAGCAAGCCGATGTGGACAGAACTTTAGAATTAGGCAAGCTTGGTATTACAGTTATTAGATTTACCAATAAAGAAATAACCAAAGATTTACCAGTCGTATTAGATAAAATTATAAAATTTAAATAAAAAGCCCCTCTCCTTGAGGAGAGAGGCTGGGGAGAGGTTATGCTAAACACCACAGTTTTAATTATTGATGATGACGACGATATTCTCTTAAGCGCCCGCTTGTTTTTAAAGCAGCAGGTTAAGCAGGTCATCACATGCAAATCGCCAAAGGAGATCAATGTTTTGTTGAGCAAAAATGAAGTCGACATCATTTTACTGGACATGAATTATCAAAAAGGAGCAAGCGATGGTCGCGAGGGTTTATATTGGCTGGAGCACATTTTATCCATTGATAAAGATTATGTTGTTATCCTCATGACTGCTTTTGGAAATGTAGAGTTAGCCGTTAAAGCGATCAAAAAGGGGGCTACAGACTTCATCCTTAAACCCTGGGAAAACGAAAAACTCTTCGCCACAATTTCTGCTGCTTCAAAACTCCGCGAATCCACAAGAAAAGTAAAAAAACTGGAGAAAATCCATTCATCACTTCAAAAAGATATGACCCGTGGCTTTGAAAATATAGTTGGGCAGGCTGAGGGAATTAAACAACTTCAAAACACCTTATTAAAAGTTGCTCCGACAGATGCCAATGTGCTGATTTTAGGGGAGAACGGAACAGGAAAACAGGTTTTTGCTTATGAGATCCATCAGTATTCGCAAAGGAAGAATCAAGCTTTCATGCATGTAGATTTGGGTTCTTTAAACGAAAACCTATTTGAAAGTGAATTATTTGGTTATGCAAAAGGTGCTTTTACAGATGCTAAGGAAGATAAGCCCGGACGTTTTGAATTGGCTGATGGCGGAACCATTTTTCTGGATGAGATTGGAAATTTAACCCTTCCACTACAGGCAAAGCTTTTGAGTGTTTTACAAAACAGAACCGTAACTCGCCTCGGCGAAAGCAAGGACCGTAAAATTAATGTCCGTTTGATCACGGCTACCAATATGCCTTTGAATGAGATGGTTGCCAAAAATACTTTTAGGCAAGACTTACTTTTCAGGATAAATACAGTAGAACTTTTATTACCTCCTTTACGCAAACGCGGAACGGATATTTTGCTTTTAGCCAATCATTTTATGCAGGTTTTCAGTTCAAAATATCATAAAGAAAGCCGAAGTTTGAGTACTAAAGCCAAAGATGTACTTTTAAATTATAAATGGCCTGGCAATGTTCGGGAATTACAGCATGTTTTAGAACGGGCGGTAATCATGAGTGATGGAGCGGAAATATCAGAAGAGGATTTACAACTTAGTCCACAGCGATTTGCCAGTACGAATAGCTTGCCAGATGAAATGGCATTAGAAGATATGGAAAAGATGATGGTGCAAAAAGCAATTGATAAACACAAGGGAAATATATCAAAAGCCGCAGCTGAATTGGGTTTAACCCGTGCCGCATTGTACCGTAGAATTGAGAAATTTGGAATTTGAGAAAGGTTTGGGGCATAAGGTTTAAGGCGTAAGGCCAACACATCAAATACCTTAAACCCTACACCTTATACCTTACACCTTATACCTTACCCCATTAAAACATGTTTTACAAGCGCTTTACCTTTCGTTTAATATTTAGACTACTGGTTATAAACCTGTTGGCCTATCTCCTATTCTATCTAATCAAAAATACACAGCTTTGGTTTACCATTATCGGAATCGGATTGATATTAATTGGTGCCATCATTTCACTTTATTATTACATTAATGAAATCAGATCGGATATTAATCGTTTCATTTTAGCGGTCAAGACCCGGGATCATACACTCAATTTTAAAAACAAAGCCACTAAGGGAAGCTTTCCAGAATTATACGAATCTTTCGGGGATATTCTCCAGGTACATAAACAAATCAGATTGGAACAAGAAGCTATGTTTCAATTGATAAAAACCATTTTGGAACAGGTACCCGTAGGTGTAATTGTAGTAAACAACACCAAAAAAGAAGATCAGAATGAAGAAATAGCTTTCTTTAATCAGGCAGCATCAAATTTATTGGGTGTTCCTGCTTATAAATATTGGCACCGTTTAAAACAACATTTACCCGCCTTTTCTCATGAAGTTGAACAGATTGTAACTGGTGGAAAGAGATTTCTTGAACTCAAAATTCAGGATAAATTCATTCAGCTTTCTACAGAAGTAATCCCCCTAAATTTATATGGGAACAATTACACCATCATCAGTTTCCAAAATATTAAGGATGAGATAGAGCAAAAAGAAACTGAGGCCTGGAACCGGCTAATTGGTGTTATTTCTCACGAGATTTTAAATTCCATTACACCAATAAGCTCCTTATCAGATACCATTAACGGTATGGTTACTGATAAAGAAAATCTGACAGAAGATGAGATGGAGGATTTAAAAACTGCATTACAAACCATAAAAAGAAGATCGTCAGGGCTTTTGGATTTTGTTAAGGATTATCGTTTAATTGCCGAATTGCCTACACCAAATCTTGAGCTGCATACAATTGGTGAAATTTTAAAGCACATTAAAGTTTTGATGCGCCCATTTGCCAAGATTAAAAATGTGGTTTTAGATGTTGAACAAACCTCATCGAGAATAACCATACAACTCGATTTAAAATTGATTGAACAAGTACTCATCAATTTAATCACCAATAGCATCTATGCTGTAGAAGAAACAGAAAACCCTCATATAACAGTGGGTTATCGATTGGAAAACACCAAACTTTACATCGATGTTACCGACAATGGAAAAGGTATCGAATCGGGCGATTTAGAGAAGATATTTGTTCCGTTTTATACCACACGCAAAAATGGATCCGGAATTGGATTAACGATAAGCCGAAACATTATGAAAATGCATCGGGGGAGTATTGAGGTCGTATCAACCTCTAACCAAACCACAACATTCTCTTTAGTTTTCAATTACATATAAATGACAAGCCATAGTTATTGGCCAGAATTACTTGTTACCCCTTCAATCACGATTGGTATCTCAAGAACTTCCCTTAACTATTCAAATACTTACTTTTTTTAAAGTCAATACCTCTTCTAATCAAAATTGCATGGTAAAAGCTTGGAATATCATGGGTCCATTTTGGAAGAATTAAAATAATTAAAATCACATCTAACTGGGAGATTAAACCAAGAACAATACAGGATTTAAGAACCCAGCCACCATAGGCAAAACCAAGCAAACAAGTAAAAGTAATGAGCAATGTAAGTCCCCAAATTTTTGAAATAAATGCATGGGTACAAGTTTCTTTCCCAAATCTGATGAAGCTAGTTAAATAACATAATGCTTCCATAATAAATAAGGAAATAACACCAAATAAATTTTCTTTAATAAGCTGGGGATAAATTAGGTAGCAGCAACATGAAATACTCAACCAAAAAATTAAATCAGTTTGACTGTCGAGCCTTCGCATTTTCTCTGTAGATATGTTCATTTTTCGAGCAAGAATCCCATCAAAAATATCTGACAACAAACCTAAAAACATCAATATTAAAATAATATAAGCAGCCTGCTCCTTCCAATAAAAGGAAATTAATAATATAACAGGCGCTAATAAAAATCTAAATAGAATCAACAAATAGGGTAAACTCATTTTAGTTCTAATTTTATAATTGGTATGCTCATAATCCCTTACCCAAAATAATTATTTTGATAAACAAAAGCCTCTACTTTTCAGCAGAGGCTATAAATTTATTTGAGGAAATTGTTTAAATCACCGTTCCACTTGGTAAAACAGCACCTTTTTTAATCACTACGATACCATCTTTAACGGCATAAAGATCAAAATCGCCATCCTCTAAATGAGGGCCTCCATTAATTTTGACATCATTACCGATGCTACAATTCTTATCAATGATGGCATTGTTAATGTAACAGCGATCGCCAATACCGATTAATGAATGACCGGCAGCTGTTTCCGTTTGAATTTCATCGAGTGTTTGATAACGATCGCTTCCCATAATATATGCATTAGTAACTACGGTATGTTTACCAATTCTTGAACGAATACCTAAAACGGTTCGCTCTACCCTACTTGCCTGAATAATACAGCCCTCAGCAATAATGGTTTTTTCTAAAGTTGTACCTGAAATTTTAGATGGAGGCAGCATCCTTGCCCTTGTAAAAATCGTGTGATTACTATCAAACATATTAAATTTCGGCAATTCGTCCGTTAAGCCTAAATTGGCCTCGAAGAAAGAGGAAATGTTACCAATATCTGTCCAGTAACCTTCGTATTGATAGCTTAAAACACGGCTATTTGAAATCGCTCTCGGTAAAATCTCCTTACCAAAATCTTTTTCATCCGGATCTTCGTTTAAAATATTAATCAGATACTCACGATTAAATACATAGATACCCATCGATGCCAGGAAATTACGACCTTCTGATTGCATTTCCTCTCCAGTATCCGAAATCCAATCTTCCAGTCCGGTTTTTGGCTTCTCAACGAATGAGGTAATCATATTCTCATCGTCAGATTTAAGAATGCCAAACTCAGTAGCCTCCTTAGCCGTTACCGGAATTGTCGCAATTGTAATTTCTGCCTTTGCCGCAACATGTTTCTCAATCATTTCCTTAAAATCCATCTGGTACAATTGATCACCAGATAAGATGAGGATATAATCGAATTCATGCGAAACAATGTGGTGCATACATTGTCTAACCGCATCTGCCGTACCCTGGAACCAACCAGCGTTTTGTACAGTTTGTTCAGCCGCCAGAATATCAACAAAAGCCTTACTAAAATGGCTAAAGTGATACGTGTTTTTAATGTGTTTGTTTAGGGATGCTGAATTGAACTGCGTTAACACAAACATGCGGTGTATGCCTGAATTTAGACAATTGGAAATTGGGATGTCTACCAGCCGATATTTACCTGCAATTGGAACTGCGGGTTTAGATCGTGTTTGTGTTAGTGGCGATAATCTCGATCCTTGGCCACCGCCAAGGATAACGCCTAAAACTTTGTCGGTCATGTGTTTAAGCTTATTTTAATATTTGGTATAATTCTATGTATTGTTGCGCTGCATGATCCCAGGAGTGATCTATTTTCATCATGGTTTTGCGCACCGCTTTAAATTTCTTTTTATCGTAATAAAATTCAACCGCCCTGTTAATGGAATGTGTTACATCCCAAATGCTGGTTTGATCATGACAGATCCCAAAACCATCGTCACCAATATCAATTACCGTATCTTTTAATCCGCCTACCCTACGCACAACTGGCACAGTTCCATACCTCAATGCATAGAGCTGATTTAAGCCACAGGGTTCAACCCTTGATGGCATCAAAAGGAAATCTGCTCCTGCATAAATTTGATGTGAAAGCTGTTCGTTGTAGCCAATATAAGCATTATATTTTCCAGCAAAAACATCTTTTAATTGATTTAACCGTCCTTCTATCCAGGGATCTCCTGAACCTAAAACCAGCACATTAATATTGTCGCCGTGCTGTTGTAAAGCGGTATAAAAAATATCGGGTAATAGATCGGCTCCTTTTTCTTCTACTAATCTGCCGATAAACGTAAATAAGGGTTTGGAAGGGTCTAATCCAAAAATATTACATAGTTCAGTTTTATTGGCAAGTTTGGCTGCTTCTACCGTTTTAATATTGTATTTTTTTGAAAGCATTGGATCTGTTTCCGGATTCCAGACATCATTATCTATTCCATTTAAAATGCCAACAGATTTTCCTCGCTCCTGCCTTAACAAACTTTCCAATCCACGGGCATTATTGCTCATTTCATCCAGGTAACTTGGCGAAACAGTTGTAACCCTCCAGGCACACTTTATTGCTGCGGCTAAAGGATTAATGTCTTTATTCCACTCCAACAAACCTGCTTTCCATAAATCAAAAGCCGGAAGATAATATAATTTATCCCATCCAAATTGTCCCTGATATTGTGCATTATGAATAGTTACAACAGTTGGGACCTGATTAAGAGATTGATATTTTAAGGAATTGTTGGCCATAAAAGGTATCAGCCCCGTATGGTGATCATGGCAATGAATCACATCCGGACGATGTTCCCATTGCACAATCCAATCTAATGTTGCAATCTGGAAGGCGATAAACCTTTCCGTGTCATCATAATAACCATACACATTCGGTCTATCAGTTAAACCCTGTATATGAACAACATACAAATCAAAACCCAGCTTATTTGTCTTTTCTTTTAATATGCGAAATTGAAAATGATTGTTTCCATAGTTTGCCCAGGCATCGTAGGTTACCTCGAATTCGTTTTCGCGGATAAATTTAGTATCATATGCAGGAACAACCACTTTGGCAATATGCCCCAGTTTATTTTGATATTTTGGTAAGGCTCCTACCACGTCGGCTAAGCCGCCAACTTTTGCAACAGGATAACACTCGGCACTTATATGTATAATTTCCATTAAATATTTGGTGAAGATAACCCTGTTAAGTTACTAATAGTTTTGTAGTTTACAAATAATGCAAAATTTATTTTCACTTAATTAATTATACCTTCAGATGCCAGAACTGCCTTCTTATAAAGTTAAATAGATGTACATTTTAACAACTCTGATTCTATCTTACATTGTAATAAAATTCTTACAAAACAGAACAACTGTTTTCATGCGTTTATAACAAAAGGTTCAGGATAAAAGTCATAAAAAAACCGACTGGTATACCAATCGGTTTCAACAACAAATATATAATTTAGGTTTAGATAGTGATCTTCTAATATTCTTCCGCAATAATTTCGAAAAAATTGCGGATGGGTTGGAATTGCGGATGCAAGGAAACCACATCTCCAAAAACCAATAAAGCAGGGGCATTTATTTTCTTATCTTCAACGATTTCAGCGATGGTATCCACAATTCCTACAGCAATTTTTTCATCAGGGGATGAGCCATTTTGAATCACCGCTACAGGCAGTAAATTTTTATTTTCTGATTGAAAAATTGCGGCAATTTCTTTTACTTTTTCAATTCCATTTAATACCACAATGGTGGCTTTTGTTTTAGCTGCAATATATAAATCCTCTGATATCTCTCCTTTTGAATTTGTGCCTGTTACTGCCCAAAAGCTCTCGCTCAGGTCTTTATAAATCATCGGAATTTTTTGCAGACTTGGCGCACCAGTTGCACTGGAAATGCCTGGAATAATTTCTGTCGGGATGCTATATAACTCTGCTGCATCAATTTCTTCATAACCTTTGGCAAAGAAAAACGGATCGCCACTTTTTAAGCGCACTACATGACCATAATTTAAAGCGTAATCAATAATCAATTTGTTAACTGCTTCTTGTGAAAAGGATTCGTCATCACTGCGTTTTCCAACATAAACCTTGGGAATACCTTCCGGGGCATGATTTAATAAGGCTTCGTTTACATTGGCATCATATAATACAACATCCGCTGTTTTTAATGCTTTTACGCCTTTTAAACTAAATAAATCCGGATCTCCCGGGCCCGCTCCTATCAAAGTAATTTTTGGCTCGATGTTGGTTTTTTCTATTTTACTTAAAATCATAACTGAAATATACGCTCCTTTTACGCTTATTATATTTGCAAATATATAAAGTCTATAGAAATTGTCGTAATTTATTTTAAAATAATTAATCAGGATTTTTAGTATTGTAGGATTTTCATGATTTTGGCTTAAAATATAGTAAAATCGTGCTGAATTTATTTCAGCATCTTTTTTGGTTACTCCATTTACCCTAAGGCATTTAAATCGAAATGGTTCGTGTCCTCACCATAGCTTTTCGGAAGATTTAAATGTTATTAGATTTTACCAGCTAAGCACATTTTATATGAACTTATATTCCTTCTATGGTAAAAAAATGAGTCTCTATTGTTCTCCATATAAGACACATAAGGGCATTTAAGTGTATCCTAAACTATTATCTACTTTTTTAATAACGCCATAAAATATTCCGAACACTTATGGTGTCATCAAGAACCAAAACAACAAGATTTATTTACAATCTTTTGTAATAAATGTAAACTTGCCTTTTTCGAAATCAATGGGCTTACCTTTAACAAAATATGATCTACCCATAGATGTTTCTATTTGCCCAACGCCCATGATTAGATTTTCGTTCTTTTTCAAAAAAGCCAATGGATTTTTATATATCGTTACAGTATCCTTACCTTCTTTAAAAGTATAATCAACAAATAAAGTATCGCCCTTAAAAGTACCTTCAAATGTTCCTTTATTCATGGGTTTTTGATCGTACTTAATTAAAAGTTCACCACTCACCTTTCCTGTGCTCATAGTTTTAACTTTTAAATCTGCTGTGTCTTTTTCGAAAGTCGAAATATAACACTGTTCGTGAAGTAAAGTATCCGAAGTACCACCAGATTTTCTACTATCCGTTTGATTACAACTAAACATCAATGGAGAAACCATAAATGCAAGATAAAAAGCTGTTTTTTTCATAATAGAGATATTTAATTAAACATTGACCTGTTAGGTTTAACCAATATACTCAATTAAAACAAATTATATGTAGACAGATATAAGATTTCGAAATTTCAAGTGCCAGATGGTAACATCTGACAGCACGAATACAGTAATGAATAATATATAAACCTCACAGGTTTTAAAAACCTGTGAGGTTTCGTTATGTTTAGAACGAAAGCGGGGCTATCGTAACCGATGCCCCGCTGAAATTGCTTTTCAAATATATTTCAGGATTATTGATTTTGCCGTATTATTTGCATTAAGATTGTCTCAACAGCTTTCCTGAATTCGTTCCTCAGAATGGACCGAATTGGTTATTCAACCGCAGCTCTGAACATTAATGCGCCAACGGTTAAATTGGTACGGCTGTCTACCAAAATGGCTGAGCCATTTGCACGGTTATCATCATATAAATCAAAGGCCAACGCATCGGCAGTTTTGATCGTTACACGACCAATATCATTCAGTTTAAATTCATCCGCTGCATGTTTTTCTAAAGTATTGATATCTACTTTATGCAATATTTCGTTGATTTTGCAACGGGTAATCTTGCTGTTGTGCTGAATCAGATAGGTTAGCGAAGTATCCAATGGCCGTGTATCCATCCAGCAAAGGTCGGCCTCGATCAATTTTGACTCATTTGGCAGAGCAGATGCATTTACAATGGTATCGCCACGACTGATATCGACATCGTCTTTTAAATGAATAATAACCGATTGACCCGCATGAGCCTCATCAGGTGATTGATCAAAAAATTCGATTTTTTCTATCGTCGAACTTGCTCCCGACGGTAATACGGTTACTTTTTCGTTCAGTTTGAATGTACCACTTAACACCCTGCCCGCATAACCACGATAATCGTGTAAATCATCCGTTTGAGGGCGGATAACCCATTGAACCGGCATACGGGCCAGTTGTGATTTATCCAGATTGTCGGTATCTACTTTTTCTAAAAAATGTAATAAGCTTTCTCCTTCGTACCAATCCATACGTTCTGATGACTGCACTATATTATCACCTTTTAATGCACTAACAGGAATGTAAGTTACATCTTCGAGCTTGAGTTGCTGAGCCAGCACTTTATATTTATCCGTGATGGCGGTAAAAACAGTTTCGCTGTAATCTACCATATCCATTTTGTTAACACAAACCACAATATGCTTAATGCCCAAAAGTGAAACCAAATAAGAATGGCGAATGGTTTGCTCTACCACTCCGTTTCTCGCATCGATTAAAATAATAGCTAAGTTTGCCGTTGAGGCACCGGTAACCATGTTTCTGGTGTATTGGATATGGCCTGGCGTATCGGCAATAATGAATTTCCGTTTCTCGGTTTGGAAGTATTTATAGGCTACATCAATGGTAATCCCCTGCTCTCGCTCTGCTCTTAAACCATCTGTTAAAATGGCTAAATCAATGGTTCCATCATCATTTTTACGGTTAGAGCTCTGCAAGGCTTCCAACTGATCAGCTAAAATGGAATCTGTATCGTATAACAAACGGCCGATTAGGGTACTTTTACCATCATCTACGCTGCCTGCTGTGAAAAATTTTAATATGTTCATACTTTTAGATATGAGATGTCAGATATGAGACTTTAGATTCCCGCCAACATCCAATTTAAATTCTAATTAATTTCGATGTGTTTGATGATTTGGTTTTGTCTCAAATCTCACATCTCAATACTCAAATCTCTTTAGAAATACCCTCCCTTTTTCCTATCCTCCATTGCGGCTTCTGAAACTTTATCATCCATGCGTGCTCCACGTTCTGATATTTTAGATTCGCTGATTTCTGAAATAATATCATCAATCTGATCGGCATCTGATTCTACCGCAGCTGTACAAGACATATCTCCAACAGTACGGAAACGTACTTTTTTGCTGACAACTATATCTTCATCATCCATATTTAAAAATGGTGATGCTGCCATAAGCTGACCATTTCGGGTAATACAATCGCGTTGGTGTGCAAAGTAAATGCTCGGTAATTCGATATTTTCCCTTCGGATATAATTCCAAACATCAAGCTCAGTCCAGTTGCTGATCGGGAATACACGAACATTTTCGCCTTTATGAATTTTACCATTGTAGATGTTCCAAAGCTCCGGACGTTGTCTTTTTGGATCCCATTGTCCGAACTCATCACGAACAGAAAAAATACGTTCTTTAGCCCTTGCCTTTTCTTCATCACGACGTGCACCTCCTATACAGGCATCAAACTCATATTTTGCAATGGTATCTAATAAAGTTACAGTTTGTAAAGCATTTCTACTGGCATTTTTACCTTTCTGCTCCACTACTTTCCCTTGGTCTATAGATTCCTGAACTGAGCCCACAATTAATTTTTCGCCAATTCTGGCCATCATTTTATCCCGGTACTCTATGGTTTCCTCAAAATTATGTCCTGTATCAATATGCACCAATGGAAAAGGGAATTTGCCCGGACGAAAAGCTTTTTCTGCTAAACGAACGAGTGTAATAGAGTCTTTTCCACCAGAGAATAATAGTGCCGGTTTTTCAAATTGCCCTGCCACCTCACGTAAAATGTGAATAGCCTCGGCCTCTAGCTCATCTAAATAATCAAAATTATATGTACCCATTTTTTAAAGTTTAAAGTTTAAAGTTCTGAGTTCAAAGCTACATCAGCTTTAAACATTTAACTTTCAAACTTATTTTTATACTACTCAACCCCACATTCCTTTTCTGCTGCCATGGTTCGTGTCTCCACAAACCATTATTCAATTTTCGGTTCGCGGAGGACACAAACCGAGGCTATAAAGTTTAAAGTTCGGTTGCCATGGTTCGTGTCCCCACGAACCATTATTCAAATTTCAGTTCGTGAGGACACAAACCGAGGCGTTATTCCAACTTTAAACCTTTAACTTTCAACTTATTTTACTCCATGCAGCCCACATTCCTTTTTCGATTGGTCTTCCCACCACCATCTTCCAGCCCTGAAATCTTCTCCTGGTTGTACGGCTCTTGTACAGGGTGCACAACCAATACTCGGAAAACCCTTATCGTGCAAAGTATTATAAACAATATTGTTTTCTTTTATATATTGTTTTACATCTTCTAGTGTCCAATCGAATATGGGGTGAAATTTTACAAGCTGATTGCCTTCATCCCATTCCAAATCCTGCATATCCTCACGATTGGCACTTTGCTCTGCCCTAATTCCCGTAACCCAAATCTCATTTCCTTTTAAGGCTCTTTTCAATGGCTCAATTTTGCGAATGTAGCAACATTCTTTTCTATTTTCTACTGATTCGTAAAAACTATTTGGTCCTTTTTTATTAACCATATCCTGCAATAACTCATTATTAGGATAATATGCATGGATGGGTTTATTGTAGATTTCCAGTGTACGGTTCCAAACGTAGTAAGTTTCAGGGAATAAACGCCCTGTTTCCAATGTAAATACCTTTATCGGAATGTTGTTTGCAAAAATAAGGTGGGTAATCACCTGATCTTCCCAACCGAAACTGGTTGAAAAGATGATTCTACCTTCAAATTTATTTGCAAGAAATCTTAATTTTTCTACGGTATTTAAGCCTGTTAAATCTTGCTTTATCTCCTCTAAATTCCCCATCGCCTACATTAATTTTAAAATAAACATAATTACGCTGCGCAAACTTGCGGCCATAACAATAATTCCAACGGCAATCATAATGGTTTTTGCAGAAATCTTATTCGAAACTCTTGCCGCAATTGGCGCAGCCAAAGCACTACCAATAATCAGGCCCAAAACAGCTTCCCAATGTTTACCGCCCAGCATCGTAAAAAAAGTTAGCGAGCTTAAGGTTGCTATAAAAAAGCGACTTATTTTTACCGTTCCCAAAGAAAACAATGGATGCCTTCCCCCTGCAATTAAACTGGATAATACGATTGAACCCCAACCTCCGCCGAATGCGGCATCTATAAAACCACCTATAAAGCCTAAAAAACCAATTTTTTTAATTTTATGCTCCGCTTTTTTCCTTTTGACATTGAAAGCTTTCGTTAAGATAACTCCGCCTAAAAATAAGGTATAAATGGAAACAACCGGCTTTACATAAGAACTATAATGCTCTAATGAAGATAAAATATAAGCGCCCATAACAGCCCCTATAACAGCTGGAAGGATTAATATTTTAAACAATTTCCAATTTACATTACCCATTTTATAATGCATCCACCCAGCTATACCATTACTTAAAACTTCAGAAATATGAATGGCCATACTTGAAGATGCAGGCGGCAAACCCATTGCCAAAGAAAATGAAGCAGAGGTTACGCCATAAGACATCCCAATAGCTCCATCAACCATTGCAAAAACAAAACCTGCACCCAAAAACCAGTAAAACAGTGGGTCGACATGGATCAGGAATGACTGAAATTCTGGTTCTGTATTCCATAAAGTGAATCCAATAGTACCGATAAACAATACAATAACCAGCCAAATTAACCATTTGATATTCGCTTCAACAAAGCTTTTTTTAGGATTGACCAAACTTTCGGTAACCTTGTTCAGTTTTTTGACCTTAGCCGAAAAATCACCATTTAAAGTTTGGCGCAAAGCACTCATATTTTGTAGGGTCGCATCCAGTTCTGGTGGTAAACCCTCATTTAAGATTTGCTTTAATCGCTTTGCAATGGTTGGTGACTTACCATTTGTGGAAATGGCAATCTTTAAATCACCTTTTTGTACAATTGAACCCAGGTAAAAATCACAAAGTTCGGGTTTATCTGCAACATTGATCAATAAGCCCTTTTCATGTGTTACCGCCCTGATTTCTTCGTTTAATATATTATTGTTTGTTGCCGCAAAAACAATGTCAATGTCATTTAAATCATGAACATCGAAACTTTTTTGCTTCACTTTTATTTGAGGGTAATTTGCAATGAGTGCATAAACCTCTGGCGAAATCATTTCGGCAACTATTGTAATTTTTGCATGATTGCTGTTATTTACAATTGCCGTTAACTTCTCTAAACCAATATTTCCTGCACCAATTAATAATGAATGCAGCTTATTCAGTTTTATAAAAACCGGAAACAGCTGATTACCTTTTTCTTCGTCAGAAAAAGCTTCTGCATTATTTTGGTTAGGCAATAGCTGCATATTGTTTCACTAAAGTTTTAAATGATGGGTGTAGTGAAACCACCTCCCCAAATATCAATAATGCCGGAGCTTTAATGTTTTCCTCTTTAACAAGACTTTCAATGGTTTCAACCACCCCAACTACCAATTTTTCATCTTCTGCCGATCCATTCTGCACCACAGCAGCCGGCAGATTAGCTCTACCTGCAGCCTTGAAAATCTCTACAATCTGAGGTAATTTTTTCAATCCCATCAACACAATTACTGTTGCATTTGATGTTGCCGCTTGGTAAATATCATTTGAAACTTCTCCTGAGGTTGTAGTTCCTGTTATTACCCAAAAACTTTCGCTTAAGCCCCGGTGTGTAACGGGAATTTGTTGTAACCCGGGTACACCAATCGAACTTGAAATACCTGGAATTACGCTAACCGGGATGTTGTAAGATGCTGCATAATCCAGCTCTTCATATCCCCTGCCAAATACAAATGGATCGCCTCCCTTTAAGCGTACTACATGACCATAATTCAGCGCGTAATCGATCATTAATTTATTGATGGTATCTTGCGGATAGGAATGTTCTCCTGAACGTTTACCCACATAAACTTTGATGGCATCGGCTGGTGCATGTTCCAATAAAGCCTCATTGGTTAAGGCATCATATAAAACTACATCTGCTGTTTGTAAAGCTTTTACGCCTTTCAGGGTAAGTAAATCAGGGTCTCCCGGACCAGCGCCTAAAAGGGTTATTTTTGATTCTTTATTTTGATTAACCATAATTTTGAATTTTGAATGAGTGAAATTTTCTAAATTTTGAATGAATGAATTTTGAATTAGAGAATGATTAATGCGATTTGTCAATTCTATCATTCAAAATTCTATCATTCTATAATTCTCTCATTTAGCCACTGTTGCCCTTTTTTCTTTGATTTGATTTAAAAACTCATTCGCCTCATTAAAGTAGTTCCGGGCAAACTCTTCGGATGGCTCGTTCTTGTTGATCTGTAAAACCAAATCTGCAAAGCTCGTATCTAAATTAAATTCTCCAGTTTCCACATAGTGGTTGTCAAACTCCCGAATGATACCAATCTGTGTACTGCTGTTCACGCCTTTATCTAACAATAATGATTTTGCGGCACTAACTAAACAACTATAGGTGTGATAAATTGAATCAGCATACGCTTTTCTATTTAGAGCTTGTTGTGCCCAATCAAATTTTTCATCAGCCTCCAACAATAAAGTCGCAATTAAATCGATCACAACACCCGCGCACTCGCCAACACCAATCGCGGTTTCAAAGGTTTCTTCATGCCCCCAATCCACAAATTCTTCCGCTTTTAGAGTGGTTAAATCTGCCAAAGGTTTTAATAACTGGTAAAAATGGTCTTTGCCTTTTCTATCATAATATTGATGAAAGCTCTCCTCTTCAAGATTATTTGCTTTAAAATCATTTAAAATGAAATGCAAAACACTTGTAGCTCTTTTAGATGGCACTTTAATAACGCGTTCTGCTACACGGCCAACTCCATTTCCAACCGTACCACCACCAAGCATAACCTGAACTGCTGGTACAACCTTACCTTCTGCCTTAACTGAACTGCCGTGAAAACCAATTTCAGCCAAACCATGCTGACCACAGGAATTCATACAGCCACTAATTTTTATCTTGATGTTTTTCTCGTAGATAAACTCAGGGAAATCGGTATAAATTACATCCTCTAAAACCTCTGCTAAGGTCATAGAGTTAGAAATACCTAAGTTACAGGTATCTGTACCCGGACACGTGGTTATATCTGCTAAACTATCAAAACCAGCAGTTGTAAAACCAATTTTATTTAAGGCTTTATATAATGAAGGTAATGCCTCTTTACGAACAAACTTTAAAAGTAAGCCTTGATTTTGAGTAATTCTGATTTCATCAGCAATATAAGGCCTAACGGCTTCTACAAAAGCACGGGCTTTATCGGTTTTAATATCACCAACCTGAACTTTTACATAAACGCCATGAAATCCTTTTTGCTTTTGCTCAATTACATTCGTAGCCAGCCAATGTTTGTAATGCGTTTCGTTTTCTATTTCAACCTGTGGGTAATCCTGCTCTAAAGGCAAAGCCGGTTGAGGAACAGCATCTAAATCAATTTTAAAAGTTTTTACCTTATTGGCAATGCGTTCTTCAGCAACAAGGCGTAAAACTTCTTCCAAACCTAATTTTTGAACCAGGTATTTTAAACGTGCTTTATTGCGGTTGGTACGTTCCCCATAACGATCGAAAACCCTTAATACCGATTCGGAATAGGGAATCAATTGATCTTCAGGTAAAAATTCGTGTACAGCACTAGCCAGAAAAGGTTGTGCACCCAAGCCTCCGGCAAATAAAACCTTAAATCCACGCTCACCTTTTTCATTCAGCTTCGGAATAAAGCCTAAATCATGGATATAGCTGTATGCTGTGTCTTTATCACTTGATGAAAAGGAAATCTTGATCTTTCTTCCCATTTCCTGACAAATCGGATTACGCAAGAAGTAAGCAAAAACCGCTTGGGCATAAGGTGAAACATCAAAAGGTTCATCAGGATCAATTCCTGAAGTTGGTGATGAGGTTACATTACGAACCGTATTTCCACAAGCCTCTCGAAGCGTAATATCATCCTGCTCCAGTTTTGCCCAAAGCTCCGGCGTTCTATCCAAACTCACATAATGTATTTGTATATCCTGGCGGGTAGTCAAATGCAAATTACCACTCCCATATTCATCAGCAATATCCGCTATACGCAACAATTGCTTAAAAGTAATTTTACCAAAAGGCAATTTGATGCGCACCATTTGAACACCCGGCTGCCTTTGGCCATAAACGCCACGGGCTAACCGCAAGCTTCTAAACTTTTCCTCGTGAATGGTACCATCTCTAAAAGCCCTGATTTTCTTTTCTAAATCAATGATATCCTGTTCAACCACCGGATTCTCAAGCTCTGTTCTGAAACTTTGCATGTTTTGTTGTTTTCTTAATTCAAAAAAATGCCTCTCTTTTTATGGAGAAGCATTTATATTTTATACTCTATAAATTATTTATACGCTTCTAATTATGTCGCATTATACAACAATACGCCATTTTACTTTCCATTCCCCTCTGTATAAAATTGAGATTCACAGGCCAAATATACAAAGTATATAGGAATAGTAGTTATTTTCAGTAATTTTTTTTACCCCGTTGTTTTCAAACTCTCTTCCCGGGCAATAATATCGGCAATACTGGTTTCTGTTAAAATTTTAAGTGTAGCATCCCTAACATCAATAAACGCACTTCTAATGCCACAGGTAACTTCATCTACACATTCATCACATTTATGATAAAAATTTAAACTTGCACATGGAACCATTGCAATAGGCCCATCAGTTATTCGCATCACATGAACCAGGAAAATTTCTTCGGGCTTTTTGTTTAAACTATAACCGCCTCCGGCTCCTTTTTTACTATATAAAAAGCCTGCATTACGTAAATCTAAAAGAATTTGCTCCAGAAATTTTTTGGGTATATGCTCTTCCTCTGCAATTTTTGAAATTTGCATCGGTGGTTTCTCTACATTTTTACCAAGAGCTACTAAAGCTTTGATGGCATATTTTGTTTTTTTGGATAGCATATTTTCACAAAGCTAATAAAAGAATGTAAAAATTAAAATACGTACTTTAAAACCATACTTAATCAAATCATCGTAAAAATAATTCGAGTTAGGCATTCAAATCCTTTTATCCATGTTTAAAATCTATTTTTACAAAAATTCTGAAACTGTTTAAAGTTCGATTAAATTTTCACATGTCAGTCTGAGTATATCGAAGACCTTAACAAAGGTGTTTCGACAGGCTCAACATGACAATAGTAGCAAATTATTTGATATGAAATTTAAACAGTTTCTCTATATTTTGATTTTTAAACAATGAAAAGAAAATCCGGTCTTCTGCCTCTTATCATAATTGCAGCAATATTTTTTATAATCAATGGCTATGTCTTATCAGGATTGGCAACGGTATTGCATTCTGAATGGCTCAACATAGTATTTTGGGTGTTTATTTCAGGATTAACTTTTACGCTTATTTATGCCATACAGCAAATTCGAAGCAGGGGAATGAATAAGTTTTTTCTAATCATCAGTCATACTTTCTTAATCGTTTTTGTAGCTGAGCTTGTCTTTTCGATCTTTCTCATTATCGGCGATGTTTATCGTTTAATTTTAGGGCTGGCGTCCAATTTTCAGGCAGAAGGCTTTCATTGGCTTCCAAGAAGTAGTTACTGGGTAAGTTTCGCTTTAGTGATGTTCTCTTTAACGCTTGCCCTCTTTGCTTATGGTATTACCAGGGGAAAATATGCCTACAGGGTAATTAAACATACTTTATTTTTTGATGATCTTCCAAAAAGTTTTGACGGTTTTACTTTAACACAAATATCTGATGTACATGCCGGAAGTTTTACCAATTCTAAGGCCGTTCAGAAAGGTATCGATTTAATTAACGATCAAAAAAGTGATCTTTTTGTTTTTACAGGCGATTTAGTTAACAATGCTGCATCGGAGATTAAACCCTGGATTAGTCATTTTTCGCAAATTAAAGCACCATATGGGCAATTTTCTGTATTGGGAAATCATGATTATGGTGATTATATGAAGTGGCCAAGCGATACAGAAAAGATTCAAAATCTTCAACAATTAAAAGCTTATCATAAAGAACTTGGCTTTAAACTTTTACTGGATGAGCATATAGAGATCATTAAAAATGGAGAAAAAATAATCCTGTCGGGTGTAGAAAACTGGGGCATTGGCTTTGGTGAGCGTGGAGATCTGAAAAAAGCCCTACAAAATACATTAGATAACGATTTCAAAATTCTATTGTCTCATGATCCATCGCACTGGGATGTTCAAGTAAAACAGTTCCCCTCAAAAATCCAACTTACTTTGGCGGGCCATACACACGGTATGCAATTTGGTATTGAGGCTTTTGGCTTTAAATGGAGTCCTGTAAAATATAGGTATAAACATTGGGCTGGATTAAAATCCGAAAACGGAAAATATCTCAACATCAACAGGGGATTTGGTTTTATTGGCTTTTCGGGCAGGATTGGCATTTGGCCGGAGATTACCGTAATTGAGTTGAGGAAAAAGATCGATTAATATCCTTTCCTGCTTCATTTATTGAAATTCAGCTACATAAATATTAACTTAAGCCACCAGAAGACACCGAATCAATTAAAATAAAATCTTATCTTACCATACAAGTCAAAAAATTTATGAGAATAATCCTCTTTATCCTTTTATCAACCCTATTTACAGAAACACCCACAATTGAAAAAGATAGAGAACGATGGAAACCCTATTATACAGATGCAAATCCAGCACAAATTGCTGACAAATGGTTTTTACCTTTTGATGTTGCTGATAGAAGAAATGTTAAAAACATCAGGATCATCAGCATTTTCGGTGATCACCGCGACAGCTTTTTTAAAGGCCATATCCATACTGCAATAGATATTAACCCCAGTAAGCCAAAAGCAAAATTAGTAGATGTTTATGCTATGTCAAATGGTATAGTTTGCTCTATCCATTTAGGAGAAAATCAGCGTACAGTAGTTGTAAAACATAAATTGAAGAATGGGAGTATCATGTTCAGCTCATATAAACACCTTAAAGAAGTTTATGTAAACAATGGACAACAGGTATCCGAAAACACCAAACTGGCTCGTTTATTTACCCCGACCGAAAGTAAAAAATATGGTGGCGATTACCACCATTTGCACCTCGAAATACGTAAAAAATTTGATGATTATGGCTGTGCCAGTTGGTTAACTATGAATAAAACGCAACTTAACCTAAGGTTTTATAATCCCCAGGTGTTTATAAAAGAATATGTAAAATAACCTTCTACTGATTTGCTAAAAGGCTATTTTAATCTGCCAACGTATTTATTATTCTTCAAACCTAAGTAACGGTTTAGCTTAACTGGCTAAATTTTGCAACTGATATTCCTGTATGTCGCCTAAAATTGGTGTAAAAGCTTGATAACTGCTTAAAACCCAGCATTTGAGCAACCTCTTGCACAGAATATTCACCTTGCAATAACATATCTTTCGCTTCACGCATTATCCGCTCTTTAATAAGCACCAACAGGGTTTTGCCAAATACCTTATTCAAAAAAGTATTGAGTTTATTCGGACTTAAATCCATTCCTCTTGCATAAACCTCTATGGATTTTTCCGTTTTGTAATGCTGATCCAGCACCAACTTAAACCTGAGTACATGCCGAAGATCTTCTGTAGATAATCCTGTCAGAAAACCATCTAAACCAACGGCAAAGCCCAATAACAAAGAGAGATACTGTGCCTGAAAGGGTACATCCTTTTGTAAATCAATCTCTTTCTTAAGTTGTTCCAATAAGTTATATATCTTCATGGACTGTTCTTTTTCAAGATCGCGAAAAGAAAGATTTAAAAATAAATTCCTGGTCTGCCAATCCAGGTATGGCTGCAAAAATTCCGTATAAATCAGGTTACTGAAGCTCAGTTGATAGCCTTCCTTAATCTCTCCTTCGATACGAACCAGCCCTTCTTCAGGAATAAAAAATATCCTGCTCTCAAGCAGGTCATAATCACCCGAATTCATGCAAAGAACCCCCTTACCCTGCTTTATTATCAACATCTGCATCGGGTAGAGCACACGAAGCGCCCGTTCCCGATTATAAAATCCTTTAATCCTTTCTAATTGTATCATATCAAAATCGGCGGCTAACCCAATCCAGTCTCACTTTCTGAATCTCAGATAAGATCCCTTATCTGGTTCCGGGTTACAAACTATCAAAACAAAATCCATTTTAACAAGAGTTAGCGCAACAAATTAAAAAATTTGTACACCAGTATCCATCTTTTCTCAGGTACTCTTATTATCTTCTTTCCCCTATTTGCTGACGCCACATAGAATAATACAACCCTTTTTGGTTTAACAATTCTTCGTGCGAGCCGATTTCTGAAACTTTTCCCTTTTCAAGAACATATATTGAATCTGCATGCATAACTGTAGAAAGGCGATGGGCAATCAATATCGTCATTTGTTCCCTTCGGTTTGAGATCTCTCGTATGGTATTGGTGATTTCCTCTTCAGTTAAAGAATCCAATGCTGATGTGGCTTCATCAAAAATGAGTAAACGTGGCTGACGAAGCAGGGCACGGGCAATAGAAAGACGTTGTTTTTCTCCACCCGAAAGTTTCATTCCGTTCTCGCCCAGTATGGTATTTATGCCATGAGAGGCCCGGGCAATCAAACCTGTAGCAGAGGCTTTTTTAAGTGCCTCATTAATATCTTCGTCAGTGGCAGAGGGATTTACAAACATCATATTATCTTTGATAGAACCTGCGTAGAGTTGTGTATCTTGTGTAACAAATCCGATCTGTCTTCTCAACGGATTATATTGAATCTTTGTTGAACTGACCTCATTAAAGTAAATCTCACCCTTTACGGGTAGGTATAAGCCTACCAACAATTTAACCAATGTAGATTTTCCAGATCCGGATGGCCCTACAAAAGCAACAGTCTGTCCTGTCTTTATATCAAAAGAGATATTATCAATTGCATTATAGCCAGCGGTTTTATGCCTAAACACAACTTCCTCAAATCTCAGGCTTTCCAGGTTTTCAACTTCAATTGAATTTTCCGGTCGCTGTTCGACAGGTTTGTTCATCAGTTTATCAAAGTTTTTTAAAGAGGCGTCTGCTTCTCTATATAGGATAATCATATTCCCCAATTCCTGAAGAGGAGTAAATATGGCAGTAGAAATAAACTGCATGGCAATAAGTTCTCCGGTACTGAGTATTTTTCTAAAAATTAGCCACAGCAAAATAAAAAGAACAGATTGTTTAAGCAGGTTGAGCATGTTTCCCTGTAAAAAGGATAATGTACTCACCTTTTTTGCTTTAAGCATTTCGAGTTCAAATATGCGAAGCGTTTGCTTGTTAAGTCTTCTGATTTCCGGAAAAGTAAGCCCCAGGCTCTTTACCAGTTCAATGTTTCGAAGGCTTTCTGTAATAACCCCGGCCTGAGAATCTGTTTGCCTGTTTATGGAGCGCTGGATGGCTTTTATTCGTTTGGAAACCAATCCTGTAAGCGAGCCCAATAGCAATACACCAACAAAAAAGACCGGAACCAGGAGCCAGTTCTTATTGATGCTATACCAAAGCAGAAAACCAACACCCACCAATGAGGAAAAAAGGACATTAATAAATGAGTTGATAAACCGTTCTGCGTCCGTTTTTACTTTTTGTAAAACGGCAAGTGTCGTTCCGCTTCTGCTTTCTTCAAATTCCTGAAAAGATAACCTTAAGGTTTGCTTTAATCCATCATTAAAAATGTGCATACCAAAACGGGCTACTGCCTTACGCAGAATAAATTCCTGGAATGATTTACATAATTTTGCCAATACCGCTATACCAAGTGCTAGCAGTAGCCAGAACAAAACTTCCCGAATCAATTCATTTTCTGATAGGTTATTTTTATTGGTTGAGTACTGGTCAATGATACGACCAAAAATTATCGGATCAAGCAGATTAAGCAACTGGGCTCCGGCCGCCAATAAAAGAGATAAAATAATCAGTATTTTATGAGGCTTAAGGTATTTCCAGAGGATCTGCATAACTATAATTTATAAATGTAACCAGTTATTAAAAATTAATAACCGTAAAACTAATAACTAAAACCGTTCGACTGGATTATTTAACTTTCTGTGCTTTAATGCCTTCATTCGTAATTTTAACAGGCAGGATATACCCGTTCTTGTCAAATTTCATTTCATCGATACAAGTAACACGATGGTTTCCATCTATTTCGCCTAATGGCCTGCGGTGATAAACAATATAATAGGCATTCTTTTTCTCATTGATAATTAAAGAATGATGCCCCGCACCGGTAGCAATAGCCGGATCCTGTTTCAATATCTTACCGATTCTTTTGAAGGGACCAAAAGGCGAGTCTCCAATGGCATAGGCAACGGAATAATCAGGACCGGTCCATCCGCCCTCACTCCACATAAAATAGTATTTTCCCTCTCTGATAAACATATAAGGACCTTCTACATACCCTTCTGGTGTAATTTCTTTAAAAAATCTCCCATCTTCAAAAGACAAAAAACCTGTAAAATCCTTATTCAGTTTTGCAATATTACAATGACGCCAACCTCCATAAATTAAATAATATTGTCCGTCTTTATCTCTAAATGCGTATTGATCTATGGGTTGCGCCCCGTTGTAAAATTTATCCACTAAAGGTTTTCCTAAATGATCCCGATACGGGCCTTCGGGTTTATCTGCAACCGCTATACCTATCCCTCCTATTTCCTGATCACTTTGAATATCATTTGCGGCAAAAAACAAATAGTATTTTTTATCTTTTTGAACTATTGCAGGTGCCCACATGGCTTTATTTGCCCATTTAATTGCCGATGTATCTACAATATGTTCATGCTTTTTCCAGTTTGTTAAATCATCCGAAGAGAAGGCATCAAGAAAAACCTGCTCCTTATACCTTGCAGAATATGTTGGAAAGACCCAATATTTATTGTTAAAAATTGCAGCTTCAGGATCTGCATACCAACCTTTAAAAATGGGATTACCGGATTGATTAATCGTTTTAGTTTTTTGGGCAAAAGAGAACAGGCCCGATAAAAGTAAAAGAGATAGGCATAGATATTTCATGGGTACAAATTAAGAAAAAATCCCCGCTTAAGAATAAACGGGGATTTTAAAAACTCATTGGAGCTTAAGTTTTACTTACTTAACTCAGCAAAATATTTGTGGAACAGAGGCAATGTTTCTATGCCTTTGTAATAGTTGTAAATATCGTATTTTTCATTTGGTGAGTGTAAAGCGTCACTGTCTAAACCGAAACCAAAAAGTACCGTTTTAATCCCTAAAACATCTTCAAACAAAGCAACGATTGGAATACTGCCACCTCCACGGGTTGGAATCGCTTTTTTCCCGAAACTATCTTCAATTGCTTTTTCTGCCGCTTTATAAGCCACACTGTTTGTTGGAGTAACTACTGGTTCGCCTCCATGATGAGGTGTAACTTTAACTTTAACAGTTGCGGGCGCAATACTTTCAAAATGTTTGGCAAAAATTTCAGCAATTTCCTCTGAGTTTTGATTTGGAACCAAACGCATTGAAATTTTTGCATTAGCCTTGCTTGGTAATACGGTTTTAGCACCTTCGCCTATGTAACCGCTCCAGATTCCATTAACTTCTAAGGTTGGACGGGTTCCTGTACGCTCCAGTGTGCTGTAGCCTTTTTCGCCCCAAACTTCTTTAATATCCAGATCCTGTTTATATTCAGCCTCATCATAAGGAGCAGAATTTAAAGCTTTTTTCTCCTCATCGGTTAATTCAATTACTTTATCGTAAAAAGCCGGAATGGTGATGTGGTTATTTTCATCATGTAAAGAGGCAATCATTTTGCAAAGAATAGTTGCCGGGTTAGCAACAGCGCCACCATATACACCGGAATGTAAATCGCGGTTTGGTCCAACAACCTCTACTTCCATATATGCTAATCCACGCAGCCCGGTCTCAATAGATGGGTTTTCCATGCTGATCATTGAGGTATCAGAAATTAAAACCACATCAGCTTTAAGGCGTTCTGTATTCGCTTTAACAAAAATACCCAGGTTGGCAGAACCTACTTCCTCCTCTCCTTCAATCATGAATTTCACATTGCAGGCTAAGGTATTGGTTTGCATCATCAATTCGAATGCCTTAATGTGCATGTAAAACTGGCCTTTATCATCACAGGCACCACGTGCATAAATTTTACCGTCACGAACGGTTGGTTCAAAAGGAGGTGTTTTCCAAAGCTCTAAGGGATCGGCCGGTTGAACATCATAATGGCCATAAATTAAAACGGTAGGCAGGGATGCATCAATGATTTTTTCACCGTAAACAATTGGGTAACCAGCGGTAGAGCATATTTCTACCTTATCTGCGCCGGCATCTTTCAATTTTTGCGCGACATAATCAGCCGTTTTTAAAACATCAGATTTATATTTTGGGTCGGCACTTACCGATGGGAAACGCAACAATTCAAACAACTCATCTAAAAAGCGCTGTTTGTGCGTTTCTACATATTTTTTAATCTCTTGCATAACAAAATGAATTTGAGCAAATATATGATTTTAGGCCAAAATGGTAGAAAAATAAAGCTAAACCAGAAATATCAAAAGCTTTTTTAAAGATTTTATAGATATTGTTTACCGGAAACTGATAATTTATATTACCAGATAGCAAAAGATTTGGATTTTGGTCTCAGGGAAGATTAATTTGTTCATATCTTTAACCATGCCTATTGATAATACCAAATCCATGTTTACAAATGAGCCCGTTGATATTGATGCCCTTCCTAAATACGAGGACATTAAACTGAACAAGCCTCATGCTGATTATTGGAAAATCATCTCTATAAACCTTGTAATTTTCTTAGCTTTACTAGGAGCCGGAACAGCCTTACTTATTTTCTTTGTTGATGAAATAAGATCCAGGGTATTTTTAATCATTTCCATTTACGTTGCTCTAGCTATAATCCTTTTCCTACTTTTTAGGGCAAGTTTTAAGAAAATGGGCTATGCACTGAGAACCCATGACGTAATTTATAAAAGTGGGATTATTGCCGAAACAATGACAATTATTCCATTAAACAGGATCCAACATATAGAGTTGAACGAAGGTATTTTCTCACGACTGTACCAGCTTGGTTCTTTGCAAATCTTTACCGCAGGAGGTCAAACGGGACATCTGCACATTTCGGGTATACCCATACATGAAGCGAAAAACATTAGAGATTTACTTTTGAAAAAATTGCATTTGATTGAAAAACAAATGACTGAAAATGAATAACGATTTCAGTAAACCTCAGAGACAATCCGCATATGGCATCGTCATTATGGCTGCCAGTACGATGATAAAAATCGGAAGGGCATCCTTCTTCCTCATCATTTTGGCTTTCGTAAAAATGCAAAGCGCACATTTCATATATCTTATATTAGGAATAGTGGTGATGGTTTTGATCAGTTTCCTGTTTGCTTATTTATGGTATTTAAAATTTACCTTCTTTTTAGATAAAGAAAAACAGGAATTTATCATTAATAAGGGCGTATTTAACCGCGATCAAGTGACTATTCAGCTGGATAAAATTCAGCAGGTTAATATTAACCAATCCATACTGCAAAAAATTATTGGCGTTTACGGTTTGAAGATTGATACCGCAGGTGCTCAGGGAGAAGAAGTTAGCATTAAAGCGATTGATGAAGATTCCGCATACAACCTTAAAGAACATTTACTGAGTCGTTCAGCTATTGTCCTAGAATCTGAAAAAGTTGAGGATATTTATACAGTTGAGAATACTCCATTCTTAAAAATAAGTACATGGACCTTATTTAAAGTTGGATTGACTTCTAATTATGGTCAAAGCCTGGCTTTAATGGCTGCATTTCTATATACTATAATTCATGAAGGCAGGCAATTACTTGATGCTTTTGAAGTTGACAAAGGTGAGGTTAAAAATGCCGTAATGAGCGTAATTACGATATTTTCTGTTACAATACTGGTTATTATACTTTTGGTTATTTTATTGATTATTAATTTAACCAGGAGCTTTTATAAATATTTCGACCTGGAAATCAGTAAACATAATCATGCCTTGCTCCTATCTTCTGGCCTATTTGCCAGAAAAAATACTTTGATTAGCCCAAACAAAGTTCAGATTACAACGTACAGTCAAAATTATTTTCAAAAAAAAATGAATATGCTGAATATGGGCTTAAGACAGGCTTATTTTGGAGAAAGTAAAAAAGGGAAGGAAATGCAGGGTTCTACCTTAGAAATCCCAGGCTGTAATCCTACAGAGCGGGATGAATTGATAAAAATGATTTTAGGCCAGGTGCCGTCTGCTGACAAAACCTTTATACCTGATTGGAGGTTTCTGAATTTGCCCATTTTCTTTAAAATAGTTCTGCCTGTAATTATTTTCTTAATTATCGCATTCAATGTTCCTGAACTGAAACCATTTATTTCGTTGGCTGTTGTGTATTCAATTATTGGTATTTTTATGATTTACATCAGCTACAGAAGGCATAGAATTACTGTCGATCAAGATTTTATTATCAAGAAAAGCGGTATTTGGGATATATCGAATGAGGTTATTACACCAAATAAAATTCAGGCGATTACGACTTTCCAATATCCCTGGCATAAAGGTGTAGATGTAGGACACCTTTGTTTACACACCGCCGCGGGCCAGATTCGTTTCAAATATGGAAACTATACTGAAATTAAACAACTGGTAAACTATTGGTTATACCAAGTAGAAAGCGGGGATAAAGATTGGATGTAGATTAGAAAATAAGAACTGTTCAGAAGGACCAAAGCACCCTGCAAAAGCAGATTTTACTTTTCAAAAAATATCCGAATTATAAAATTCTGAATATAGATGTACTAACTCCAGGCTCCCCAACTCAAAACGCCCAACTAACATAGCTATTCGACCATGTTCCGCAGGGCATGTCGAACTTAGAAATAAAACGGGATTTATAATCCCAATAAATCATATATTTAAGTTTCTAAAACTATGTATGGGCTTAACTTACACTATAAAAGATCAACAAGGTCAGTACTTTATCACCTGTACCGTTAGTCAATGGATTGATGTTTTTACCAGAAACCATTACAGGGAAATTCTAATTGATAGTTTAAAATACTGCCAACAACATAAAGGACTTAAAATACATGCATGGGTTCTGATGAGTAATCATATCCATATGATTATAAGCAGTGATAAAGACAAGCTTAGCGATATCATTCGTGATTTTAAAAAATTTACTTCAACAAAAATTGTCGAGGCCATAAGAAAGAACTTTTACGAAAGCAGGAAAAGTTGGTTATTATGGCTTTTAACGAAAGATGATAAGATTATCTTTTGGCAGGAAGGTTATCATGGAGAAGAAATAATAACTCAGCCATTTTATGATATTAAACTAAATTATATACATCAAAATCCTGTTCGGGCGGGGTTGGTAGAGAAAGAAGAAGAATATTTATATAGCGGTTGTGGAGATTTTTATGGAATAAGGAAAGGTTTTCTGGAATTGACTTTAGAGTAAGTTTGAGTAGTGGTTATGCTTGCGGATTGTAAATCCGCCTTTATTAATTATTCGACATCCCTTACAGAACATGTCGAATAGCAGAGTAACTCAATTATAAAATTCTGAATATAGATGTGCTAACTCCAGACTCCCCTACTAATCATCTTATTAACAAATTCTTATGTCATGGTTCATGGCTCCGCTAATTATTTTTTTGAATCATATAAGAAATATAAGGACATTTAAGCCAGTCCCTATAACTTATATTTTCTTAAATTCCTTATATGGTTAATCTCTTTAATCGCACGAAAGATGGACATATAGATATACTAACCCAAACGCCCAACTAATTACCAACACCTTTAAATAAAAGCACATAATTTCTTATTTTTGAACCTCAAAAAAGGAGCCGATTTGGATTACTTAGAAGGATTAAACCCACAACAGAGAGCAGCAGTAGAGAACACAAAAGGACCGGTAATGATTGTTGCAGGTGCCGGTTCGGGCAAAACCCGGGTAATTACGTACCGTGTGGCCCATCTGATTCAAACGGGCACCGACCCATTTAACATCCTCGTTTTAACCTTTACCAACAAAGCCAGTAAAGATATGCGTGAGCGGATCAGCAAAGTTGTTGGATCGGAGGCAAAAAACATTTGGATGGGTACTTTTCACTCTGTTTTTGCAAAAATTTTACGTGTTGAGGCAGAGAAAATTGGCTACCCAAGTAATTTCACCATTTATGATACGGACGATAGCAAAAGTGTAATCCGCAGCATTTTGAAAGAAATGCAACTGGATGATAAATTGTATGCTCCAAATTTTGTTTATAACCGCATTTCTTCGGCAAAAAATAATCTGATTTCAGTTTCTGAATATATCAACAACCAGCAAATTCAGGTTGAAGATATCCAGAATAAACGCCCCTTAATTGGTCAGATTTATGAAACTTACTCTAAACGGTGCTTTAGAGCAGGTGCAATGGATTTCGACGATTTACTTTTTAAAACCAATGTGCTTTTGAAAGAGCATCCCGATGTTTTAAATAAATACCAGCAAAAATTTAAATATTTAATGGTTGATGAGTATCAGGATACGAACTTTTCGCAATACACGATTGTGAAAAAACTTGCCGCTGCTTATCAAAATATATGCGTTGTGGGTGATGATGCACAAAGTATTTATGCTTTTCGTGGCGCAAATATTCAGAACATTTTAAATTTCGAACGCGATTATCCGGATTTAAAGGTTTATAAACTGGAACAAAATTATCGTTCTACCCAAAATATTGTTGAAGTTGCAAACAGCATCATCGCCAATAATAAAAATCAATTGGAAAAAAATGTTTTTTCTGATAATGAGGCTGGCGATAGAATTAAGGTTTCAAGAGCTTTTACAGACAACGAGGAAGGTAAATTGGTTGCCGAATCCATTGTTCAGGAACGCAGTTTAAAAGGCTATAACTACAACGATTTTGCCATTTTATACCGCACCAATGCCCAAAGCAGGGCTATGGAGGAATCCCTGCGTAAACTGAATGTACCATATAGAATTTATGGCGGCCTTTCTTTCTATCAACGTAAAGAGATTAAAGATTTAATCGCTTATTTCCGTTTAACTTTTAATCCGAATGATGAAGAAGCCGTTAAACGGGTAATCAACTACCCTAAACGTGGCATTGGTGATACTTCAGTAGACAAAATTATTGTAGCGGCAGATCAGCACGACAAAACAATTTGGGAAATAATTTCTAATGCATCGATGTATGTGGATGGCCGTTTGGCAAATCAGCTGAACGATTTTGCAATGATGATTCAAAGTTTCGCTGCAGAAGCTAAAAAATTGGATGCTTACGAAACAGCCTTATTTATTGCTCAACATGCAGGTATTTTAAAGGAATTGTACAACGATGATAGTGTTGAAGGCCGCAGTCGTTATGAAAATATACAGGAATTACTGAACGGTATTAAGGAATTTACTGAGCGTGAAGACATTGAAGAACGTGGATTAGATATTTTTATGCAGGATGTTGCTCTTTTGACTAATGATGATAAGGATGGCGACAAGAATAAGGACACCGTTTCTTTAATGACGATTCACTCAGCTAAAGGTTTAGAGTTTAAAAATGTATTTGTTGTTGGTTTGGAAGAAAATCTTTTTCCTTCACAAATGTCGCTGACTAACCGTACTGATTTGGAAGAAGAACGCCGCTTATTCTATGTGGCAATAACTCGTGCTGAAAAAAAACTTACCCTTACCTACTCTACTTCACGTTATCGTTGGGGAACATTAACTAACTGTGAGCCAAGTCGTTTCATTAACGAGATTAGTCCAAAGTATTTGGAACTGGATGTTAAGCCAGCAAAAAGCACTTTGATGGATGGTAACTTTGATGATGAACGCAAAAGCTGGACTTCGCAACCCAGAGATTTCTTCAGCAAACCGAAGCCTGCCAACACTACTACTTCTGCCCCAGCTGTACGGCCAAAAACGACTTCTATTTTACCAAAGGCACATATTCCAACACCAGGCTTTACACCCTCACAACCGCATGAATTTCAAGGAGGTATGGAAGTAGAACACGAAAAATTTGGTTTCGGAAAGATTATAAGTTTAGAGGGCAGTTTGCCAGATGTTAAAGCAACCGTATTTTTCCAAGGCCTGGGCAATAAGCAGTTGTTGTTGAAGTTTGCGAAACTGATGATCGTGAAAAACTAAAAGATAAAAAAGTTAATATTAGGTTTGTAAAAAATTACAAACCTAATATTACATTTCAGAAGATTAAACAATCCTTAAAATTTATTAAGCTTGTTAGTAATCCAATTAATCAGGTTATGCAGGCACTACACCGAAGTATACCTTATAATTAGCGTCTTCGCCACGTAAGTTACTGGTAGAGAACTTAAAACCTACATTTTTATAGTTTGAATTATTAGTCCTCTTCGCCAAAAGAATCATATCCTTTCCGGTCAAAACAATTCTTTGGGTTCCAATTGTATCATCTCCAAAACCAAACAAATCATTAACCGCCTTGGCTATATCCGGAATAAATTTTTGGATCAATGGTCCTGCAATAGCAGCAATGGCAGCACCTACAACTGGGATGAACCCTAATGCTAATGTACCAGCAGCATGTGCCTTTTGCATGGCTGCTTCAATATCTTTTCTATACTTTTCCGGATTACCCTCGTCATTTTCCATTAAAGTAACATCAATAGACAGGCCATTAGGTTTTCCTCTATAAATTTCTATTAAATCGGGCCTCGAGGTATTCGAATCCACACCACCGTATGTTTTTGAACGATACCCCCCTGTTGAAAATGGTGAAAGAACTCCCAGCAATACATAAGGCTCATCAGAACCAGACCATTCACTGCTTTCTTTTATACAAACTAAACCCGTATAATGAATGATCACATCATTCAAATCCATTGCACCAGTATCCGGCCACCAATAAATCCCTCCATTTTGAAATGAATTAACCCGGCCACCATCTGGAAAATCACTTTCATCTGATGTAGGATAACCCAAATATGAACGTTCCCAACCCAGCTCTGTCCATCTTCTACGTATATCACCCCAAATCCCTTGTGCACCAGTTTGAGGTGACCACATTATAGTAGCCTGGTCACTGTTGAAGTGATTATACCTACCTACTCCATCCCAGCACGGTGATTCATCTGTATTCGGAATACCCCAATTTGCACCACCCAAGGCTACCCACTTTTGATAAATGGCTCCATGCAGCTCAAAAACACCCTTTAAAGTACTGTTGTAGCAAACACAGCCCAATTCACAATACCAAACAATTTTTTCTTTTCTTAAAAGTTTACCAAAAAAATTACTACCCCCAAGTTCATCAAAACGCTTCTGTAGCTTTTGATCAATCATTGAAATAACTTGAAAATCAAATTTCTTAGGTAATTTATGTTCTTTCACTAAATCAAGTGAAACATTAACTGACGATAACTTTGCCATAATCTGTATAATTTAAATAAGTATTACTATAATTTCTTTCTATGCTTTAATATTTTAATTCGGCTAATTAACTACGGAGCATGAAGGAAAATATAGAATTGCCCCATCAAAATATTAAAATCTACATCACGGGAAATAAAATTAACTGTTGCTTTAAAATTGTGAATATTCATAACTAAATAGTTTTAGAATGCTGATTTTCAGAATCACTATTTGATTTCATACCATCCAAATTACATACGAAAAGTATTGGAAATGGCTACAATGAGCCAGATGGGTGTTCATTCAAGTGAAGTACCATTATCAATTAGTAAACTTGTTTAACTCAGTATAAAAAATACATTTTACCAGCCGAAGTATTTGCTCGCTCAAGCCTTTGAATCAGTTTTTGAAAGGAATAAAATTATCCTTATAATTGGAGTCGGTTCCCCTATTCACAAACCATGCAACTCACCAGATTAGAAATTAAAGGTTTTAAGAGCTTTGGCGATAAAGTGACCATCAATTTTAATGAGGGTGTTACGGCTATTGTCGGTCCAAATGGTTGTGGAAAATCGAACGTTATTGATGCCATGCGTTGGGTTTTGGGCGAACAAAGTACCAAAGCATTACGCTCCGAAAAGATGGAAAACATCATTTTCAATGGAACCAAAAACCGTAAACAGGCTCAACTGGCAGAGGTTTCTTTAAGTTTCGATAATACCAAAAATATATTACCAACTGCTTACTCACAGGTTACAGTAACCCGAAAATTGTATCGTAATGGCGATAGCGAATATCGTTTAAATGATGTTCAATGCCGATTAAAAGACATTACTGATTTATTTCTGGATACCGGCATTGGTGCCGACAGCTACTCGATTATTGAGCTGAAAATGGTCGATGAAATCATCGCCAATAAAGAAAACAGCCGACGTTCGTTATTTGAGGAAGCATCCGGAATTTCCAAATATAAGTTACGCAAAAGGCAAACTTTTAATAAGTTAAAAGATACAGAAGCTGATTTAGAGCGTGTTGAAGATTTGCTCTTCGAGATTGAGAAGAATCTTAAAACCTTAGAAAATCAAGCTAAAAAAGCTGAACGTTATTATAAATTAAAAGAACAATACCGTGAACTGAGTGTTCAGTTGGCTACGCACCGTATTGCTTTCTTCCGTACCGATTTAAATGCGCTCGAAACGCAAGAGCAAAATCAACAAATAATCCGGACAGAATTAAGCACAAAGATTGATACCAAAGAAGCTGAATTGCAAAAACTTAAGCTGGAAAGCATCAATCAGGAGAAAAATCTTTCTGTCCAGCAAAAAGCAACGAATGAATTTGTTTCAAAAATCCGGGCTTATGAAAGTGAGAAAAAAGTTAAAAACGAGCAGATGCGCTTCTTACAGGAGAAAGAAACTCGTTTATCCGGCGAATTAGAAAAAGATAAAAATCAGGTTAACCATATTAAGTATAATATTAAACGTTTAAATGAAGAGGTGTTAACCGAAACCGAGGTTTTTAATCGCCTGGAATCAGATTTAAAATTATTAAAATCTACATTAGACACTTTACGTGAACAACAACAAATCGAAAAAAACAGGATAGATAATCTGGTAAAATCGGTTAACGATTTGCAAAATCAGGTGTACCAATCACAAAAAGAGATTGATATCTTAAATATTCAAAAAGACGCTTTGGTACAGGAGACCAACAGAAATGTTGATGATACCGAGAACAAAACGCTGGAACTTAAGGCTTTCGATCATGCTTTGGCAGAACTTGATATTCAAATTAGAGAAAAGCAAAGCAACATCAAACAACTCACTGAAAATGAAGAAGTTTTAAAAACAAAACTTGCAGATGCCGAAGTTAATTTAAGTTCGAACAAGGAAAAACTTACTGCCGAAAATCGCAAGAAAGATGCCAAGCAGAACGAATACAATTTAACCAAATCGCTGGTCGACAGTTTGGAGGGTTTCCCTGAATCCATTCGTTTCCTTAAAAAGAACAATGCTTTTGCCAAAAGTGCCTTGCTCCTTTCCGATATTTTATTCTGTAACGAAGATTACCGAATCGCAATAGAAAATTACCTCGAACCCGTAATGAACCATTATGTGGTTGATAAATATATAGATGCAGTCCAGGCGATTAGCCTATTAACAGATGCAAGCCGTGGTCGGGCTAATTTTTTCATTTTGGAAAATGTTCCGGATAAAAATTCCACAGTCAACAACTACGATGATTTAGTTTCAGCTTTATCCGTTATCGAAGTGGATAAGAAATATCAACACCTTTGCGAGCTTTTGTTGCAAAACGTGTATATCGCCATAGGCGAACAAGAGAATTTGTTCAAAGAAACACCAACAAATAACCTGACCATCTTAGCCAAAAACGGTAAATACGCCCAAACTAAATTCACATTAGCAGGAGGTTCTGTTGGTTTATTTGAGGGAAAACGTATTGGTCGGGCTAAAAATTTGGAGAACTTAGCGAAAGAGATTAAAGCTTCAGAATCCCTTATCAATCAATACAATTCGGCTATTACTGCTGAAACACAAAATATCCTTAACCTAAAAGAAGCATCCAAAATCAACCAGATCAATACCTTGCAACAGGAATTGAATCGACTGAACAACGAGCATATTTCGGTCCAAACCCGTCGTGACCAGTACCACGAATTTATTACGACAAGCGAAAACCGCAAGGCAGATATTGCTCAAAAAATTGTATCCATAGAAAAGGGGCTTTCTGAAAAACTTCCGGCATTGGTTGCCTTGCAGAAAAACCAACAGGAAGCCCATGTAAATCTGCAAGAACAACAGCTTAATTATCAAGAAATTGCCGATCAGGCAAATGAAAACGCTGGAAAATACAATCAGGATAATATCCGTTTTCATCAGCAACAGAATAAGCTATCTGGTTTGGAAAAAGATCTGGATTACCGTTTCGTACAGGAAGAAGCATTGAATAAACGCATCGTTCAAAACGAAAAAGAACTGCAAGAAACCTTAACACAAATTACAGCCACTTTACAGCATACCGATCTAAATGATGATACACTTTTGGAGATGTACCAGCAGCGTGAGGAAATGGAAAAAGGTCTTGCAGAAGCAGAACAAGTGTACTTTAGTAATAAAGGTAACATCAACGAAGTCGAAAGCAACTTAACCAATATTCGAAAAAATCGAGAAGAGACGGATTTTTTACTGACTGAAATCAAGGATAAAAAGAATACTTTAAAAATTGATTTAAATGCCCTGAAAGAACGATTGGCTGTTGAATTCAATATAGACATTAACGATCTTTTGGAAACCGAAACCGAGGTTACGGAAACTGAATTTGAACTTCGTCAAAAGGTTGAGAAAATGAAGCACCAGTTGGATGAATTTGGTGCCATCAACTCTATGGCAATGGAAGCTTATAAGGAAATGGATGAACGTTATACCTTCATTCAAAACCAAAAAAAGGACTTAATTGCTGCAAAAACCGATCTTTTGCAAACCATAAAAGAGATAGACGATACCGCAAGGGCTAAATTTATGCAGGCCTTTACCCAGGCTCGTGAGCATTTTATCGTGGTATTTCGTTCGCTTTTTAATGAAGAAGACAGTTGCGATTTAATTTTATCAGACCTGAGCAACCCTTTGGAAGCTGATATCGATATTATTGCTCGTCCAAAGGGCAAAAGGCCACTATCCATCAACCAGTTATCCGGAGGTGAAAAGACCCTAACCGCTACTGCCCTGTTATTTTCACTTTACCTTTTGAAACCAGCTCCTTTCTGTATTTTTGATGAGGTGGATGCACCACTGGATGACACCAACATCGATAAATTCAATAACATTATCCGTAAATTCTCTGACCAATCGCAATTCATCATCGTATCGCACAACAAACGTACAATCGCCAGCACCGATATTATATACGGCGTAACCATGGTTGAACAAGGCGTTTCGAGGGTTGTGGCGGTAGATTTAAGAGAAGTAGCCGCGTAAAATGAAAGAACAAGGATTAAAGAACAAGGATAAAACCCATACACTATAATCTTCGTTGCGAAGTACCAAACAATCTCATAAAAAGCCATGGTTCAAAAAATTTGTGTTTTTTGTAGTTTAAAATTGGGAGATGAAGCCAGAAAATGCAATTTGGAAGGCAATACAGAATCGCAAAACAACGTTTATCTTTCAATATCATAAGATTTAATATCTTTAAAAAATTATACATGCGTCATGGCAAGGCACGAAACAACTTTAAGGCTTTGGCTTTTAAAACTATCCAGCAATTGTTGTAGAATTGTTTCGTACCTCCCAATGGCGAAAGAAAAAAGCTATGAAAATCCTTTATATCATTCCATTAGCCCTGATGCTAAGCTGCTGTTCATCCGTAAAAAACCAAACCTCTAATGGTACCGGAAAACTTGATACACAGCTACTAAAAGATGTTGAAGTTTTATCTTCTGATGCTTACCAAGGCAGAAAAACAGGAACAAAAGGAGCAGAAATGACCAGAGCTTATATCATTGAAAGATTTCAAAAATTAGGTTTAAAATCTTACCCTCAACATGTAAATTACGCACAAGAATTTACTTTCAATTCAAAAAATGGAAATGCAGCAGGCACAAATATTATAGGCTATATCCCAGGGAAAGGAACAAATGTCATTGTTGTTTCTGCCCACTATGATCATTTAGGCATAGTAAAAGATGAAGTTTTTAATGGTGCTGATGATAATGCATCGGGCATTGCAGGATTATTAAAAATCGCAGCCTATTTTGCCAAGAACAAGCCCAATAATACCATCATTTTTGCGGCTTTCGATGCTGAAGAAATGGGTTTACAAGGTGCAAAGGCATTTGTAGCTAATCCACCCACTCCTATTAATACAATAGTTATTGATTTAAATATGGATATGATTGGTCATAGTGATAAAGCCGAACTATATGTTTGTGGTACTTTCAGGTATCCTGATTTAAAGAAATACGTTGTAAATACAAACTCAAATATTAAGGTTCTTTTCGGACATGACGATCCCAAACTCGGACGTGATGACTGGACAAATCAAAGCGATCAAGGTGCTTTCCATGCTAAAAATATCCCCTTTTTATACTTCGGTGTAGAAGATCATAAGGATTACCACAAAGCAACAGATGAGTATTCGACCATTACCAAAGAATTTTTCAGTAATGCCGCCAATGTCATTTTAGGGGTTGTTAAAAATATAGATAAACAAACCGGTTTACAGCAATCGCTAAAAGATAAGATGATCATGAAAAACTAAGAGCCTGTTTAATTTTTGACGAAAATTATTTCGTATGTCAGTCTGAGTCTGTCGAAGACCTTATTTTTGGATGTATTAAAAGCAATCGACAAGCTCAGTGTGACAGAAATTGAGCATAAGTATTATAATTGAATAAAATTTAAACAGGCTCTTAACGCATCTAAAGATTACTGTGCCACGTAAACCACATACTTCGTTTCAAAAAAATCTTCCTCAAAATAAGCTGAAAGCGGATACAGTTCTGCTTTCAGTTTTGATTCCTTAATCTCTTCGGCTAAATCGCCACCTTTTAGATAAAGTATTCCATTTGGAATGGCATTTAAAGATTCTTTTTTGAATTTTCCCTGTATCCAAGGATAGAATTCGCCCAAGCGGGTAACCGCTCTCGAAACGATAAAGTTATATTTGTCTTTAAGCTGTTCAGCCCTTAAATGATCTGCCTTTAGGTTTTCCAAACCCAAAGCCGAAGCCACTTCCTTTACTACCTTTATCTTTTTCCCAATAGAATCTACCAAATGAAATTGGGTTTCTGGAAACAAAATTGCCAATGGAATACCGGGAAAACCGCCTCCTGTGCCTACGTCAAGCACAGTTTCTCCAGCCTTAAATGTGCAAACTTTTGCTATCCCCAACGAATGTAAAACATGGCGCTCGTATAATTCCTCAATATCTTTTCTGGAAATCACATTGATCTGAGCATTCCAATAACTGTACAATTCAAACAATTGTGAAAATTGACTGATCTGTTTTTCTGTTAAATCAGGAAAATACTTTAAAACGATATCGGGTTTAACATCAAGCATTATTTATTATTCTTTTAGATTAACTATTTCCAATTCACTTTTTTTCTGCCAAACATGGCCAAAAATCCATTCAGGGTTAAAAACAGGAACAAAAGTATATCTAATATTGGGAACCACCAACGTAAATCACCATAGTTTAGACGTTTCAATAATTTTGGGTAAATAAAACACCTGATTAAAATGCTAAATCCCAAAATACCCAATGCTATATAACGAAGTTCGTAACTAAAGCACATACAAGCTATAAAAATTGCATAAAATAGAAACTGAAATATAATTTGCACACTTAAAATGAACTTATGCTTTGATTTGTACATTTTTCCAGCCCCAAAATGGCGTTTTTTCTGTTTCAAGTACCCCGTCCAGCTTGTATTTGGTTCAGTCCACACATGGCTATCCTTATGCAATCTAATGGCTGTGTTGTTAGGAGTAGCATTTGCATTTACAAACAGATCGTCATCTCCGGATGGAATATGCATATGAGCTGCAAAACCTTTTTTCTTGAAAAATAGTGATTTTTTATACGCCATATTACGGCCAACCCCCATATATGGCATACCTTTTAAAGCAAATGAAAGGTAATTTACAGCAGTAAAAAATGTTTCAAAGCGGATGAGCGCATTTAATAAGCCCTTTCTTTTAAGATAAGGTGAATAGCCTAATAATATTTCGGTTTTTTCTTCAGGTTGCTGCATATCCATCAACCAATTTTCAGAAGCTGGTATACAATCGGCATCTGTAAAAACAAGCCAGTCGTATTTAGCCGCCTTAATTCCCATCGTTACTGCAAATTTCTTTCCTGCAATAAATTTATCATTATCCAGTATTTTAACCACCTTTAGATTTTGGTATTGCTTTTCAAATTGCTCCAGCAATTCTTCCGTTCCATCCCAAGACCTGTCATTTACCACAACAACTTCAAAATCAGGATAATTTTGATTTAGCATTACAGGAAGATAGTTTTTAAGGTTTACAACCTCATTACGGGCACAAATAATTACACTCAATGGTTTCCGTGCATGGGGAGGTATATCTTCAATTTTGATTGTAGCCAGCTTGAGGTGCACAAAAAGTACATAATAAAGCTGTACCAAAAAGCAGAAAGCCAATATTACAAGTAAAGAGAGTTCGGGTAAAATTAATATCACAATGATGAAATAAATAGGCGCAAATTTCTCATTTTTAATCTGCAATACCCTTTTATGTTGATAAAAAATTAAGAGCTTCTTTAAATTTATTTCAAATGTCAGTCTGAGTTTATCGAAGACCTTAACAAAGGTGTTTCGACAGGCTAAACATGACAATAGCGGTAGCAAATTATTTGATATGAAATTTAAACAGTTTCTTAGATGATTAAAATGTTCATCGCTTATTTTTTGAGAGAAATCAGACAAATGTTGCAGGGATAGCTTACCTATTCGAAATATTTAACGCAGTCGCAGCAAAAAAACATAAACAAATGATTTAGATAAATTTTAAACAGGCTTTAAACAAAAATATGCCCTCATTTTTTGCTATTTTTGGCAGATTTTTGACGAGAAGACACTTTATGAAATTTAGTTTACAGGCTAACGACCCACTTTCTAAAGCCAGGGCAGGAACGATTACTACTGCACACGGCGAAATACAGACACCCATTTTTATGCCTGTAGGTACTGCCGGAACTGTAAAAGCCGTACACCAACGAGAACTCAAACAAGATATTGACGCAAAGATCATCCTCGGAAATACTTACCATCTATACTTAAGGCCCGGATTGGACAACCTTGAAAAAGCTGGCGGATTACATAAATTTATGGGCTGGGATAGGCCAATATTGACGGATAGTGGTGGTTATCAGGTTTATTCGTTAAGTAAAGTCCGTAAAATTAAAGAAGAAGGCGTTACTTTCAACTCCCATATTGATGGCTCAAAACATTTGTTTACACCAGAATATGCGATGGACATCCAGCGCACAATTGGTGCAGATATCATTATGGCTTTTGATGAATGTACACCCTATCCATGCGATTATACTTATGCAGCTGAATCTATAAAAATGACCCATCGCTGGTTAAAACGCTGTTGCACCCATTTTGATCGTACTGAATCAAAATATGGCTTTGATCAAACCCTGTTTCCTATTGTACAAGGCTCTGTATATAAAGATTTAAGGGTAAAATCTGCAGAGTTTATCGCCAGTATGAACCGTGAGGGAAATGCTATTGGTGGGCTTTCTGTTGGAGAACCTGCGGAAGAGATGTATGCCATGACAGAGTTGGTTTGCGATATATTGCCAACTGAAAAACCACGTTACTTAATGGGGGTTGGAACACCCGTAAATATATTAGAGAATATTGCTTTGGGCATTGATATGTTTGATTGTGTAATGCCAACAAGAAATGCAAGAAATGGCATGTTATTTACCAGAAATGGTATCATCAACATCAGAAACAAGAAATGGGAAAACGATTTTTCTCCTTTGGATGCCGAAAGCGATTTACATGCCGATCAGGTTACGAGTAAGGCATATTTAAGACATTTGGTACACAGTAAGGAAATGCTTGGCGCACAAATTGCAACACTGCATAACCTACATTTCTACCTTTGGCTGGTTAAACAAGCCAGAGAAAAAATATTAGCCGGAACGTTTTACGAATGGAAGAACCAAATGGTTAAAGTATTGGGCAACAAGCTATAAGATGAACATAAAAATTATAGACCGCTATATTATAGGAAAATACCTCGGTACATTTATTTATACCCTGGCTATTTTTGTAATCATCATCGTTGTATTCGATCTTTCGGAGAAGATGGACGATTTTATGAAAAGCGGCTTAAGTTTCTGGGGCATTTTGACTAAATACTATGCAGGTTCCATCCCCTTCTATGTTAACATGTTATCTCCTCTAATCAATTTTATCGCTGTGATTTTTTTCACGGCTAAAATGGCCGATCAAACTGAAATCGTTCCGATTTTGAGTGGAGGTGTAAGTTTTAACCGATTTCTCTTCCCCTATTTCATATCTGCATTTATTATATTTTCAGCTAACCTGGTATCAAATCTATACATACTTCCTTACACCAATACGTTAAAAAATCAGTTTGAAAATACCTACGTAAAGCGAAATGACCCTTCAGCCAAATCAAACATCCACATGAAACTGGATGATAAGACCTATATATACATTGAAAGTTTTGACAACAAAACAAACTCTGGTTTTAGATTCTCTTTGGATAATTTTAATGGTGATGTTTTAACCAAAAAAATTGTTGCGGATAACATTAAATGGGATTCTTTGAAACGCAAATGGCAATTAAGCAATTACTCCATCCGCCACATTAACGGGCTTAAAGAATCGATGATTTATGGCAATGGAAAGCTGAAGGATACGATTTTAGATATGCGTCCTAACGATTTCTCTGCTTACGATAATGTTGTCCAGAACTTAACAACAGTAGAATTGGCCGAGAAGATAAGGAAAGAAAAGGTACGTGGTACCGGCATAATGAACGATTTACTATTCGAACAATATAAGCGTTATTTTCATCCCTTATCAGCCTTTATATTAACTTTAATCGGAGTCGCTTTATCTTCACGCAAGGTACGTGGTGGTGTTGGTGTCTCGCTTGGTATAGGCATCTTTTTAAGCTTTACTTATATCGTTTTCAACCAATTTGCCCAAATGTTTTCTACAAAAGGTGGGCTACCTCCTTTTATTGCTGTGCTTTTACCAACCATTTTCTTTGGTCTTTTAGGTCTTTACCTGTTAAGCAGAGCACCAAAATAAATGGAAGAAAACAAAAAAAATCTACTTATCCTTCATCTAACCGTATTTATTTGGGGCTTTACCGGCGTTCTCGGGAAAGTCATTTCTATAGATGCTGTGCCGATGGTTTGGTATAGGGTTTTAATTGCAACCAGCACTCTTTTTGCCTGGTTTTTAATCACCAAAACCAATATTAAGGTAAGCAGGAAACAGTTTATTCAATTCTTTCTAACTGGCGGAATAGTAGCCATACATTGGATGTTTTTCTTCCACGCTATTAAAGTTTCTACCGTTTCTGTAACCCTGGTTTGCTTATCATCATTTACTTTGTTTACCGCAATTTTAGAGCCCCTGATCAAAAAACAACCCATTTATATTGGCGATATTTTGGTTGGACTGCTTATAATTATGGGCATTTATGTGATCTTTAAATTCGAAAGTCAATATACTTTAGGGATTATTTTTGGCCTTTTAGCCGCGGTTGCATCAAGCCTTTTTGGAACCATAAACTCCACATTTGTACAAAAAACCGAACCAGCAATTATCAGTTTTTATGAGTTGATCGGTGGATTATTTTGGGTAACCTTATACAGATTATACGATGGGTCTTTGATCAATATGCCCTTTAATCTAAGCTCAAGAGATTGGTTTTTCTTAATCATTTTGGGTACGTTTTGCACCTCTGTTGCATACGTTGCCGGGGTATCTGTTATGCGGACTTTATCCGCATTTCGGGTGGCGTTGGTAACCAATCTGGAGCCTGTTTACGGGATCATTTTAGCCTTCATTTTCTTTAAGGATAAGGAGCAAATGACAGCTGGTTTTTACCTCGGAGCCGCAATTGTTTTAGCTTCTGTATTCCTATATCCAATCTACAAAAACAGAAAGAATCATCTGTAATTTCAGCTCCTATTTTGGGCTGAAATCAGCTTAATCATAGCTAGGCATCTCCAATCAAAAACGGCAAGAATCGCTTCCTAAATCTGAGGTATTTTACCTTGTCTTTAAGCAAAAACAACTCCTAATTTATGGGCTGAAATTAATGTCGATTTTGCCCAAAATGCTCCCCTACATCCCTGATAAAAAAGAAGAATATTGGTCATAACCTTACCAAATATCCCCTAAGAAATCACGCCTATAATCGGGGCAATAAGCTTCATGATCTCATGAAAACCCAACCAAAAACAGGCTCCTATTTCCATGTGTATTTGATACTTTTTGGGTTAGTTTAGGCGTGCTTCAGCTTTAAAAATATCCTAAAATCGAGTAAAATCACCCTTTCACTTATTTTTACCATACAAGCCTAAAAAGTAACAAAAAATGGCCTTAAACACATCAAAAATGCCATTAATCAGATTTTTTCGTAAAAACAAATTTAAATTGATTTCTAGCCAAATATGTGCTGGAAATTGCATTATAACACCCATTTTTTAGCCTTTTAAGGATAAAAAAGATTAAAAAAACATACAGAAATCAAGAATACAAGAGCTGCATTTCACAAAAAAACGGAGGATTTACGGGGTCAGACCAGCTATTATTTGGACTAATTTATTGCAGTTCTTTAGGATTTATTTAGGCAATAAAATCAAAAATCAAGATTAAAAATTGACAAAAACCGAAATTCAAATTTGACATTTCTCCATTCAAAGTAGCAAACAAAATAACGACACAATGTCATGTTACAGAAAATTCAGCTCAATGTTATTTTTGTGAAAATTAGATTTCAAGCCTGATAAAAAACGGGATAGCCAATAAAAATCCACTATTTAAAAATCCAAAAATCCGTTATAAAGCCATCGATTTTGGCACTTCATTTTCAACCAAAAATCAGGTTAAAGGACTTTCATTTTACTTCTTCAAGATCACTTAAAAGCTTCAAAAATTTGATCCATTTCGCTCCAAAAACTGAGCTTTACACGTTCAAAAATTTCATACATAAATCAAAAATTAAAGAAAAATTTTCAAGGAAAATCGATTAATAAGTGTAAATTATAGCCCTAAGGATTTGAGTTTACAAAATGGTATCTATCAAGAAAAAACTACTCAAATTTATCTTAACAAGCAAGCAAAAACAGGAATACAAACAATTTAAATGAAATTCATAAAGTTTTAAAAATCAAATAATTAAACATTTTTATATAAATTAAAAATTAACAATAATTCAATCCCAAAAATTTTATAAAACTAAATATTTTAGCAAACAAATCGAATGAATTCATTAAAATCAAATAAAATACTATTTATCATACACTTATCATCATTTACATTAAGCTTTATTTCACTATCGGTTTTTGGGCAGATTTTCAGCACTGCACAAAACCCACTTAGTGTAAAATGGAGTTATATTTCTTCGGGAGGCTTTAAAATCATCTATCCAACAGAACTGGAGAAAGAAGCACAAAGAATGGCTAATACCCTACCCTATATCTACCCCAAGATTGGGCTTGGTTTAAGCCAACAAAAAACCGCTATTCCTATCCTACTTCAGAACCGGGGAACGATAGCAAATGGCTTTGTTCAACTGGGGCCAAAGAAGTCGGAATTTTACACCACACCACCACAGTATTTCGATAGCCAGGATTGGCTAAACAACCTCGCTGTTCATGAACTTCGACACGTTGCTCAGTTTGACAAATTGACAGGAACGCAAGCTCATCCATTTCCCGAACTCCTTTACTTTGCCTACATGGGGGCGGGCATACCGATCTGGTTTTTCGAGGGTGATGCCGTTGTAAATGAAACCGCATTGACCAAGTCGGGTCGGGGTCGGCAACCAAATTGGATCATGCCTTTTCGAACCTCAATTTTAGAGGGCAAAAAATTTTCGTACAGCAAAGCTTATTTTGGTTCAAATAAAGATGCGACTCCGGGCTACTATCAAATCGGATATTTGATGGTCGCCGACATGAAAGAGCAGTACGGAAAATTCATCTCCGACAGTTTACTTGGCGACATTAAAAAAGGACCATTAAGGCTTTATCCATTTTCTCAAAGTCTGAAAAAAATTACAAGCCAAAACACGCGACAATATTTTCTTTCAACCCAAAATAAAATCGAGGAAAAATGGAAAGCCCAGGCGCAAAGTTCTTCGACAGAAAACTACCCAAGTCTGAACAAAAAATCAGGCTTCGCAACCAACTATTTTCTTCCTGCTCGATTGAACAAAAATCAGATCTTGGCACTCAAAGAAAGTAAGACTGATGCACGGTATTTTGTGCTCATCAATGAAGACAAAACAGAGCAACGTTTGTTCGGCATCGGCTACCAGGAACAACCCTGGTTTAGCTTCGCAAATGAGGTGTTGGTTTGGGATGAAATCCGTTACGATCCGAGGTACAAGCAACGAAGCTACAGCATAATTTGTTCGTACAATTTCAGAACAAAAAAATTCAAAAGATTAAGCAGTCAAAGTCGGCTCTTCTCTCCCAGCCTTTCGCTCGATGGAAAAAAAATCATAGCCGTTCAAGCAGATCTTAGCAACCAGTTCAACCTGGTAGAAATTGATGCTTCATCTGATAAGATTTTGAAAACACATCCCAACCCGGAAAATCTGATTCTTCAAACTCCGGCTTTCGACAAGACTGGAAACAGAATTGCATACATTGGCGTAAGTGAAAAAGGAAAAAGCTTATGGCTGATGGAAGATGGGAAACAATCGCAATTGATTGGTGATAGCAGACAGCAATTAAGCAGACCAATTTTTATTGGCGATAAAATCGCATTTAACGCTCACTATAATGGAATCGACAATATTTATGACATAGACATCATCTCAAAAAAGATAAGCGCTCTGAGCGCCTCAAAATACGGCGCATTTAATCCGTCGGAAACACCAGATGGAAAAATCATTTTTAACGATTACAAGATTAACGGTTATGAAATTGCCGAAACTAAAATTTCTGAAAAAGCCACAGGCAGAGATGAATTTATAGATTTTGCATCCACAGCCGAAAAACAGGAGCATACAGGAAATGTATTTGAAAATGTTCCCGACAGCACTTTCCAGTCAAAACCTTACCAGCAGGCAGCAAACCTGTTTAGTTTCCACAGCATTATTCCGGTTATTGATGATGAATATACTTTTGGCTTGCAGTTACAATCCAACAATTTGCTTAATACCATGGACTTTTATACTGGCGCAAAATATCATCGGGATTTAAAACGTTTTGAATACATGGCAGACATTAGCTATAAGGCATTTTATCCTATTTTTAGTGTTCTATATCGGAACAGACCTAAAAGAACGTTCTACAACTCTAAAAATGGCATTCAGCAGGGAGATTGGCGAGAGAACTACATCAAGCTTAATGCATCTGTTCCGATTTCATTCAGCTCAAGGAATCAAAATTATGTCTTTTCCTTAAATGCAGCGACGAGTTATACCCAACGTTACTCACCAGAAAACCTGCCAACAAGTTTCATTAAAGAGCTTAAATTCCCAATGGAATATAATTTTGCCTTTAACCACAGTGTAACCACAACCGAAAGAGATATTGCTCCCAAATGGGCCCAGATTTTCAGGGTAACTTACAACCATCAACCTTTTGACCAAAATCTGAAGGGAGAAATTCTCGCTTTAGAGAGTTTTCTTTATTTCCCTGGTTTTGCCAAAAACCATTCATTCCTGGCCAGTTTCAATTATCAGAAAGCCAGTGGCATAAATCAATACGCTACAGAAATTGCTACTGTTTATGGTTACAATAACATTTTGGCCAAAAGCAAACTACAAAACACCCTGCTTTTTAATTATCGTTTTCCTTTTGCCTATCCAGATTGGGAGCTGGGCTCTTTGGCTTATATACGCAATTTCAAGGCAGGCTTATTTTGCCATTACGAGAACATCGGTAAAGACACAAATTTTAGTGAGCCGAAAACTTATGGCATAGAATTGAATAGTAGTTTAAACCTTTTACGCTATCAACCTGTTGTAGATGTTGGAGCCAGATTGGTATTTGTTAACCAGATTTACAATCAAAATCCGATATTAGAGTTTTCATTTAACTATAGCTTTTAACCCCTAATCCCTCTAAAGGGAACTTAATTAAATAAACATGAGCGCAAAAACAATCTTCATTATCATTCTAACTGTATTATTAACCATTTTTCTAATGGTCAACACCGAGCCCGTAGACTTCGATTTTCTGGTTACAACAGTTGCAGTATCTAAACTTTTGGTGATTGGAATTTGCATCATCATCGGTTTCATAATTGGCTTTATCGTTGGCAGACCAAGAAAAACCCTAAAAAGCTATGATGATGAAATCGAGAAGCACCAGGTAACAACAGAGGGTAAAAAAACATTAAGTGACGAGGACAGAGACTACATTAGCTAAGATTTTTAAGATTATATGATTTTTAGGATTTTGGCGGACTAGTTAGTCAAGCGCATAAAATAGCATTAAACAATAATATTAAACGGGAATCCCTATTTCTTACAGTAGATTTTAATTTATTTAATATGAAATATGGTGATTTAACTGGTCGCATTATTGGCTGTGCGATGAAAGTTCATGCTTATCTGGGTTCTGGTTTTCAGGAAAAAATCTATCAAAGAGCTTTAGCCATCGAAATGAGAACTGGTAATTTATCCTACAAGGAAGAAATGGTCATGACCATTTTTTATCATGGAATAAACATTGGGACAAGACGTGTGGATTTCTTTGTTGAAAATACGATTATGCTGGAGCTTAAAGCTGTATCTGAACTTAATGACGCCCACCTTGCTCAAGCCATCAATTATTTGGAAGCCTATAAATTACCTGTGGGTTTATTGATAAATTTTGGAAGTAAAAGCCTGACCTTTAAAAGAGTATACAATACAAAACACCCTGACAACCACTACTAGGATTAAAGGATGATAGGATTTTTAGGATTATTTGTTACAAGAATCATTACTCCTGCTATCTTAAAATCCTACCATCTTAAAAATCCTAGCTATTTAACGAATACTAACCTCTTTGATCTTAAAATCCTACCATCCTAAAAATCCTAGCTAATCTTTGCCATTTATCGTTGTCATAATTTCGCCGTACAGCAAACCACTTCCTCCGCCATAATGCTGAATGATTTTTAGTCCGGGACTAAGTGCTATTAATTGCTCCCTCAGGTAGTTTTCTGATTTCTGGTCGATTCCATTTCCCAGTAAAACCAAATCCAGATGCTGTTTTTTACAGATTGCAATAGCCTCGTCATCAGCACAAGCGGTTAAGCCCATCCATTCATTCCTAGCATTAAGCAAGCGTTGCATCACCATTGTGATTTCAGCATCACGACCAATGTAAAGTATAGTAAGTTTCATGGCATTTAAGATAAAAACCTGCCAGGTTTTAAAACCTGGCAGGTTTGCGGGTATTTACTTTAATTAGCTAAGCTCCATTGGAACATCCATCAGTAGAACCTCTGTATCGGCAGAACCTGCTTTAAAATTAATGCTCTCCGTATCCCAAATACCAATGGCATCTCTTTTGCCAAGTGTTTGGCCGTTTATAGTTGCTTCCCCGTTTATTACGAAAGCATAAACACCATTACCACTTTTTTTGATTTTATACCCGGTTTCAAATCCCTCATCAAATTTTCCTAAAGAGAACCAGGCATCCTGATGTATCCACACCCCTGCATCATCTGCATTTGGCGATAATATCTGTTGAAAATTGTTATGACGGGCTTCAACATCCAAAGCCATTTGGTCATAACGGGGCGTAACATTTTTCTTATTCGGGAACAACCAGATTTGCAGTAAATTTAATTGCTCATTGGCATTTGCATTAAATTCGCTATGGCTAATACCTGTTCCTGCGCTCATCACCTGGATTTCTCCACTTTTAATTACAGCTGAATTGCCCATGCTATCTTTATGTGCAATTGCACCTTCCAATGGAATCGTAATGATCTCCATGTTATCATGAGGATGTGCTCCAAAACCCATTCCACCTTCAATACTGTCATCATTTAAAACCCTTAAAACCCCAAAATGTATTCTTTCAGGATTGTAATAATTAGCAAAACTGAATGAATGATGTGCATTTAACCAGCCATGATTGGCCTGACCACGGGTGTTTTCTTTGTGCAAAATAAACTGTGACATAAATTTCCTTTCTTATTTAATAACACAAATTTACCAGGCTTTTGTTTGCTGTGCATTGATGTAGGGTAAGTAATAAACAGAATTTATAGGATTATAGGATTTTCAAGATTCAATAGCTTTAAATAAGCAGGATAACAGGACTGTAAACAGGATTTACAGGATTATAGGATTTTCAACATTTAATAGCTTAAATAGGCATGATAACAGGATTGTAAACAGTATTTGTAAGATTATAGGACTTTAAGATCATAAATTTGAGATATAAGAACAAAATTTTCAAAATATTTGTTCTCTTAATCCTTAATCTATTTACCGATTTAAACAGTTAACCAATTTTAACAATTAACCTTTTTCGAAATTTTCTTCTATGTATTTTTTTGCCTGTTCTTGTGTCAGGGCTGAAAAATTCCGATAACGATGATGGACATCAACGATTTCTTCCAATGCTGCTACAATCAATGGTTCATTGTCCCAGTTTTTTAAATGCTCTAGAACAGTTGCCAAACAACCCTTTTTATAGGCAATTTGTCCGATTACATGAACCAATGTATTTCGAACCCTTGCCGTTTTATCATATTGCAATTCCTGCAAAAGTGGTAAAATATCCTGGGGAAATTTTCGTCCACGAAGTTCAATTCCATGGCATATTTCCCTGCGTATCTCTTTATCAGCATGATGCAGGTATAATTTAGCCCAATTTAAAACTGGTTTCGGATTAACCTCTCCCATTTTCTTAATGGAACCTATAACTGCATTTCGTGGCGAATGGTGTTGATCAAACAAGCCCTTGTCAAAAAAATGTCGTACAACATCAAAATCAACTTTCCCTATTTCTCCAGCGGCGTTAATAACGGTTTGTCTTATCTTAAAATCATCCTGATGGAATAAATCTTCAAACATCTGAATAATTTTGGGCTGAAGATTTTCATTCGCAAAATAAATCCTCCCAACTGATAAATAAGCAGATTTTCTGATGTAAGTATCCTCATCTTTAAAATAGTTACTGGTTTTTTGTCGTTTTCCATTTTCCAGTTCGAATAAAATATCTCGACTGATGCAAGCAACAAGATCTGTACGCTCCTGTTTCGATAGATCGTAAAATGCCATTAAACGTTTTGCGCTTTTTTTAATACTTTTTCAATTCGTTTTCTTTTAGATTCTTTCTCGATTTCGTTCAACCGAGAATTTAACGTCTTAATAAAAAGTGCTTTGTTTCCTCCATTGATAACCGGCATCGCATTTTCTGCATACATGGGCAATTGATTGGTTGGACTTATGAGCAAGCGTTCAATCAATAAAGAGAAAGCATCCGTTGCATATTGTTTTAAAGCACTGAGTTTTATCAAGATGGCTACGCAATGATCGTTTGTAATCACCGAACCCTGATCTGCCACAACAATGATTTTTGCAAGAGCCGAGTAAACCTCTTTAGGATTTTCATTGGTAATCACGTCTAAAGCCGTCATGGCTCCCCATTGTAAACGATTATTTTTGTTACCCAGCAAAGCGATAAGTTCATTGGCATAACCGCTGATTAATTTTGGCTGTAGCGTTCCGATTTCGTAAATTACCTTTATGCAATCGCTCTGAATGCCTTTATCTTTATGGTTTAGGTTTTCAACCAGTTCCTTTACAGCATCCCCGTCATTATTATGAACGATCTGTTTCGCCAGTTCCTGATTGGGCACTTCATCTCTACGGTTTAATGACGATGCCAATTTGTTTATGATAATCATGCTAATCTTCCTTGAAAAACAATAATAAAGTATTTCAGTTAAATATGATTAAGATTTTTTACCGCAGATTTTCACAAATGTTTTAATGTCATGCTGAGGCACGAAGCATCCCTATAGCTAGGTTCATTTATGAGATTCTTCACTGCATTCAGAATGACAAAAAGCTTTTTCCTCTTTAATCTTTTAGCTTTGGTCTTTTCGCTTTAGTCTTTCAGCTTTAATCTTTCAGCTTGAAAAACCCTCCACCTTTTTATTATCTTTGCGGCATTATGGCTCAAAAGAATAACGACGAACAATTTAAAAATGTAATATCACATGCTAAAGAATACGGTTTTGTGTTCCAAAGCAGCGAAATATATGATGGCTTAAGTGCCGTTTACGATTACGGTCAATTAGGTGCCGAGTTAAAGAACAACATCAAAACGTACTGGTGGAAAGCCATGGTGCAGATGCATGAGAACATTGTAGGTATTGATTCTGCAATTTTTATGCATCCGAAAGTTTGGAAAGCCAGCGGACACGTAGATGGCTTTAACGACCCGATGATCGACAACAAGGATTCGAAAAAACGCTACCGTGCCGATCAGTTATTGGAAGATAAAATCGCCCGTTACGAAAAGGATGGCAAAACCGATAAAGCCGCAAAATTGCAGACTGATATGGATGCGGCTTTAACAGCTGAAGATTTGCCACGCTTGAAAGTCTTAATTGAAGAGCATGAAATTGCCTGCCCGGTTAGTGGCACTAAAAACTGGACTGAAGTTCGCCAGTTTAACCTGATGTTCAGCACCCAGTTTGGTGCTATGGCTGAAGGTAGTGATGAGGTCTATCTTCGTCCAGAGACTGCGCAAGGTATTTTCGTTAACTTTTTAAATGTGCAAAAATCCGGCAGGATGAAAATTCCTTTTGGCATTGCACAAATTGGCAAAGCTTTTAGAAATGAAGTAATTGCCCGTCAGTTTATTATGCGTATGCGTGAGTTCGAACAAATGGAAATGCAATTTTTTGTTCGCCCGGGCGAGGATAAAAAATGGTTCGAATACTGGAAAGAAGCTCGTTTGAAATGGCACCAGGCTTTGGGTACATCACCAGAAAAATATCGTTACCACGACCATGTTAAATTAGCGCATTATGCCAATGCGGCAACCGATATCGAATTTGAATTCCCATTTGGCTTTAAAGAGGTTGAGGGCATTCACAGCCGTACAGATTTCGATTTGAGTCAGCACCAGGAATATTCTGGCAAGAAAATGCAATATTTCGATAACGATTTAAATGAAGAAGGTAAGCCTTATGGCAATTACATTCCTTATGTGATCGAAACCTCTATCGGTTTAGACCGCATGTTCTTGTTGACCATGATCAATGCTTTTGAAGAGCAGGATTTAAGCACAGAAGATAAACAGGATAGTCGTACACTTTTACGTTTACACCCGGCTTTAGCACCTTACAAAGTGGCTGTTTTCCCTTTAACCAAAAAAGATGGTTTACCAGAAAAGGCTCGTGAAATCATGGACAGCCTGAAATTCGATTTCAATTGTATTTATGAGGAAAAAGATGCGATTGGCAAACGCTATCGCCGCCAGGATGCTGTTGGTACCCCTTTTTGCATTACAGTTGACCACCAAAGTTTAGAAGATAATACGGTTACCATCCGCCATCGCGATAGCATGGAACAAGAACGTGTTGCCATCGCTGATCTGGAAAAAATTATCGGCGATAAGGTAAGCTGGAAAACATTGTTGGCTTAGGTTTCCACAAGTTTATTTCAGCATATATAAATTTACAGCCTCAAGTTAAAAGCTTGGGGCTTTTTTATGCGAAGGTTTTGAAATCGCTTTCCAATTAAACTTAAAGCCTCAATACTTTTTTGTTCGGTTTCCATTTACATTTGTACATCAAATAATAGAAAATGGAAACACAAAATAAAATTGCCTTAATTACAGGTGGTAGTCGTGGTTTGGGGAAAAACGCTGCCTTAAAAATCGCAGCTAAAGGAATCGATGTAATCTTAACCTATCAATCCAAAAAGGAAGAGGCTGAAAATACCGTTGAAGAAATCAAAAAGCTTGGTGTTAAGGCCGTAGCCTTACAGTTAAACGTTGGCGACACAAAAACCTTCGATAATTTCTTTACAGCGGTTAAGTACGTTTTAAAACACACATTCAACACCGATAAAATTAATTTCCTAATCAATAATGCAGGTATAGGCATACATGCGTCTTTTGCTGAAACCACTGAAGAGCAATTTGACACCTTGGTAAACATCCAGTTTAAAGGTGCATTCTTTTTAACTCAGAAAGCTTTATCCATTTTTGCTGATGGTGGTGCAATTGTAAATGTTTCTACAGGATTGGCTCGCTTTTCTTTACCAGGTTATGCAGCTTATGCATCCATGAAAGGCGCTATGGAAACCTTAACAAAATACCAGGCTAAAGAATTAGGTGCAAGAGGAATTAGGGTAAATATTGTAGCTCCAGGTGCAATTGAAACAGATTTTGGTGGTGGAGTTGTCAGGGATAATGAAGATGTAAATAAAATCATCGCATCACAAACGGCTTTGGGCCGTGTAGGCTTACCTGATGATATTGGTGGCGTTATTGCCTTTTTATGTACCGAAGAAGCCAGATGGATCAATGCGCAACGTATTGAGGCATCTGGGGGAATGTTTTTATAACCACCTCACCCTATTAACGTTAGGGGCTTAACGTAGAATCTGTTCAATCCCTCTCCTTGAGGAGCTACGGTGTACCCACAAATATAGGTTTAACTTTGTCAAAAAAGCTTGTGCAATCATTAGATTTGGATTTCAGCAATAAATTTGGCGACCTTAGGCTTTGCAAAAGGGGCAGTACAATAA
>Ga0160465_100175_pt1 | contig 53027 bp, 46 predicted proteins | sample HID1971K_E11MG_FD_108209 | JGI IMG/M metagenome (GOLD analysis project Ga0160465, IMG submission 108209) | Enriched millipede-associated microbial communities from UW Madison campus, WI, USA - HID1971K_E11 MG | ecosystem: Host-associated > Arthropoda: Insects > Digestive system > Unclassified ...
CAACTCGTCCAAAGCACCCTGCCCGTCGGGCGGCTGCGGATTAACTCAGTAGACACGGCTAAGCATGTAGTACCGACAGCGGAGTACTGGCGGACGGGGGTTCAAATCCCCCCGGCTCCACCACTTCAACATCTAAAGACGTCCACGGACGTCTTTTTTTGTGCCTGGAATCCAGTAAATACAGAGACTTAGACTCCGTGGACATCTTTGAGCGTCCAGGAACATCTGTTAGCTCGTGTATTCCAAGTGATATTCCAAGCGCTCACCTGCTAAGTTTTGGAATACATAAACAGCTTGGAATACACCATGGGAGCTCAAGCGGCGCGCCTTTCGGACGTCAAAGTCAAGGCCGCTAAACCAAGGGAGAAGGACTACACCCTCACTGATGGTGACGGCCTTCAGATGAGGGTCAGAGCCAATGGGTCGAAGCTTTGGAACTTCAATTACATCCACCCGGTGACCAAGAAACGGATCAACATGGGTTTGGGTACCTTCCCCGAGGTAGGCCTGGCTCAAGCACGGAAACGCACCGTTGGCGCCAGGGAGCTGGTTGCCCAGGGTCTCGACCCTAAGGAGAAGCGTGACACGGATCGGCAGACATTAAAGGCGACTACGGAGCACACATTTAAAAACGTGGCCACCGCCTGGTTTGATCTCAAGAAAGACTCAGTCACCACCGCGTACGCTGAAGACATCTGGCGCTCTTTAACACTCCACGTCTTTCCCGACCTGTCGCTGACGCCGATTTCAGCAATCACTGCGCCAGCGGTGATTAAATTGCTGAGACCTCTTGAGGCAAAAGGCAGCCTAGAGACGGTTAAGCGGCTTAGCCAGCGTCTCAACGAGATCATGACTTACGGGGTGAATGCCGGACTGATTTTTTCAAATCCGCTCAGTGGCATCCGCTCTGTCTTTAAAAAACCGAAGAAGCAAAACATGGCGGCGCTGGCGCCGGATGAGCTGAAAGAACTGATGCTAGCTGTCGCCAATGCCAGTATCAAAAGAACCACACGCTGCTTGATCGAGTGGCAGCTCCACACCATGACCCGTCCAGCAGAGGCCGCTACTGCTCGGTGGGCAGACATCGATCTCGAAAAGCAGATATGGACGATCCCACCGGAGCGGATGAAAAAGCGTCGCACGCATATAATCCCGCTCACGCAGCAAGCGCTCGAGCTTCTGGAAGCTATCAAGCCCCTCAGTGGACACCGCGAATATGTGTTCCCCGCAGATCGAAATCCGCGCACCCATTGCAACAGCCAGACCGCCAACATGGCGCTTAAGCGGATGGGATTTGCGGGGCGTCTGGTTAGCCACGGTATGCGTTCAATGGCGAGCACAATACTGAACGAGCACGGCTGGGACCCTGAGTTGATCGAGGTTGCACTCGCTCATGTCGATAAGGACGAGGTGCGTAGCGCCTATAATCGGGCTGACTATATCGAGCGCAGGCGCCCAATGATGCAGTGGTGGAGCGAACACATCCAGGAAGCAGCTACCGGAAGTCTTTCGATGTCAGCAATCATTGGTGCTGAGAATTGAGCGCTAGATATGACTTATCGTACCGGCAGTAATCTTGACCAGCGAGCGCCGCATAGACAAGAGCTTCCTTCGCATGCAAAGCGGATGCTCCACAGTCACGACGCTCAGTCTGCATGCTGACTCGCTCACGAAGCTAATCGCCACCTATCGCTTCACAAAAAACTGGCAACAAGCCGGCTTTTTAATGCCCTAACACTTTGTAAAATAAGACTTTTTCAGCAACGCATCGAGCCAGCCCACACGTCAGCCCATAATCCCGACGCCTTAGTGTGGGCTGGTTGACATCTATCACGCTCACCTTCTTCTGCCCGCTCCAACTGCAGCAAGCAATTCATTGATCTGGCACAGCGGAATTACCGCTCATGGCGGCGTTGCGTTGAGATAATTTCTGTATAGCGTGCCGGATCACTGCGGGGAGTCATGCCTGTCTGGCAACAATGCGCCATCACCCTCGCCGTTATCCATTAGAATCGCGCCTTTTATCGCTGTGAGGGAGAGCTGGCGTGATTGAGCAAAAGGTAGAGGCATACATCGAGCGTTGGGGCGGCGGCATGAGCCGTGGAGGTAATGAACGCGCCAACTTACAGATGTTCATCACAGAGCTCTGCACCTTGCTGGATTTACCACAGCCTGAACCGGCGACGGCGAAGCGTAGCGACAACGCATACATCTTCGAGCGTTCTGTCACCGAGCTATTCTCAGACGGTGGGAAAACTACCCGAGCGCTCGATCTCTACAAGCGCGGCTGTTTCATTCTCGAAGGCAAGGACACCGGCAAACAAACCCACAGCGATGGCTGGGATGCCGCCATCACCAAAGCGCTAAAACAGGCCGAGAACTATGCTCGTTCACTGCCTGCTGAAGAAGGTCGCCCGCCGTTTATCATCGTTGCTGATGTCGGCAAGTCTCTTGCGCTGTATTCCGAATTCAGCCTCTCAGGGGGCAACTACGTTGCGTACCCTGACCCACGAAGTCACAAGATTCCTCTGGAGAAACTGCGTGACGCTGAGACTCGCGAACTTCTAAAGCGAGTTTGGCTTGATCCAAAGAGCCTTGATCCTACCCGCTATGCTGGCAAGATCACTCGCGTCATCGCCGACCAACTAGCTAAGCTGGCCAAGTCACTCGAAGACAGCGGCCACCCCGCCGAGCAAGTCGCCAGCTTCCTCATGCGCTGCTTGTTCACCATGTTCTCAGAAGATGTGGGCTTACTGCCGGATCGGGGCTTCACCGAGCTCCTGGAGCGCCTGAAGGCGAAGCCAGAGTCGTTTTGCAGGCAGTTGAAAAGTCTTTGGCAAACCATGAATACCGGTGGTTTTGCGCCAGCACTGGATACGGATGTGTTGCAGTTCAATGGCGGGTTGTTCGCGGATGCTCAGGTCATCGAGTTGAATGTGGATCAACTCAACCTTTTGGCTGCCGCGTCCAAGGCTGACTGGCGCTATGTTGAACCAGCTATTTTCGGCACTTTGCTAGAGCGCGCCCTCAACCCCCGCGAACGACACAAACTGGGTGCGCACTATACCCCCCGTGCTTACGTTGAACGTCTGGTACTGCCCACTATCATCGAGCCGTTGCGCGCCGAATGGGCGGAAGTCCAGGCTGCCGCACTGACCTATAAGCAACAGCGGAAAACTAAAGAGGCCGTTGCCGAGATCCGCAAATTTCACCATCAGCTCTGCCAGACTCGTGTACTTGACCCGGCCTGTGGCAGTGGCAACTTCTTGTACGTCACCCTGGAGCATATGAAGCGGTTGGAAGGTGAAGTGTTGGAGGTGCTTGGCAGTATTGTGAAGTCGGGTTCCTTCGAGCTGGAGGGGTTGACGGTCGATCCTCATCAGTTCCTCGGCATGGAGATCAACCCCCGCGCCGCCAAGATTGCAGAGATGGTGTTGTGGATCGGCTACCTGCAATGGCACTTCCGCACCTACGGCAAGGTCAACCCGCCTGAGCCCGTGTTGCGCGACTTCCACAATATTGAGCATCGTGACGCACTGATCACTTACGACTCAGTGGAGTTGATCACAGATCAGGCTGGCAAGCCTGTGACCCATTGGGATGGCCTCACCTACAAGACCAGCCTGATTACCGGCGAGGCGATCCCTGACGAATCCGCCCAGGTCGAGCAATACCGTTATATCAACTCGCGCAAAGCAGAATGGCCGCAGGCGGACTACATCGTTGGCAACCCACCGTTTATTGGAAAGCTCAATATGCGTTCCGCCCTGGGTGACGGTTATGTTGATGCGGTGCGAAGCACTTGGCAGGCAGTCCCTGACTCAGCGGATTTCGTCATGTACTGGTGGCACATAGCCGCCGAGGCCGTGCGTGCCGGTGCAGTTCAGCGCTTTGGTTTTATTACGACCAACAGCATTAAGCAAACATTCAACCGGCGTGTGGTGCAAGCGCAGTTGGAGGCAAAAAACCCGCTATCCCTCACCTTTGCCATTCCAGACCATCCTTGGGTGGATAGCGGAGACGGTGCGCAGGTGCGGATTGCAATGACCGTCGGTGCGGCAGGTGAGCAAGAGGGACGCTTGCTAAAGGTGCGTGATGAGCAAGCCACAAACCAAGATGAAATTGACGTCAGCCTCCAAGAGCGCACTGGAAAATTGTTTGCTGATCTGAATGTCGGAGCAGACGTGGCCAGTAGCAAGTCGCTACAGGCCAACTCCAACATCACGTCTATGGGCGTGATGTTGGCCGGATCTGGTTTTATTATTAGTGCGGAGCAAGCAGCAGAGCTAAGGCTTGGAGCAAAACCAAGCTTAGAGAAACATATCCGAGCATACCGAAACGGCCGAGATTTGGCCGATCGGCCTCGTGGAGTGATGATTTTGGATTTCTTTGGGCTAGAGGCCACAGAGATCCGTGACGAATATCCAGCAAGCTACCAGTGGCTGCTAGAGCATGTGAAGCCTGAGCGGGACAGCAATCGCGACAAAGGCTTTCGGGAAAATTGGTGGCTTTTTGGACGTACGAGACCGGCGCTAAGGAAAATGACGGCAGATTGCTCACGCTATCTTGCTACGGGTGAGACCGCCAAGCATCGCCTCTTTCAATTTCTCGATGGCTCTGTCCTCCCAGATCACAAAATCATCGCATTTGGAATAAGCGAGGGTTGGATTAGCGGCGTCCTTTCCAGTCGAATCCACTGTTTGTGGGCTATGACCGCTGGCGGCCGGATGGGTGTCGGAAACGACCCTGTCTACAACAAGACCCGTTGTTTTGAGACGTTCCCTTTTCCAGATGTAACACCTGCCCATCGAAATAAAATCTGCGAATTTTCAGAGCGCCTTGATGCTCACCGTAAACGTCAGCAGGCGCAGCATCCCGAGCTGACCATGACCGGAATGTACAACGTCCTTGAGAAGCTCCGGTCCGGCCAAGAACTGAACGTCAAAGAGAAGGTAATCAACACCCAGGGCTTGGCATCCTTGCTGAGCGAACTGCACGACGACCTCGACCGTGCTGTATTTGCTGCTTATGGCTGGAGTGATTTGGCTGAAACGCTGATCGGACTGCCTGGCGCCACCACGCCGCTTCCTGACAAGCCTCAGGCGCAGGCCGAAGCCGAGGACGAATTACTGCGGCGTTTAGTCGAGCTCAACGCTCAGCGCGCCTCAGAAGAAGCCCGTGGTCAGATCCGCTGGTTGCGTTCGGACTATCAGAACCCCAACGCGAATAAAGCATCCGAGCAAATTGAGGCCGAATCGGATACGGAAAGCGAAGGCTCCACCGAACTTGCAGCAAAAGCCAAGAAGGTAGCTTGGCCTAAGGGTATGCGTGAACAGATTGCGGCTGTGCGCAACGCGTTGAGCATCGACGCTATGACACCAGAAGCCATCGCCGCTAACTTCAAGGAGCCTAAGAAAACCTCTCCGCTCATCATCGAAGCGCTGGCAGCCTTGGAGGAGTTGGGAATGGTCTTTCAGGAGGATGACCGCTACCGGCTCGCGAGTTAATGATGCGTGCTAGCTGAAAATTAGACGAGAGATGGCGATGTTTGACATAAGTCTCAGCATCGCCTAGTCGAATCATGACAGGCAGGTTGCTAACAAGGATGGTGGTATGAGTGATATTCAGCTTTTTCGCCTGAGCGCTGTAGGCGGTGCTTGTGAGTTGCCGGGTCGTGCAGTCGCAGTAGAGAAACAGCTACAAAGCTTAATCGAAGCGCAGATGGAAACCTTTCTCGGGGTGCGTTTTATCGCGACCGAGTACACCACCGGTAAAACTCACAAGGGCCGTATCGACTCTCTGGGCTTAGACGAAAACGGCTGTCCTGTGATCATCGAATATAAGCGCCACAGCAACGAGAATGTGATTAATCAGGGCCTGTTCTATCTTGACTGGTTACTGGATCATCAGGCCGAGTTCCGCTGGCTGGTGATGGAAAAATTGGGTAAGGATGCGGCCGATCAAATTGAGTGGAGCGGCACGCGGCTGTTATGTATAGCCGCAGACTTCACCCGCTACGACCAGCATGCCGTACAGCTGATTCAACGCAACATTGAGCTTATCCGCTACAAGCTATTTGGAGACGATCTGCTTCTGCTTGAGCTGGTGAATGCCGTGAGCGTGGCGGATACCTCCGCAACAGCCAAGTCTATGGACAGTGGCGCCGACAAACCTGCTTCTATCAGTAAGGACAAGACTTGGCAGGAACAACTAGCCCAAGCTCCGTCGGAAATCGCTGCGCTCTTCGAGCAGACGACCAGCTACCTGCATTCCCTCGGAGATGATGTGCAAGAGAAGCCTCTGAAGCTCTACCTCGCTTTCCGCCGCCTGAAGAATTTTGCCAGCGTAGTGGTGCAGTCTAAGCGGCTGCAGCTTTACCTCAAACTCAATCCAGATTCGGTCGAACTTATCGAGGACTTCAGCCGGGATGTGCGCGCCATCGGTCACTGGGGCACCGGCGATTTGGAGCTTAGTCTGCGCACTCAGGCCGATTTGGAAAGGGCCAAAACATTGATTGAGCGCAGCTATCAGGAGAATTAATTGTGAGGTTGTCGGCGCTGATTGAAAACTGACCCACCCTATTTCTCCACTTAAAACGGTCGGTCGGATACCCCGCGCTGCGCGGATGGTAAATCACTGACCGGACGGAAAGGTTTGGGGCGCAATCTGTTCCGCACAATGGGGAGCGCCGAGAATAAATTGCCCATCCGTCCGACCTGTGGTTTCACAATGTGATATCAAGCTCCTCAACATTGTCGCTTCCAAAAAGGTTTATTACTCCCTCTAGGGCGGACCCCGACAAGGTCTGCGTAGCAAGTACTGCGAGCCGTGTCATCGGCCGGGAAATGGAGACATAAAAAAGGTTACGGGTGCGATAGAAGCCCTGCGTATTTTTGCTATTTAGCGCCTTGGTTTTGACAAGCTCTAGGAGCAGTGGCCAGTTGTAGTGGTTCCAGCCCCCCCCTAGCACTACTAGAACATTCTCAAACTCGGCGCCCTTGACGCTATGCTGTGTGGCAAAGGAGGTCTGTTTCTCAATGAATTTGACCATTTCGACTACCTCTACGTATGGGATGTCCCGCAGCTTGCTGTACCGGTGAAGTGCAGAGGCATCCTCAGGTATTGGATCGCCGCGTAGTGCTCTGAGCTCTTCGTCACGCCGCAATACGCGGTCTGGTGGCGGTGGGCGTCTCGTCGCCTTCAGGTGATCGATGACCTGGCCGATCGTGCCTTCCGTACGCAGCTTCTGGAGGGCATCCATGTCACGACGCCAGCAGGCTTTGTCTCCATGCTTGGTTATAGTAGGGCCGGAGCCGAACGTCCTGAACATATCGCCGTAGCGAGATGCCCCATAGGCTGCACATATGGGTTCAACGACTTCTGCAAAGAACTTGATAGCAGGGTCTTCCTTCTTCGCGAATAGATCGTTGCGGCCTTTGAATACTTCGGCAAGGTTGGGATAGCCCTGTTCAGCAGCTAGTACGTTATGCGTGAGCATCAGTACCTTCGTCCTGCTCAAATCCCAGCCCTCGCCTTGTAGCCGTTGCATCAACCCTTCGCGAGTGCGCCGGGCCAGATCAGGTAGTAAATCCTCTTTGGAGTTCCTATCATTAGTTCGATCGCCCTTATAGCCGTTGGTGTGAAAGAAACGCGCCTCGCCCCTTGCCTCGGGCTTGTGAACGGCCTGGTGCAGTTCAGGGCGCAGCTTGTTCAGCACATCTACCACTGCGGGCACCGATCGAAAGTTGGAGCCTTTGGCAATTTCTTTGATCGGATACTCCGCTAGCTCGTATTCACTTCGATAAATGGTTTGCCAGTGGTCTCCAAAGAGACCAACGAGTGGCCCGGTAGCGGGCTTCAAGAAGTGCTCGGTGATCGCCTCCATGAATTTAGGATGGGTATCCTGATACTCGTCGATAAAAATCACCGGAAACTGCTGACTCAAAATTCGTCGAAACTTTTCATTCTGCAGAAGCTTGGCCATCATCGCAGGGATATCGTCGTGACTCAGCGTGACTCTTTCCATATCGACGCCGAAGAATCCAAGGTCGTAATCCACAGCTTTTGAGCCCACACCTCCGCCCTGTTCGATTTTATCTTTGCGATCCTCCATTTCCGCCACAAGGCCACGCAGCGCCTTCTGAAACTGGCGTAAGAATGCCCACGAGAAGCCGTGGATGGTATTGACCAGGATGGCCGGATGATCCTCAAGCTCCTGGGCAATCTCGTTCCGGGCAACCTCGGTGTAGGTAATGCAAGCTACCTTTTGCCCAGCTTGAACGAGGGCAGGGCCTCGCTCTGCAATCAATCGCTTGAGGGCGGCGACTAGGGAATACGTCTTGCCTGCGCCGGCACCAGCTTCGAGACGAAAGCTATGACCCGCATCAAGGGCCTCATTGATTTTTTTCTCGGCCTCTAGAGCAGCAACGAGTGCGGGATTTCCGGCAGACTCAGTCATACGCCCTCCTCATTGGCGGGCGCGTCCAAGTTCTGTACGGGAGGAGGAGGGGGCGCGGAAAGCCATGACAGGCCTTCTTGGATATAACGGGGTGGCACCCATTCCTTTTCGCGAATGGCGAAGCGCAAGGCTGTATCCGCTTTCGCGAGCCCTTTGGCGATGTCCCACGCCTCGGTTGCCTCGTCTTCTTCCTTCGGCCATTCAAATCGATCAGGGTTTGCTAGGACGAGTGCGTCTTCATAGCTCCGGGCACAAATGTTGGTGTCAGGGTTTTCTGTAATCTGATAAGCGATGCGACGATAACCGCTTTGTTTCTCTTCAGCACTTTTAGCAATAAGCTCGGCAGGAGTGATCTGCCAGCCTTCCCTATCCTCAATATCCGCGGGACGAAACCACTCCCTGATCGCTGCATTCGACGTCCGCTCGCCTTCGGCCACTGGGCATTTGTCCCAAGTCGTAATCGTTTTTCCTTTCTTATTCTGCTTTACCACCGGCTTTGTTGAATCCAGATCGGTGACGACCAACGTTTTGAGTTCGAGGAAATCGAGGAGTGGATAGAAGATGTGCGCGTATGCTCCGCCCACCTCGACGCAGGTCACGTACTGTCTGGCAAGTTTGTGTTTGTCGTCGAGCGATTTATCAACCAATTCGCACAGGCGAGGCATCAGCAGCCGCTCCGTCGTCCCCTCGACCATAATGGCCTTATCCGCAAAGTACAGATCGCACTTGGTCAACGTCATGTACTGATGCAGGAAATTCTGATCGTCGTGAGAAATGCTACTCATACCTTTCTTGAAATCTTTGACCTTGGTCTGACGAGTATTTGCTTGGGGCCGCGACTCATTCAGGAAGTACCGGACTGCTTCAAACGATGCCGCGTTTGCGACATGCGGAGAATGCGTAGTAATGATGAACTGAACGTTCCACGCTGCCTCTTCAGGGTAGCTCGCCGACAGCTTTCCAATGGCGGCATTCAATTGACTAATGAAGACTTCTTGCATCTGCGGATGCAAATGAGCCTCCGGTTCTTCGATGAAGATTAGATGTGTGGTTGGGCGAGTTGCCTTGGCTCGGTAGGCCTTGTGGTAGCTCTCGAGCTGCAACAGCATGTAGATCAGATTGCGAGTACCGAGGCCGTTGTAGCCCTCTGGCAGATGTACTCCGTCCGTGCCGGTGTAGACTACCTTTGTGTGGTCCGATAGAAGCGCTTCAACATTCAATGAGGTCTCAGGTCTAAGCTCAGTATCGTTGAGGCTCGGAAAGCCCAGTACCTCCATGGCCGGTAGCAGCTTCTTTAGCATCTCATCGAAATTACCTTGAATACCGCGTTCGATGTCTTCGACCGACGCCTTCAACTTCGCCGCCAGATCCTGATCTCCGGCCGCAGCAGTTGGTGCAGAAGCAGTCTTGAATAGCGCACTGAGCAATTTCCCAATGACATCGGCGTCACCATGCTTTGCATGGTCGAGAGTTCTTTGAGCACGGACGAAATTGCACTGCACTAAAGCCGCTAGTGCAGATACACCCTCAAAGTCACGCCGATTGGTATTGTCAGTGGGGTCGATGGCAGACACATGGATGGCGTACGCCTTGGCCAACGTCCCGCGCAACGAGCGGAAAAAGTGGGTTCTTGGCTCGACCCCCTCTGGCTCGGGAGGCACATCGAGTAGAGTGTGGAGGGTTGCCAGCGCCGCTTGGTACTCGATGCGCACAATGGCTGTGGTGGAGTCGACGTCCAAGTCTATGACAAAAGGCGAAAGAGGTCCCAAATTCGGAGCTGCGCTATCGTACCGGATGGTTAGTGTAAGAGAGATCGTTGGGAGGGCCGCGAGCACGTCTTCGGGCTTTGCCGCCGCTTCTCTCAGCCTCTTAGCATCGAAGAAGCGCTCGCGCTGGGGGGGCGAAAAGTCTTCAAGGCGAAATCGCGCCCCGGTCTCCCCGGTAAAACGATCGAAAATGTCGGTGAACGATGTCTTTCCGCAGTTATTGCGCCCTACGATTACTGTGGAATTGCCTTCAAGCATGATTTCAACATCTTGAAGCAGTCGAAATCCCTCAACCCTAACTTTTTCGATTCGCATACTTGATCCCTGATGGTCGGCCTAAGCGGCTTCCTTCCTGTCGGAAAATTAGATTTTGCACTTATACTTGATGAGGATCGCCGTAATGCCTTCCTAGAAAGAACTGTCACCTCATCTATTCTTGCGCTTTTGCACACTTCCGGTCGCAGGAGGGTATGCATACCCTCCTGCAGCATCCTTCCGTATGCACTTTCTTCAACAAAAAGTTCCGGGCCTCCCGAGAGGCTGCGCTGATACTGCTTGGATGCTGTATGCGGTAACACTGGATTGTTCCATTCAAATGAAACTGCCATAGCTGATCGTTGGCGATACCCTGCTCACGGTAGTCAGCAAGGTTGGTGCATACGCTGTGCTCGCCTGTATGCGGGAAGTACTTTCGGCGGAATCTGGCGCTACTGGCACCATTAGCGAAGATGATGATGTTCGGCTTGAGGATTTCGATCTGAGCTTTTAACAACTGCTCGGAGATATCCAGAAGCATGGAGAAATTCGGCCAACGCATCGGCGATTTTCCATTCCAGGCAAAGCCAAACAAATTGGCCCAGGCGATGCCATCGTAGCCGTGGTCGGCTGCCAGGGAACGAAGCAGGTTGAAATAACTGGCGCCCTTGTCCGGTGGCCTCGGCAAGTGTCGAGCCAAGTGCGCTTGTTGTTTGGCCATCGCCCTCTGAATGTATTCATCCAAATGCAGGAATGGAGCCTGGCTGGTGACTACGTTCCACAGTCGCGTCTCGCGGCCCACTACCATGATGCGCCGGAGAGCCTGCTCGTAAGCCGACGACGTCCCAGGAAGAAACAGACCTGAAAGCTTCGCGAACTCAGGTTCGTGGGCTCGACTCCGGTCAAGCCAGTGCAGCGGGAGCTCTGAAAGAATCTCACTGTAGGCGCTGGTTAAGGCTTGGTGTGTACGATCCATCGCAAGGCATTCCTCATATAGAGAATGCGTTAGTAGCAAAAAGCAAGCGACCAGTCTAGCGTTACGCCATACTGCCGCGCCCCACGTACAACTCCGGTGGCAGGATGGCCCTATGACAGGCAGGTGCCACCGGTTAGTCTCGTCGCGCCAAAGGCATTGATGCGCGAGGATCGCTCTGAGAGCTTGTTGGCGCTTCCAAACAGGCGCCCGGAGGAACGGAGGCTCAATGTCAGCAGAAGAAGCTACTGGCGTAGCTTTAGGAACGCAGCCATACCCACATCGATTTATAGCTCTCTGCCTACCTTGGTCACTAATTGCTTGCATAGTCCGGATTGGATTGCAGAGAAAGACGGCCTCACTTGCAAGGCAATTTCTCAGGGAAGAATGATTTGAATGTCTGATGAAAGAGTGATCTATCCGCCCTTGCTTGAGCACGCCAAATTAAGGCAAGCACTGACCGCAGGCGAGCAAAAAGTTTTACAGATGTTCAACCAGAATCTGCCATCTGATTGGGAGATCTACATACAGCCCCATTTGAATGGATTGCGCCCGGACTTCGTTCTATTGAATCCGAGTGGGGGCATCGCAGTGTTCGAGGTCAAAGACTGGAACCTGAGCGCCATGAGGTACTTCACAAAGAAGGATAACTGGGGGAATCAGGCGCTTTGGGCAGAGAAGGACGGCAAAGAGTTCTGTCTCCAAAGCGAGAATCCTGTCACCAAAGTAAACCTCTACAAGAAAGAGATTTTCGACCTTTATTGTCCACGTATTCAGTCAAAAAACGGATGGGCAGCTATCACTGCGGGGGTCATCTTCCCTTTCGCACGGGTGGATCAGGTCAAAAATCTCCTATCTCCTTTCCTGAGTAATGGTGAGTATGCCAAATATCAGCCAATCAGCGGCATTGGCGAAATTTCGGCCGGAAATTTAAAGGCCATATTCCCGGAAGCTACCCGCAATGGTTCCTTCCTCATATCGGAGAGCTTGGCCAAAGATCTGCGTGGCTGGCTTGTTGAGCCGGACTTCGCATCGGCGCAGAGAACGCCTCTGGCCTTAGATCGTAACCAGCGGACTTTAGCCGACACTCGCACTGAAACTGGCTATCGCCGGATAAAGGGGCCGGCTGGCTCAGGGAAGTCCCTGGTGCTTGCGGCGCGAGCCGCACGGCTGGCTAACGAAGGCAAGTCCGTTCTGGTCGCTACTTTCAACATTACGCTCTGGCATTACCTTCGTGATCTCATTGTTCGGAACCTCGATGCACCAGAACGGATTAGGAATATTCGGTTCACACACTTCCATTTGTGGTGCAAGCACGTCTGTTATGAAGCGGGATGGGAGCAGAGGTATGACGCTCTATGGGCTAATGGCCGAGAGGATGTTCTGAACAGTGAATTGCCGCTCTTGGCAGACGAGGCTGTCATGCATCCGGGTGCCTCACGGTACGACGCTATTCTGGTAGATGAAGGACAGGATTATCGCCCGCTGTGGTGGAATGTACTGCGCAAAGCATGCAAACCAGGCGGAGAAATGCTTTTAGTCGCGGATGCGACACAGGACATTTACGGTACAGCTACCGCATGGACAGATGACGTGATGAAGGGTGCCGGATTTCCAGGGGGACGGTGGGCACAACTTGATGTCAGCTACAGATTGCCGCCGGACGCGCTGAACCTTGCACGAAGCTTTGCGGAAATGTTCCTTCCTGCAGATGTCGTCGATTTACCGCAGCCTGAGCAAGGATCACTTGATCTATACCCCTGTCACCTTCGCTGGGTGCAATGTAACCACGAGAATGCCACGGAGGTGTGTTCGGACGAGATCCGTGCCTTGATGCATCAGACCGGCAAGAACGGTTTGGCTAATGCCGACATCACCATGCTGACGGGAAATATGGCATCTGGGGCCGAAGTGGTACGTCGGCTCGATGAATACAATATTCGAGCTGTTGATACATTTGGCACTGACCATCGCCGCAGGAAGATGGGCTTCTACATGGGTGATGCCAAGATCAAGGCAACTACCTTGCACAGCTTTAAGGGATGGGAGTCTCGCCTGCTGGTCGTCTATGTGACTGAAGCTGCAAATGCGCAAAGCCTGGCGCTAGTCTATGCAGGCTTGACGCGGCTGAAGCGAAGCCAGGAAGGGAGCTGGTTGACGGTCGTCTGTTGCGCACCTGAACTGAAGAGTTTTGGAAAAAATTTCCGAGACCATGCTGTTGTGGCTAGCGGCCGATCAGGAGCAGGAAATTCACTCGATAGAGGAAATAGCCATATCAGTCCCTTAGATCCGAGTGGTTGTGATAGTAATGGCCGTCACCCACCACCTCCCGGTGAAAACGTCACTTCCACGGCACTTTAATCAAATGGTGGCTGGCAAAGCACTGTCAGGAATTGAGCCAAGCCGCGACGTCCTCATAGAACGCCTTCGCCTGCTTCGTGAGCTCTCGGGTAACGTAGTCCGGGCGGCTTTTTTGCCCCCGTTCAGTTGTCAGTTTAATAGCGGTGCTGTCGTATTCCTTGATGCAGTAACCAGCCCACCAGCGGGCGCTTCGAGGCGTTTCGATATGAACGGCAACATTCTGGTAGCGTTGCCTGAAGCCCATAGCTAGAACGCTTCTGAGAGCCTTTGTTACCTCATCTACTCTGTCGTCTGGAATGCACAGCGCGCCATGGATGTGAGCAGGGTGATTCTCTGTGCGGCCGGTATGATTGAATTCAAGATTGAAGGCCAGATCAGTCTCAATGCCCAGCGTCGACAGGATTCGCTTGATGATCGCAGCCAGGTAGTTAGCCGGTCCGCGTGGAGCAGCCAGAGCAGCCTCAGCCGTTTTGTGATCGAACCGGATGGTGATCGTTTTCGCATCGGGCTTCGTACACAGCCGAAAGAGACGGAAGAACTGTTTGATTTCCGGGCTGACAAATTTAGCCCACCCTAGGAGCTCACCTGTTCCCTGATACTCCTGCACCAGCTTCTGAATGAAGGCGTCTGTTCTCAGTAGCTTCTCTATCTGATCATGATCAAAGTCTGGGTGTAGTTCATTAATAGCTACAACACGTTCAGCATGACTCATATGGAAATTAGCTATAAGCCCCGCCCTGCTTGGTGTCGAGATAGGACGGCCGCGTCGTTTTGAGCGATTACTTTTTGCATTTACTCCAGATTCGGCATAGTCGATCCCTCGCGGAATGATCTGCTCATCTGGGAAGGGAACAGCCTCTCTGTCTTCCAAGTGAGGCCTGGAAGAGGTCTGGAGACTATCTGAAGACTCGCCCGCAAGAACCAATGATCAGGTTTGCCAATGTCACGAACCTGGAGGAGAACGCTGTCACGATTGCTGCTGAGGAGAACATAACCGATGGTTGCCATCAGACTACCCCTCCTGCCGAAAGGCGAGTGGAAGGAAAGCCGGGAATGCGATCCTCGACCCAGCAGTCGACTGCCTGCGAATCCCAGCCGACAGCCCTCGAACCTAGCTGGACGGATTTTGGGAACCTCCCTTGAGTCATCAGGCTGTAGATGTGAGCCCGCTTGAATCCGGTGCGTAACTCAACCTCCGGAAGGCGGAGGATACGACGAGCGTGGGAGGCATAAAATGTAACAGTTTCCATTGCTTGCTCCAGTGCGCTTAGGCGCTGTCAGTAGATGAGCTCGCAATGTATGGCTTCACTAAACTCAACCCACCTCAATTGAGGTCGGCCAAAACCTCAGGTGCTTTCCGATTCGGGTAGAAGCAAAGCCGCCTCATCAAAAATCTTCTTAACGGTATTCGGGCTAGGTACGTCAATTTTGTTTTCTCCCGCTTTTGCCAATACTGTATGGGCTGCATAGGGAGTTTTGAGATCTAGCCCGACGGCGAGCGCCAGCGCAGCCACTACTGCGTTATAGCTCTCCCGCTCCTTGCCACCTAACTTTTTAATCGGTCGAGCCATGGAGGCTAGAGATTCCGCCAGATTGGAAATATCTCCAGACCTGAACTTAAGCTCTACCGCATCAATATCAATCTTGGCCTCCCACGCCCGCACCACGTCATCGAAGGAGTCGTCGTCCAAAAATACCGAGCCATTAATTTGAATTGTAAAGGGCACTCCAGGACGAGCCCGTCGAACTGCTCGAACGTTCTGGACCAACTGCGTGCCCGCATCAAAGACCTTTTCTTGAGCCTCACCAGGTTCCCCGGTCAACTGCGTTATTCCACTGATGCCGTCCATATCAACGTAGAGCTTGCACTGACCATCCACGCAGAGGCTAAGCAGATCCTCTCGAGTGGCCGACTCCTTTGAAACCTTGGACAGCGCCCTCAACGCTTGATCCATTGTTAGAAAAGTCAAAGCTGCGTGGATTGGAAGCATGTTTACCTCTGGTCATAGAGCGCACAGGAGAGCTGATTAGTTATTGACTGGGTAGATTGTGGAGGCACCGTCAGCACGTACCTGAACTCGTGCTTTGAGCTTTGAGCTTTGATTGACTGTGGTCACGAGGCTGATAAGTCTAAGGGTTTCAAGCTGACCGCTCTACTGGCAGGAAGGAGGAGCCCGCCATCTGCCGGTGAATAGATTCCCTCGGTCAGTAATCTTAGAAGCGAACAGCCTTCCAGGGCAAAAGCCAATACCCCGTTTTGGGCTAGGCATGGAAGCAGCTAGGTGAAGCATGTAGTAGAGGGCTGGCCGCCCTATGGAAGAAATGCGAACGACATCAGTATTCCAAAAAGTATTCCATAGAGTTTAGACAATTAAAAAAATCCAATATATTCATATAGTTATAAGAACAGTTCAGATTACCCCGGCACACCCAGACGCGACCTCACTTGCGTAGCAACTCATGCCGGAACCGCGCCTCCAGCGAAGGTATTTCCAGCAGCACGTCTTCATCCTCGTAAACATCATAGGAGCGCTCCATCTCGATATCCCCCTCCATGAACGCCTCATCGAAGGGCGCATCCTCGTCGACCTCTTCGTGCAACACAGATGTATAACCCTTGATCCACAGCTTGCGCTTGTCGGCGCTGACGACATAACCAGAGGTGTATTCACCGCCTGCCAGACGATCCGGTAGCGCAGTTCCTTTGCGTGCCAACTCAGTGATTGCGATCACCAGATGTGCCAGCTCATCCATGTCCGGGCAAACGAACTCGTGGAAGGCCGGCCAAAACTCCATGTCTCCCTTCGAAGCGCGCCACCCCTTGACGTCATTGACCTCGCTCAGATCTTCGTAAGGGTGCGAGTGGAACGTGCCGATCAGTTCCAACTGCGGCCAGTACTCGCCGAAGAAATCGCGCTTCATCACGATGGACTCGAAATCAGGCCGCACCCAGTCGGTGTGCCTCATTGCCGAGGTCTCGACAGTGGCGACCACCGCGACCAGACGCGCCGGCACACCGTTGCGCACCGGCAATGCATACCCCCACAGCAAGCCGAATGTCTCGAGTTTCTTTTTGCTTTGTCTCCCAGCATGCGTTCTGTGTGTCACTTCGTAAGCCTCAATGGCCGAAGTGAGCAACTGCGGCAGAACGTGATCCTCGATGATGACCTGTGTTCGCATTGCTTCCTTCCTGGGATTTTCTGATGGGCTGCCATGTTCCATGAGGCGCTTGACTCATAAGCCACGCCAGTGATGGCAAATTGCCCTGATCTTAACCCAGTTCTCGTGGTGACGGGCCAAGGCCCACCCTCGGAGCAGCTGCTTGCGTACGTCAGTCGAGGTACCCGCTCAGCCAATTGTCTTTTTCATGCTCGCGCGGCGAGCGTGCCATGGCTCGGCAGCGGTCGACCCAACAGCAACCCCACCACCACGGCGAAGACCAACGCCACACAGCCCGCCGTCAGCAACACGGCTTCGAACCCGCCGGCAAAGGCTTGCCGCGCCAGCGGTGCCACCGTGTCCCGCAGGCTCGGGTCGAGCATCGCCAGGGCCGCAGGCAGATCGCCCGCAGCTACGCGCGTCGCCATGGCGCTGACCTTGCCCAGCTGCTCCGGCGCCAACCCGGCCATGGCCTCGCGCAACAACTGCGCGCTACGCGCCGCGAGCACCCCGCCCAACACCCCAATCGCGATCACAATCGCGCCAAACCGAGTCGTGGTACTCAACCCCGACGCCATCCCAGTACGCTCGCGCGGCACGCAGGCCATGATGTTCTTCTGCGTATCACCATTGAGCAGCCCTGCCCCGGCCCCCAGCACCAGGCTGGCAAGTGCGAAGGCCAGATAGCCCCCGTGGCCGACCGCCCAGGCGCACAGCAGGTTGCCCGTACCCACCAGCACCAAACCGAGGGCGAACACCTGCGCGGGGCTCCACCGATTGGCCAGCCGCATCCCCAGTCGCGGCGTCAGCAACATCGCCACAGCAAACGGCAACATCCCCGCCCCTGCCGCCAGCGCCGACAGCTGCAAGCCGCTCTGAAGGTACAGCGGCAGCAAGGTCATCATCACCTGGGCACAGGCGGCGTAGGCGAACATGCCCAGCAAGGCGCCAATGAAGCGAGAACTGCGCATCAGCTTCAAATCGATCATCGGCCGCGCCTGGCTGCTCTCGATCATGATGAACAGGCCGAACAGGAAAGCGCTGACCAGCAGCCGGCCGATCGTGTCCACGCTGGTCCAGCCAACCTGGTTGGCGTCGATCATCGCCCAGATCAGGCAGCCCAGGCTGCCGGCGAAGGTCAGGCTGCCCATGGGGTCGAGCCGGGCGGCAGCGCTGTCGCGGGATTCCTCGATGCTGCGTAGCACCATCAGGGCGAGCAACGCGACCAGAGGCAGATTGATGTAGAAGATCCAGCGCCAGCCGAGGGTGCTGGCGATCAGGCCGCCGAGCAATGGCGCGAAGGTGATGGTCGCGCCCATGCACGCGCCCCAGAAGGCCCAGGCGCGCATGCGCTCCTGGGGTTCGTGGAAGCGGTGGCCGATGGCGGCCAGTGCGGCGGTCAGCAGCATGGCGGCGCCGATGCCTTTGGCGGCTCGGGCAAGGTCGAGGAACAGCAAGCTGGGGGCTGCGCCGCAGGCGAGTGAGGCGGCGCCGAACACGGCCAGGCCGATCAGCAGCATGCGCTGGCGGCCGAAGCGGTCGGCGAGGCTGCCGGCGGGGAGCAGACAGGCGGCGAAGGCCAGGAGGTAGGCGCTGACTACCCATTCGATATCGGCGAAGGAACCGGACAGGTCGCGGGCGATGCTGGGCAGGCTGACGGCGACGATGTTGGTGTCGAGGATGATCAGGGCGCAGACCAGGGAGGCGGTTAGGAGGGTGAAGCGCGCAGAGGGCATGACGGGGGCTCCGGAAGCAGAGCGGGTTGGCTTGGGGGGCGATCAGTCTGGGGATTGCTGGGGCTGCTTGGCAGCCCATCGCCGGCAAGCCGGCTCCTACAGGGACCGCGGCGCTGTTCAGGGCGCTGCGGGATGTGTGGGAGCTGGCTTGCCGGCGATGGACCGCGCAGCGGTCCCATGCAATCTCACAGGCAATCTTTGCCGCCAAGACACCAGCCTTGTAATGTTTGCTTCACCATAACGCCGTCAGCCCAAAAGCGTGTTAGCCCCAACGGCCGGCGTCATTAGCTTGCAGGTAACACCGCATGGAAATCCGTCATTTCCGCTACTTCCTCTGCGTCGCGCGACACGGTCACTTCACCCGTGCTGCCGAGCAACTGGGCATCGCCCCGCCGACCCTCAGCCGGCAGATCCAGGATATGGAGCGCGAGCTGGGCGTGCGTCTGTTCGAGCGCAATCAGCGTGAGGTCAACCTCACGGCTGCCGGCCAGGCGCTGCTGATCGAAGCGGAGCAGGCCGTGCGCCAGTTCGATGCTGCACAGCTCGGCGCGCAACGGGCCGGCCGTGGTGAAAGTGGCAGTATCGAAATGGGCTACGTGGCCTCGGCGGCGTATTCGGGGATGCTGCAGCGGCAAGTGATCAGCTTCAGTGAAGCCCACCCCGGAGTGCGCCTGAACATCCGCGAACTGCCCATGGCCGAACTGCCCGGCATGGTCCGCGATGGCCTGCTCGACCTCGCCTATGTGCGCTCGCCCATGGAGCTGCCTGAAGAACTCGAAGCCATTGCCTTGCACCGGGAAGACTTCGTCCTCGCCCTGCCCGCCAGCTCGCGGATCAACGAGCTGCAGCAGATCCCGGCATCACGTCTGGCCGGCGAAAACTTCATCCTTCCCGAGCAGATCTCCGGGACGCTGGAGGTGGCGGCGCAGGGTGGGTTCGTGCCACGCCTAGGCCCGCAACCTGGCAGCCTTGTTGCGGTGATTACCTTGGTTTCTTTAGGCCAGGGCATCGCCGTGGTGCCGGAGTCGGTGGTGCAGCGCATCAGCCTGCCGCAGGTGAACTACCGGCGTATTGCCGATTGCCAGGCCAGCTCGTGGTTGAGCCTGATCTACCGGCGCTTTGAGAAAGCGCCGGCGGTGATCAGGTATGTCGAAATGATGGGCAACTAGGCTTCGGCACATTTGTCGCGCCGGTGGTGCGACTTTTCTTCCTTGAATTTGTGCCTGCAGTGCTGACACTTTTAGAGGCTCTAAAAAACGAGGGCACCCTCCACTGGTGCCCTCGTCCTTGTTGCAAGGTGAACCCAATCACCCCATCGTCCGCGCCCCCACCGTCTGCGCATGCCCCCGCGACGTGACGATCCCCAGGAAGGAAATCACGATCGCCAAGCCCAACGTAGAACTCACTTCCGCCCGATGCTCAGGCGTATACATCATCACCGCCAACGCCCCGCCAATGAACAGGATCACCGCCCAGGTCAGCCACGGGAACAGCCACATGCGGAACTTCAGCTCGGCGTTCTCGCGCTCCAGGCGGCGGCGCATGCGCAGCTGCGAGATGGCGATGACCATGTACACCAGCAGTGCGATGGCGCCGGAGCTGGCCAGCAGGAACTCGAACACGCCCTTGGGCGCGAAGTAGTTGAGCACGGCGATGGCCGCGCCGATCAGGGTGCTGCCGAACACGGCGGCGCGCGGTACGCCGACCTTGGAGGTCTTGTTGAGGAAGGCCGGGGCGTCGCCGCGCTTGGCAAGCGAATACATCATCCGCGAGGCAATGTAGATCGACGAGTTCATGCAGCTGGTCACCGCCACCAGCACCACCAGGTCGACCATGAAGCCGGCGTTGGGGATGTTCATGATTTCCAGCGCGCGCTGGTAAGAACCCACCACGGCCAGTTGCGGATCGTTCCACGGCACGACCGAGATGATCACGAAGATCGACAGGATGTAGAAGGTGCTGATGCGCCAGATCACCGAGCGGGTGGCCTTGGCGATGTTGCGCGACGGGTCGCTGGATTCGGAGGCGGCGATGGTCACGGCCTCGGTGCCGATGAAGCTGAACATCACGGTGATGAACGCGCCGATCACGGCCGACCAGCCCTTGGGTGCAAAGCCGCCGTACTCGGCCATCAGCCCGCTCAAGCCACTGACTTCACGGTTGGGCAGCCAGCCCATCAACGCGGCGAAACCCAGGCCGATGAAACCGAGGATCGCGGTGACCTTGAGGATGGCGAACCAGAACTCGAACTCTCCGTACTTGGCCACGCTGAACAGGTTGGTGCCGGCCAGCAGCAGCACCGACGCCAGGGCGAAGATCCAGCTGTCCACCTGGGGGAACCAGGCGTTGAGCACATGCCCGGCGGCCAAGGCTTCGATCGGGATCACCAGCACCCAGAACCACCAGTACAACCAGCCGATGGTGTAGCCGGCCCAGCGGCCGATGGCCTGGTCGGCGTAGGTGGAGAACGAACCGGTGTCGGGGTGCGCCACGGCCATTTCACCGAGCATGCGCATGACCAGCACCACCAGGGTGCCGGCTACGAAGTAAGAAACAATGGTGGCTGGCCCGGCCGCCGCAATGGCGTGCCCGGAGCCGACGAAAAGTCCGGCACCGATGATGCCCGCGATGGACAGCATCGTTACATGACGTGGCTTGAAACCTTGTGCAAGGTTGCCATCAGATCCCACGGTGTTCATTGATGTTGTTCTCTTTTTGCTGACACAAGGAAAGGACGGGCAGGCGTAGGCGAAAAATATCTCCTTTTGAATTCAAGAAAACGGCACGTTACCGGTGCTCTGTTGTTGATCTTTGGCACGCGTCACAGAGCCACGTGCCGGTGCAATTCGGGGTTCATTTAAGCCTTGCAAGGCTGTGGGAAATTACACGAGAACGCCTCGGAACTGTTTGATCACGACAGGGGATTTCCAATTGCGCCAGATGTCGTGAATGGCATGTCCAAATACGCCTGATGGCCATTTGAAGGTTTTGTTTTTCATCCGGATGTGTTGTGCCTGTACCGGCCCTATCGCCGGCAAGCCGGCTCCCACAGGATCACCACAGATCTCAAAACGGTGGAGTACCTGTGGGAGCCGGCTTGCCGGCGATAGGGCCAGTACAGGCAAAAAAAAGCCCCGGTCTCCCGGGGCCTCTGTTGCTCAGGCGTCTGCCTACGCCTGTCCGGTACGCTCGAAGCGCCGGGCCAGCAACAGGTAAGCGAAGCTTAAGCACGTATTGCCTTTACTGGCCTCTTCGCGGGACAAGCCCGCTCCCACAGGTACCCATTGAAGTCAAAGTCTGGAGTCAATCTGTGGGAGCGGGCTTGTCCCGCGAAGAGGCCAGTACAGGCAGAAGGTAATTACCGCACCAGGCAAGGCCGCTTGTTATCGAAGCGCCACCCCAGAATCAGGAACTGCATCGCCACACTGTCATCCCGCGCCCCCAGCCCCATGTTGCGATAACACTCATGGGCCTTGGCGAGTTGGTCTTCATCCAGCTCCACCCCCAGCCCCGGCCGCTCGGGCACACGCACATGCCCGTCGACGATGCGCAGCGGGTCGCGGGTCAGGCGCTGGCCGTCCTGCCAGATCCAGTGGGTGTCGATAGCCGTGATCTCACCCGGCGCCGCAGCGGCCACCTGGGTGAACATCGCCAGCGAAATATCGAAGTGGTTGTTCGAGTGCGAGCCCCAGGTCAGGCCCCAGTCGTTGCACATCTGCGCCACCCGTACCGAGCCTTGCAAGGTCCAGAAATGCGGGTCGGCCAAGGGGATGTCCACCGCCTGCGACTGAATCGCATGGCCCATCTGCCGCCAGTCGGTGGCGATCATGTTGGTGGCGGTCGGCAGCCCGGTGGCGCGGCGGAACTCGGCCATCACTTCTCGGCCCGAGTAGCCGTTCTCGGCGCCGCAGGGGTCTTCGGCGTAGGCCAGCACCTGGTGCTTGTCGCGGCACAGGGCGATGGCCTCTTTCAATGACCAGGCACCGTTAGGGTCAAGGGTGATGCGCGCTTCCGGGAAGCGCTCGGCCAACGCCGTCACCGCTTCCATTTCCTCTTCACCGCGCAGTACGCCGCCCTTGAGTTTGAAGTCGCTGAAGCCATAGCGCTGCTTGGCCGCCTCGGCGAGGCGTACCACCGCCTCAGGCGTCAGCGCCTTTTCGTGGCGCAGGCGGAACCAGTCGTCATCGGCGTCGGCCTCGTTGCGGTAGGCCAGGTCGGTCTGCAGGCGATCGCCGATGTAGAACAGGTAGCCGAGCATCTTCACGCTTTCACGTTGCTGGCCTTCACCGAGCAGCGCCGCCATCGGTACGTTGAGGTGCTGGCCGAGCAAATCGAGCAGCGCCGATTCGATGGCCGTTACCGCATGCACGGTGATGCGCAGGTCGAAGGTCTGCAGGCCACGGCCAGCCGAATCGCGGTTGGCGAAAGTCTGGCGCATGGCGTTGAGCACGCGCTGGTAATGGCCGATCGGCTGGCCGACCACCAGGCTGCGGGTGTCTTCCAGGGTCTGGCGAATGCTCTCGCCGCCCGGCACTTCACCCAGGCCGGTATTGCCGGCGCTGTCACGCAGCACCACGACGTTACGGGTGAAGAACGGGCCATGGGCGCCACTGAGGTTGAGCAGCATGCTGTCGTGGCCGGCCACCGGAATCACGCGCAGGTCGGTGACCACGGGGGTGTGAGAAGCGGGAGTCGTCTGCTGGGTCATGGTTGTTGTCTCGCAGTCAATCGGTGGGTCTGGCCCAGCGCCGAAGGCGCCTTGGCTTCAGGAGAGGGGGCGCCCTTTGGGCGAGTGCGGATGAAGAACACGGCAATGGCAGCCAGCACCGAGGTCACGGCCAGGCCGTAAAGGCCACCCTGGATGGAACCGGTGTGCTGCTCCAGCAGGCCGAAGGTGGTCGGCGCGACGAACCCGCCCAGGTTGCCGACCGAGTTGATCAGCGCGATCACGGCGGCGGCGATGCGTGCATCCAGGTAACCCTGGGGGATCGGCCAGAACAACGACGAGGCCGACTTGAAGCCGATGGCGGCGAAGCACACGGCCACGAAGGCGAACACCGGCCCGCCGGTGGTCGACATGAACATGCCGATGGCGGCGATCACCAGCGCGCCCGCTACCCAGGCCTGCTGGAACTTCCAGCGGGTGGAGCCGGCGGCGAAGGCGTACATGGCCAGGATCGAGATCAGCCACGGGATCGAGTTGAAGAAGCCGACCTGCAGGTCGCTCAGGTCGCCCATGCGCTTGATGATGCTCGGCAGCCAGAAGGTGGCGGCGTAGATGGTCAGCTGGATGCAGAAGTAGATCAGGCAGAACAGCACGATCTGGCGGTCCTTGAGCAGGCTCCAGGACGACGGCCTGACCGCACCGATCGCCTCGCGCTCACGCTGCTCGCGGTCGATGGTGTCGACCAGCGCGTCCTGCTCGGCCTTGCTCAACCACTTGGCATCGTGCGGTTTCGAGTCGAGCCAGAAGAACACGAAGAAGCACAGGGTGACCGAGGCCATGCCTTCGATGAACAGCATCCACTGCCAGCCGTGCAGGCCCAGGCCCTGGATCTGCATCAGCGCCCCGGCCAGTGGGCCGGAAATCAGCGAGGCCAGTGCCGAGCCACTGAGGAAGATGGCGATTGCCTTGCCGCGTTCGGCGGCGGGCAGCCAGCGGGTGAAGTAGTAGATCACGCCGGGGAAGAAACCGGCCTCGGCCACCCCCAGCAGGAAGCGCAGCACGTAGAACTGGGTTTCGGTCTGGACGAAGGCCATGGCCGTGGCCACCAGCCCCCAGGTGAACATGATGCGGGTCAGCCACAGGCGCGCGCCGACGCGCTGCAGCAACATGTTCGACGGCACTTCGAACAGGGCATAGCCGATGAAGAACAGCCCGGCGCCAAAGCCGAAGGCCGCGGCGCTGATGCCCAGGTCGCTTTCCAGGTGCGGGCGGACGAAGCCGATGTTGACGCGGTCGAGGTAGTTGACGATGAACATGATGACGAACAACGGCAGCACGTGGCGCTTGACCTTGGATACAGCACTGGCCAGCACGTCGCCTTCATTCCGGGCAGACGGATCGAGGGTGTCGTTCACTTGCGGGTCTCCCACTAATTGTTTTTGTGCGGGTCGAGGTTGTCTGGCAAAGACAATGGAGCGGAGCATATGCCCGGCGAAGTTGTACGACAAGATCATCAGCGGCGGCTAAATTACAAAATACAAGCTGATAATCAGGACAAAATCATCGATATTGCCGTTATCGAGAGAATCCTGTTTGTACCGCGCAGGGAAAAAACGGGCGAAAAATAATTTTGTCGGCTAACTTGTCGTACAAGCTAGATTGCCGCCCGGAGCCTGTCCCATGTCTCAGCCCCCTCGCCCACGCAGCCACAGCCGCGCCCACGACCTGGTGTCCAGCCTGACCCAGCAGATTCTGCTGGGCACCTTCAAGCCGGGCGACAAACTGCCCTCGGAAAACACCCTGGTACGCGAGCATGGCGTGAGCCGCACGGTGGTGCGCGAAGCCTTGTCGAAGCTGCAGGCCTCAGGCTTGGTGGAGCCACGCCACGGTATTGGGTCGTTCGTGATGCCGCGCCCGGCGCAGGCCGGCTTGCGGGTGGGGGCGGAGAATGCCGCGAGCGTGCGCGACCTGCTGGAATTGCGGATCGGCCTGGAGGGGCAGGCTGCTGCCCTCGCCGCCGTGCGCCGCAACGACCAGCAGCTGGCCCGCATGCGCCAGGCGCTGGACGACTATCAGGACCTGGCGGCCGCTGGCGACAGCTGTATCGAGGCGGACCGGCGCTTTCACCTGTTGATCGCCGAGGCCACGGGGAACCTGTACTTCAGCGAGATGATGGCGCAGTTGGGCAATGGCCTGATCCCGCGCAACCGCATGGCCTTGGCCGAACGCGCCGGGGCTAACCTGGCGCGGCATGCTTACCTGGCCAACCTGGAGCATGAGGCGATCCTCAATGCCATTCGACGGCAGGATCCGGATGCGGCGCGGGCGGCGATTTGCCTGCATTTGTCCAATAGCCGGGATCGGTTGTTGCCGGACTAGGGGCTGCTTTGCAGCCCAATCGCCGGCAAGCCGGCTCCCACAGGGGTCGGGGTTATTACCAGGTGAGGCAGATCTTGCCGAAATGGCGGTTGCTCTCCTGGTAGCGGAAGGCTTCGACGATCTGCTCCAGCTCGAAATGCTTGTCCACTACCGGGCGCATACCGTTGGCGTCGATGGCCCGGACCATCGCCTGCTGCTGCGCGCGGCTGCCCACCAGCACGCCCTGCAGCCGGATCTGCCGCACTAGCGCCTGGACCAGCGGCAGCTGCCCGGCGACGCCGGTGAGGATGCCGATCAGTGACACATGCCCACCGATCCGTGCCGCGATCATCGACTGCTCCAGGGTCGCTGGCCCGCCGACCTCGATCACATGGTCGACGCCTCGGTTGTCGGTGAGCTCGCGCACTTTCTCGCCCCAGGCCGGCGTGCCTTTGTAGTTGATCAGGTGGTCGGCGCCCAAGGCCTTCAGGCGTTCGAGCTTGGCATCGCTGGACGAGGTGGCGATCACCGTGGCGCCGGCCAGCTTGGCGAACTGCAGGGCGAAGATCGACACACCGCCGGTGCCCTGCACCAGCACGGTATCGCCGGGCTTGAGGTGATCGTCGCTCATCAGCGCGCGCCAGGCGGTGAGGCCGGCGGTGGTCAGAGTGGCCGCCTCGGCGTGGCTGTAGCCCTTGGGTGCGAGGGTGAAAGAGGTGGCGCGTGCGGTGACCTGCTCACGGGCATAGCCGTCGATGCCGTCGCCCGGCACGCTGGCGAAGCCTTCGAGCAGGGCCTGGCCATCGATCCAATCGGGGAAGAAGGTGCTGACGACGTTGTCGCCCACTTTGAACTCACTGACGCCCTCGCCTACCGCGATGACTTCACCTGCACCATCGGCCATGGGAATGCGCCGCTCGCTCGGGCCCCACATGCCGCTGACCACGGCGAAGTCGTGATAGTTGAGGGAGCTGGCGTGCAGTTGTACGGTGATTTCGCCGGGCTTGGGTGCCGCCGCCTTGCTGGTGCCGATTTCGACCTTGTCGTAGCCGCCGCCGGGTTTCACATAGATGGCCTTGCTGGTCATGGCTGGGTCTCCAGTTCTGGGGAAAGACTGGATCAGCATAGACAGTACCGGCCTCTTCGCGGGACAAGCCCGCTCCCACAGGTGCTGCGCTGCCCTTGGGGGATCGAGTTCCTGTGGGAGCGGGCTTGTCCCGCGAAGAGGCCAGTCCTGACAACAGAAGATTCAGCCCAGCATCATCCGCAATGCCCGGCAATCCACCGCATGCCAATCCACCAGCTCCGGCCACGGGTTATCCGGCAGATTCACCAGCACCGTGCGCGCCCCGGCAGCCCGTCCGCAATCCAGATCGAAGCGGTAGTCGCCCACCATCACCAGCTCACTCGGCGCCACGCCCCAGGCCCTGGCGATCTTCAGCAGACCATCCGGGCTAGGCTTGGGCTCTGCCTCGTCACGCCCCAGCACATGCTCGACCGCAAAGCAGTCCGCCAGGCCAATGGCCTCCAGGGTGACATGCGCCAGCTCACGCGCATTGCGGGTGAGGATCCCCAGCCGGCAACCCCGCTCGGCCAGCGCGCGCACCAGCTCCACCGCCCCACTGGCCGCCGTGGAGGCAATCGCAAGGTCACGCTCGTGCTCCAGCAACCAGGCATGCTTGGCGGCCGCTTCCGCCGCCGGCAACGCCGCCAGGTGAGTCAGGATGTCGTGCTCGGCGGGAATCTCCAGCGCCTCGCGGATGGCCGCAAAATCATGCACCGCCACGGTCAGGGTGCCGTCCATGTCGAACACCCAGTTGCGCACTTCGCTCAGCTTCATGCCCAGTCCTTGCGATGGCGGATCAGGCCTTCCTGGCTGGACGAAGCCACCAGTTGCCCGGCGCGGTTGTAGATGCTGCCACGGCAGAAGCCACGGGCGTTGCCGGCCCAGGGGCTGTCCATGGCGTACAGCAGCCATTCATCGGCGCGCAGGTTGCCATGGAACCACAGCGAATGGTCGAGGCTGGCGATCTGCATGTCACGCTGCCACACCGACTTGCCATGGGGCAGCAGCGAGGTGGTCAACAGGCCGAAGTCGGAAGCGTAGGCCAGCAGGTACTTGTGCAGCGCCGGCACGTCCGGCAGGTTGCCGTCGGCGCGGAACCAGGCGTACTTCACCGGGTCGCCGGGCTTGGGGTTGAACGGGTCGCGCTCGGTGACCGGGCGGATCTCGATCGGCTTGGCGCACAGCACCTTGTCGCGAATACGCTCGGGCAGCTGGTCGGCCATGGCAGTGGCCAGCTCCACTTCGGTCGGCAGGTTTTCCGGCCCCACCACCTGCGGCATCTGCGCCTGGTGGGAGAAGCCTTCCTCGTCGTACTGGAACGAGGCGCTGCAGGTGAAGATGGTGTGGCCTTTCTGAATGGCCGTTACCCGCCGGGTACTGAAACTGCCGCCATCGCGCACACGGTCGACCGAGTAGACCACCGGCAGGCTGGCATCGCCCGGGCGCAAGAAGTAGCCGTGCAGGGAGTGCACATGGCGCGCGTCCTCGACCGTCTGGCTGGCCGCCGACAGTGACTGGCCCAATACCTGGCCACCGTACAGCTGGCGGAAGCCCAGGTCCTGGCTACGCCCACGAAACAGGTTCTCCTCGATCGACTCGAGGCTCAACAGATCGACCAGGTCGTCCAACACATGACTCATCGGGGTTTCTCCTAGCAAGGCATCACAGCTCTACGGCGCTCTCATGAAGGCAAATGATACAGGGTTTGTCATCGCCGCCGCGCATGCCTGCCTATTCAGCGCGCTGTGTCTGTTCCCAGCGGGCGCGGTCGATGCGGTACAGCACGTGGGGGCGCAGCGGGTGGCCGCTGGGCAGGCGGGGGTGTTCGAAATTGCCCTGCGGGTCGTGGACCATGCCGATGGCCTGCATGACTTTCTGTGAAGGCAAGTTGCCCTCGGTAGTGAACGACACCACCTCCCCCAGGCGCAATTGGGCGAAAGCACAACGCAGGCAAGTCCACGCCGCCTCGCTGGCAAAACCCAGGCCCCAGTGACGCCGGGCCAGGCGCCAGCCGATCTCCACCGCCGGTGCGAAGGGGGCCTCGAAATTGACGTTGAGCAGCCCCGTCATGCCGATGAAGGCACCGCTGTCCTTGCGCTCCAGCGCCCACAGGCCGAAACCGTATTCATTGAAATGGCCACGCACCCGGCCGATCAGCGCCGCCGCTTCCAGCCGCGTCAGCGGTGCCGGGAAGTAGCGCATCACGTGTGGGTCGGCACACAGCGCGGCGAATTCGCGCAGGTCGTCGTCGTGCCATTGGCGCAGTACCAGCCGCGCGCTTTCAAGTTCCAGGATGCGGGTCATGGGGTGTGCTCCGGTGCTTGGCCTGCAGTCTACAGCGTAGGCGAAATGCAATTTTCACATGCCCTTCACCGGCCCCCGACAGGCCGCTTCGCACAATGCCGCCATCCACCGCCGCGCAGGAAGCGGCCCTGCCATCGGAGTGCAGCATGCAGTCGAGCAACACCCTGGGACACACCGCCATTCACGCCCGTCGCAAGCGGCGTTTGTCACGCAAAGCCCTCGGTGCCGCCCTCGGCTTGTGCATGGTAGTGGCGGCGTTGAGCACCTGGCTGGCGACGAGGACAACCATCGTGGACCTTGGCAATGAACGGCAATTGAGCGACAGCGGTCTGCTACAGGATTGGGCCGAGGGCGCGGTGCTGGTGATGATCCGCCATGCCGAGCGCTGCGACAGCGCACCCGGCCCGTGCCTCGACGACCCCACCGGCATCACCGTGGCCGGCAGCGCAGCCGCCACCCGGGTTGGCCAGGGCCTGAATGAGCTGGGGCTGGCCAATACCGACCTGTTCAGCAGCCCGAAAGTGCGCACCCGACAGACCGCGCATTTCATCCTGGGGCAGGCGGTGCCCAGTGAAGACTGGCTGGAAAGCTGTGACAAGCAGTTCGCCCAGCAAGCCCTGGCGCACAAACGGCCTGGGCACAACCTGGTGCTGGTGACTCACAACGGTTGCATCGATCACTTCCAGCGCGAGCAGCGTGTCGTGGGGGGCAACCGTGAGAGTGGCTACGCCAGTGCGCTGTTCGTTTCGGTGGATGGCAATGGCAAGGCGCGGATTCTTGGCCGCCTGAATGAGCCGGACTGGCAGCGGGTGCTGGCTAGCGCCGGCAAATGATTTCGCCCCCATCGCCGGCAAGCCGGCTCCCACAGGTACACCGCAGGTCCTGAGGACGGTGCCATCCCTGTGGGAGCCGGCTTGCCGGCGATTGGGCCGCAAAGCGGCCCCAACCATGGCAAGATCAGCATTGGCCCCGATTGCGAACCCACCATGTTGCCGCTGATCTACCACGACGACTACAGCCCGGAATTCCCCGCCGAGCACCGCTTCCCCATGGACAAGTTCCGCCTGCTGCACGACCACCTGGTCGACAGCGGATTGACCTGCGACCAGGCGTTGCTGCGCCCGGACATCTGCCCCAACGAAGTCCTAGCCCTGGCCCATGATCGCGGCTACATCGAGCGCTACATGAACGGCGACCTGAGCCGCGAAGACCAGCGCCGCCTCGGCCTGCCCTGGAGCGAGGGCCTGGCCCGGCGCACCGTGCGTGCGGTGGGTGGCTCGCTGCTGACAGCCGAGATGGCGCTCAAGCATGGAATCGCCTGTCACCTCGCGGGCGGCACCCACCATGCCCACTACGACCACCCTGCCGGCTTCTGCATCTTCAACGACCTGGCCGTGATCAGCCGCTACCTGCTCGAAGCCGGGCGCGTGCATCGGGTGCTGATCTTCGATTGCGACGTGCACCAGGGTGACGGCACTGCGCGCATCCTCCAGGACACCCCGGACGCCATCACCGTGTCGCTGCACTGCGAGCAGAACTTCCCGGCGCGCAAGGCCCATAGCGACTGGGACATCCCCCTGCCCCGCGGCATGGGCGATACGGCCTACCTGAAGGTGGTGGACGACGCGCTGAATTACCTGCTGCCGCTGTATCAACCTGATCTGGTGCTGTACGACGCCGGGGTGGATGTGCACAAGGACGATGCCCTCGGCTACCTGCAACTGACCGACGAGGGCCTGGCCGCGCGCGACGAGCGGGTCATGCGCCATTGCCTGGGCCGCGATATCCCAGTGGTCGGCGTGATCGGTGGCGGCTACAGCAAGGACCGAGAAGCCTTGGCCAGGCGCCACGGCATACTCCATCACACGGCTGCAAAGGTCATCGGTTGTTCACAATGACTGTGGAACCGCTTGTGGATAACCTGCGGGAAAGCCGCTGCATCCCTTGTTCCGCCTAGCCTGCAGAGAACTGATCATTTTTTGTGCAGTGCTTATCCGGGTCGTGCTGCGGTAGAATGCCGGGTCTTTTTCCACAGCCTGCCGCCGATCATGTCCGATTTATCCCCTGCCTCCCTTCCCCGCGCCGTTGTCATCGGCGCCGGCCCCGCCGGCTTGATGGCTGCAGAGGCACTGGCCCAGCGCGGCCTGGCCGTGGAGGTGTTCGACGCCATGCCGTCGGTAGGCCGCAAGTTCCTGCTGGCCGGCGTGGGCGGTATGAACATCACCCATTCCGAACCTTATCCACAGTTCGTGGGGCGCTATGCCGAGCGCCAAGGCGAGATTGACGGCCTGCTGCGCGACTTCGATGCCGGGGCCCTGCGCCAGTGGATTCATGGCCTGGGCATCGAAACCTTCGTCGGCACATCGGGCCGCGTGTTCCCCACCGACATGAAAGCCGCCCCGCTGCTGCGCGCCTGGCTCAAGCGCCTGCGCGACAGCGGTGTAGTTATCCACACCCGTCACCGCTGGCTGGGCTGGAACGCCGATGGCAGCCTGCGGATCGCTTATCCACAGGGTGAATTGCGGATAGACGCCAGCGCAGTGGTGCTGGCCCTGGGTGGCGGCAGCTGGGCGAGGCTGGGTTCTGACGGTGCCTGGCAGCCGTTGCTGAAAGATCGGGCTGTGGATATCTCGGCGTTGCAACCGAGCAACTGCGGGTTTGAAGTCGAGGGCTGGAGTGCCCTGCTCAAGGACAAGTTCGCCGGCGCGCCGCTGAAGAACATTGCCCTCAGTGTGCCGGGGCAGTCGCCGCGCAAGGGCGAGTTCATCCTCACAGCGCAAGGTGTCGAAGGCAGTCTGGTGTACGCCTGGTCGGCGCCGGTGCGCGAGGCAATCAACCGAGATGGCCAGGCCACCTTGCTGCTCGACCTGCTGCCAGACAAGGCTGTGGATAAAATTGACAGCGCGCTGACCAAGCCACGGGGGTCGCGCTCCATGGCCAAGCACTTGCACAGCCAGCTGGGCATCGATGGCGTGAAGGCGGCGTTGCTGCGTGAGCTGACCGATCAGGCGACCTTTGCTGATCCTGCTGCGCTGGCCCGGGCTATCAAGTCATTGCCGATCGCGCTGGTGCGTACACGGCCGCTGGACGAGGCGATCAGCAGTGCGGGCGGCGTGCGCTTCGAGGGGCTGGATGAGGGGCTGATGGTCAAGGGCTTGCCGGGGGTGTTCTGTGCCGGCGAGATGCTGGACTGGGAGGCGCCGACTGGGGGGTATCTGCTGACGGCGTGTTTTGCCAGTGGGTTGCGCGCCGGGCGGGCGGCGGCGGATTGGCTGAAAACTCAAAGCTGACGATCTTACAGCGATCTCTTGTGGGAGCGGGCTTGCCCCGCGAAGAGGCCGGCCCAGATACCAGAGCAGCCTGGCACGGGCTTCGCCCGTGTTCGCGGGACAAGCCCGCTCCCACAGAGGCCCGTTCAAGCTTGATTTTGAGTAGTACCCCAAGTTTTACGGTTTGCGCTTTTTCGGCCCTGTATTGAAGCTCGGCACCTTGCGCACCGACTTGACCGGCGCTTCGTCGCCACTGTCCATCCAGCGTCCCAGACCACGCTTGGCGCTGTTCTCTTTCGGCTTCTTGGGCTTCTTCGGCTTCTTGATCACCTGGCCGCTGGCGTCGGTCATCGGTACCCGGTGGTCCGGGATAAAGTCCGGCTCTTCGTGGCGCGGCAGTGTCTGGCGGATCAGCGTCTCGATCGACGCCAGCAATTGCACTTCATCCGCGCACACCAGCGAGATCGCCTCACCTTTGTTGCCGGCACGGCCAGTGCGGCCAATGCGGTGCACGTAGTCCTCGGCCACGATCGGCAAGTCGAGGTTGACCACCAGCGGCAGGTCATCGATGTCCAGGCCACGGGCGGCCACGTCGGTGGCTACCAGCACCTGAATCTCGCGGGCTTTGAAACTGTCCAGCGCGCGCTGGCGGGTGGCTTGCGGCCGGTCACCGTGAATGCCATCGGCGTTCACGCCTTCCGCCAGCAGGCGCTCCACCAACTGGTCGACGCCATTGCGGGTCTTGGCAAACACCAGCACCTGCTGCCAGCGCTGCTTGCGCAGCAGGTAGCAGAACAGGTCGGCCTTGCGCTTCTTGTCCACCGGCACCAGCCATTGCTTGACCGTGGTGGCAGCGGCGTTGCGCGGGCTCACTTCGATGCTCAACGGGTCATTCAGCGCCAGCCCTGCCAGCATGCGAATCTGCTCGGAGAAGGTGGCGGAGAACAGCAAGGTCTGGCGCTTGCGCGGCAGCGCTGCGTACACCGACTGCAGCTCTTCGGCGAAACCCAGGTCAAGCATGCGGTCGGCTTCATCGAGCACCAGGGTCTGCACCTGGTTGAACTTGACCGCGTTCTGGCGGAACAGGTCGAGCAACCGGCCCGGCGTCGCTACCAGTAAGTCGACGCCACGGCGCAGGCGCATCATCTGCGGGTTGATGCTGACCCCACCGTAGACCGCGTAGGTGCTCAGCGGCAGGTTCTCGGCGTACTCGCGCACGTTGTTGTGCACCTGCTCGGCCAGCTCGCGGGTAGGCACCAGCACCAGCGCGCGAATCGAGTTGCTGGCGACCTTTTCCCCTTCCAGGGCCAGGCGCTGCAGCACCGGCAGGGCGAAGCCGGCGGTCTTGCCGGTGCCGGTCTGGGCCGCGGCCATCAGGTCGCGGCCGGCCAGCACGGCGGGAATGGCCTGGGCCTGGACCGGGGTCGGGGTGGTGTAGTCCAGTTGCTGCAAGGTGCGCAGCAAGGGTTCGATCAGGCCGAGTTTGGCGAAATTCATGGCAATACCGTCAGGGGGTTCAGCGAAGGCGGCAAGTTTACCGCAACACCCCCGCCTACTTGCAGATTTCGCCCTTCAGCGGTGGCGTCGCTTGTGCCGGCCTGCGCCACTGCGGCAGGCCGATCAGCACCACGGCGCCGATGATGACCGCCATGGCCAGGCATTCCTCGGCACCGATCTGCTCGCCCGCGAAGACGATACCCAGCATCACCGCCACCGCCGGGTTGACGTAGGCATAGCTGGTCGCCGCGGCCGGGCGCACGTTCTTGAGCAGGTACATGTAGGCACTGAAGGCCAGGATCGAGCCGAACAACACCAGGTAGGCCAACGCGCCCCAGCCCGCTGCGGTCGGCATCTGGGTCATGCGTTCACCCGACAGTGCACTGCCCAGCAGCAGCACCGCACCGCCGACCAGCATCTCGGCGGCGCTGGCCATCGGGCCCTGGGGCAGTGGCAGGGTCTTGCTCCATACCGAACCGAAGGCCCAGGAAGCTGCAGCGAACACGATCAGCGCAGCACCGATGGGGCTGGCCTGCAGGTTCGAGCCGAGGTTGAGCAAGCCGATACCGACCAGCCCCATGAAGATGCCCGCCCACTCCAGGCGCGAGTTGCGCTGGCCGAACAACAGCCCGAACAAGAGTGTGAACAGCGGCACCGTGGCCACCGCCAGTGCAGCCACGCCCGATGCCACGCCAGCATGCTCGGCCACGGTCACGCCACCGTTGCCGCAGCTGAGCAGCAGAAAGCCAATGGCCCCTGCCGCCCGCCATTGCGGCCAGGTAGGCGCAGGCACGCCGCGCCAGCGCAAGAACCCGTACAGCAGGCCGCCCGCAATCACGAAGCGCACCCCCGCCATCAACATCGGCGGCCAGGATTCGACACCAATGCGGATAAAGAGGTAGGTAGAGCCCCAGACCAGATACAAGGCCAGGAAGGCGCCAATGAGCAACAACGGGAAACGACGGGAGGCTGACATGGGAAAAGACTCGAAATCCGTTTACGGGTGACTTAGTTTAGAAAGGGCTACGTGCAAACTTAAGTTACAAAACGGCTTTAAATCGCCAGAACACTTTGCAATGCATGGTTGTTCAGGTGTTTTTCCATCGAATCCAAGGCTGACAGGAAACACCCCATGGACAAGTACGACCGCATGCTGCTTGGCGCCCTGCTGGACAACGGCCGCGCCACGTTCGCGCAGCTGGCGCGCCAGGTGAATCTGTCGGCGCCGGCCGTGGCCGAGCGGGTGGCGAAACTGGAGGCCAGCGGCGTCATTACCGGCTACGCCGCGAAGGTCGACCTGGAGAAGATCGGCTTGCCGATCCAGTGCGTGATCGAACTGCGCCTGGCCAGTCATGGCAACCAGCAGGCTTACGATGCGCTGGCGCGCATACCCGAGCTGACCGAATGCCACCGGGTGACAGGCGACCCGTGCGTGATCATGCAGGCGGCGGTGGGGTCGATGGGGGAGCTGGAAGCGCTGATCAACAGGGTCTCGCAGTTGGGGTTCAGCAAGACGTCGATCATTCTGTCCAGTGCGGTGGAACGGCGGGTGCCGTTGGATCATTTGCAGGGGAATAGCAAGAAGGGTTGAGAGGCATACTAGCCCCTGTGGGAGCGGGCTTGTCCCGCGAAGAGGCCGGTCGATTCACTGCAGCTTGATGGCACGGTCTTCGCCCGTGTTCGCGGGACAAGCCCGCTCCCACAAGTCACGCTCAATGCCGCAGTAGCAACCGCCCCTCTATCGGCACATAGCGGCTGGCTGCCCGGATCAATGACATCGCAGTCAAACCAGGCACGCCGTACACCACCGCTTCGGTACCGTGACGCTGGATCACCCGCTCGAGCAACAAGTCGAAATCACCGTCCCCGGATGCCAGCACCACCTGGTCGACACGGCTGGCAGCATCGATCACGTCCAGCGTGATACCCACGTCCCAATCACCCTTGGCCGAACCATCGCTGCGCTGAATGAAGGGCTTGAGCCGCACCTCGAAACCCAGGTTGCGCAGAATCTGCTGAAACTGCTGCTGCTTGCTGTCGCCGCGATCGATGGCATAGGCAACCGCCTCGACGATCTCGCCCTCGCGGCTGACCTCGGCCCACAGCGCGCTGTAGTTGAAATGGCAGCCATGAACCTGGCGCACGGTGTAGTAGAGGTTCTGCACATCGGCGAACAGCGCGATCTTCTTCACTACATACCCTCGACCGAAAGAGGCGCAAGGCGCCCCCAAATGCCGGCAGTATGCCAGAGCGATCAGACGAAGGTGTCGTCGTCCGAGAAGAACCCGCCATCATCGCTGCCATAGTCGGTCTCGGTGAACCCACCCTGGTCGTTGCCCCAGCCACCATTGTCGGCCACTTGCTGCTGCGCACCCGCGTCGTTCCAACCGCCGGTGTCACTCGCCGGTGCCGGCTCCTCCTTGATCACCTCGGCCACTTCTTCCGGCTGCGAATGCTGGTTGAACAGGCTGCTGATGCCTTGCGCCAGCAACACACCACCGGCCACACCGGCGGCCGTCTGCATCGCGCCACCGAGGAAGCTGCTGGCACCACCACGGGCCGGCGCGGCACCGAAACCAGGTTGCGCGGCCTGGGGCTGGGAGAAGCCCGGGGCACGCGGTTCACGCCATCCGCCCGCTGAAGCTACCGGTGCAGCGGCGCGCTGGGGTTGTGGCGCGGGCGCTGGGTTGCGTGCACCTGAGCCGAAGATGCTGGAAAGGAACCCGCCCCCGCTGTTGGCGGTGCTGGCAGTGTTGCCACGGGAAGCCTCCAGCTCGGCACGGGCCTGCTTGAGCTCGTTTTCCAGCTGCTTGTTCTGCTCGTCCAGACGCTTGAGCGCCGCTTCCTGAACCAGGATCGCCTGGGTCATGTAGTAAGGTGCCGCCGGCTGCTGGCGCAGGTGATCCTCGATCCGTGCCTGAGCCTGCGCATCGCGCGGCTGGTTCGGGTCTTCGGCTTGCTTGATGCGACCGAACAGGCCGTCGATCAGGGTTTGTTCTTCAGTGTTCATGGGCTTCCTCGTGGGTAAGCGGGACATCGGACAGCGTCAAAGATGGGGCGCACGAGCGTGAGATTCAATTACCCATTGGGTGAAACTTTTTTCAGCACATGACAGCTCTGGGCTAAAGTTAGGCCCCTGCTTTTACTGCCATGCGATGTTGACCGATGAATCCGCTGAGCGTTCTGCGCGACTCCCTGTACTTCTTCCGCCTCCACCTGACGAGCATCATCCCGCTGTGCCTGCCGCTGGTGGTGCTCGAAGCCCTGCTGACGCAACTGCTGTACCGGCAGTTGGGTGATCAGGCTTCGCCGGCCTACGGCATGCTGGTCAGCCTGCTGTTCTATCCGCTGTACAGCGCAGCGCTGATCCTCTACCTCGACACCCGCAGCAACGGCCAGGACATCCCCAGGCGCGACCTGTTCGCCCGCGCCGTGCAGTTGTGGCCACAACTGGCCCTGCTGATCCTGATCAGCTCGCTGCTGATCATGGCGGGCCTGGCGCTGTTCATCTTCCCGGGCGTGTGGATCATGATCAACCTGGTGTTCGCCGAGTACCTGCTGGTGCTGCGTGGCCTGCCGGTGGTGCAGTCGATGCGCGAGAGCGCACGGATGACCACAGGGCACTTCATGCGCATCATGGTCTGCGTGCTCGGCGTACTGGCGCCGATCTGGCTGATCGACGGCTTGTTGCTGATGGCGTTCCCGGAGCCTGCGCCAGGCATGAAGCTGGCCATGGACAGCCTGAGCGGCTTCCTCCAGCTGTTCAGCACCGTGGTGCTGTATCGCCTGTTCATGCTGCTGGAAGCGCAAGAAGGCGCTTGAAGCCCGGGGCGACGCACCGGGTAGGCCTGCAGGCTGCCGGGCTCAAGGCACCTCTGTGACAGTGGCTGGCCCATCACCCGCCAGCACGGAGTTTCCCATGAGCACAATCGAGACCGGCAACGCCTGGGCAGAGGATGCCGAGGTTTTCCTCGGCACCCTGCACGTCATCGATGATACGGCTACAGCGTTTGAAAACTTGCCAGAAGAGGCCTTTGAGCCCGTCTATCTCAGCCTGCTGAAAGATCAGGAGGGGGCTACGATCGGTGGCCAGAGTGATTGGGTGATCAGCGGCCTGCAAAAGCCGGCCTGCACCTTTCGTTTCCTCTATCACTCCAAGGGTACGAATCGCCTGCACTTCATGATCACAGGCAGCGGCCAGGACCATGACAAGACGATGGGCATCAGCCGCAACGGCTATCTTGGGCTGTACCGCTACGCCAAGGTGACCGATTACTTCAAGTTCGAACCGCTGCACTGGACTGACGACACCTTGATCTGCCGCTGGCGAGATCACGAAGGCCACAAGGTTCGAACCCATCACGATCCGGCAGTGGCCAAGCCCTTTTTCAAATACCTGCGGGTCATCGAAGGCAAGGAGGCTATTTTCCGTATTACCCGGATACGTAGCTGATCCTCCGTCATTCACCCTCGGATACGCTTCGGCCTGCTGCGGTTTGCGCCAGGGCCCTAAGGTAAATACCCCATTTACTGCCGAGCCCTCGCATGAACCACACCATTGAAAATACCTACGCTACTTCTTTCCGCGGCACGCTCCATGCGATCAGTGCCGACGGTCTTGTCCCGCTGCGGCTGAGCCGCAGCAGCGACAAATGGCACTGGGGCATCACCCCTCAGGATGATTGGCTGATGGCAGGCGGCAACCGTAGCTCCCTTTGCATGGACTTTACCTTCGACTCCCACACGGATGACCGCCTGCATTATCACATCAGTATCCCGGGCCACTCGAAGCCCAAGAAGCTCGGCCAGAGCCTGAACCACTACCTGGGCTTCTACGAAATGGCCGACATCACCAACTACTGGAAAATCGAACCGCTGGAGGAGACAGACCAAGGCCTGATCTGCCATTTGCGCGACCACGAAGGCTACCGGGCAGGCGCCATCCAGGACACGCCCCACCGCAGCGGGCAAACCCTGTACCTGCTCAACACCCGGGAAGGCGATACGCTCACCTTCCTGCTCAAGCAGGTTGGCTGACATTCACTCTTGTTAAATACCGCCTACGTAGGCCCGACAAATAAGCGTAATGCCGCTCACCAGGACGATTAGATTAATCAGCCTGGTGAACGCGTCTCGGGACATTTTCAAATTGATGTGCCCGCCGATCCAAAGACCGATGACCATAGCCGGCAACAGATAGATCGCTGTCACGAGGAGCGTGAAGTCCGCGTACACGCCTGCCAGGGTGAGCATGCCCAGGCGTAGCAACGTACTTATGCCGATCAGCGTGCTTTGAGTGGAACTTGCCTCTACCTTGGCCTCTATTCGACCGTTCAGATAAATCGCATAGAGAAACCCGCCACTACCAAAAAGCGCACCGAACAGGCCGCCGCCGATACCCAATGGCGCAGCCCACCGAGCAGACAAATCAGCCTGCCGTACGGGCCTTGCCAACATGTACAGGGCATACGAAGTTACGAAGCAGCCCATCATCAGCAACAGCGCTTGCGAATGGGTGTTCAGCAGCACGGTTATCCCAGCCACACTGCCAACGATCATGAACGGCAGTAGCCTGACCAGTTCGCTGCGTACGACATGGCGGTGATAACGCACCAGTTTCCCCAGCGCCGCCACACAATCCAGCAGCACCAGTAACGCAATAGCGTGGGATAACGGCATGTAGCAGACCAGCACCGGGCCTGCTACCAGTGCGGTGCCGAAGCCTGCGATACCAAAGATCACGTAAGCCGTGCTGATGGTTAGAAACATCACCACCAGGCTCAAGTCGGCAAACGGGGCATGAAGGAATGCATCTGGCATTGTCGGGACTTCCCTGTCGTTTTTTCACACCCTACCTAAACGAATGGCTCTCTACTAATATCGAAAAAACACTCGACCCATCTCATTTCGGCATGGCTCACATGGTTTCGATGAAGCAGTTGCGGTATTTCGTGGAGATTGCTGAAAGCGGGAGCTTCAGTACAGCAGCAGAGAAGTTGTTCATCGCCCAGTCAGCACTGAGTCGACAGATAAAAGAGCTGGAAAGTCAGCTGCAGACACCGTTGTTCGAACGCACCGCCCGCCAACCACACCTCACCCCTGCCGGGTTAGCGTTCTTACCCAGAGCCAAGGCAATCCTGATTGATGTCGATAGCGCGAGCGGCCTCGCTACTTCGATAGGCCACGGCCAAAGCGGAACCCTACGACTTGGCCATGCCAGCACAGTGCCGCTGATTGGGAAATTGAAGGGAGCGCTTGAGCTGTATCTGGATGAACACGCAGAAGTGTGTGTCGAGGTATCGAATGAATCTTCGGAAACCCAATTGAGCCATCTGGTAAACAACCGTATCGATGTCGGTCTACTTAGATTGCCAGTGCTACATCAACCCAACGACATCACGCTGCTTCCACTTTTCACGGAGCAGGTCGTCGTGGCCGTGGGGGCCACTCACCCACTGTCCAGCAGAACCCGTATCACGCTTACCGAGCTCAGAGATGAGCGTTTTGTCTCAATCACCCATCCTAAACGTGGCGGGCTCAGCTACCTCACATTCGAACTCTGCGCTCGCGCAGGGTTTTCGCCGAAGCCCGCCCAGGTCTACTCGTTGAAAAGCACACAACCCATGCTTGTGCAGGCGGGTTTTGGCATCGCGCTGCTACCGATTTCAAGTGCTCACGCATCGTCACTGCATGCAATCGAAATACGGGATGAGGGTTGCTTGAGTACGGTAGCCCTCGCCTACCGCGCGCGCGACAGCGCACTGGTCGCGGAATTCGTGGCGCACTTCCAACGCACCTTTTCTGCTGCCAGTCGCTAGCTTCAGGTGCCCCTCGGCTTGGCTCGGGCAGTGGCCTGCGCCACCAAGGGATCGTCAGGCCAGAAATGCTTGGGGTACCTCCCCTTCAAATCCTTCTTCACTTCGCCGTAGGTCGACTTCCAGAAGTTCGCCAAGTCCTGCGTCACCTGTACCGGACGCCGAGCGGGTGACAGCAGATGCAGCTTGAGCACCTGCCGCCCATTGGCGATGCGGGGCGTGTCAGCCTGCCCGAACAACTCCTGAAGCCTTACGGCCAAAACGGGAGGCCGCTCGCTGTAGTCGATTCGAATGTTCGAACCTGACGGCACCGACAACGTTTGTGGCGCTTGAGCTTCGAGTTGCTGCGGCAATGGCCAAGGAAGCAGATTGCGCAGGATGGAAGAGAGATCAAGCTGGCCGAAATGACTGAGCCGCGTGACGCTTCCCACGTACGGCCCCAGCCAGGCTTCCAGCGATTCAAGCAATACCTCGTCACGCAGATCGGGCCACTCGCTCGCGATACCCGCTTCTTCATCCAGCACGCGCATCAGCTCAACGCGCGCCTGCCACTGACGCAGCTCGGGCGTCCAGGGCAGAAGCGCCAGACCTTTGCGCCGAACGTAGTGGGTCAGCGCCTGCACGCGTGCCTCGTCGTCGAGGTTCGCCAAAGGCGCGCTGGACAAGACGAGTTCTCCCACCCTCCGCTGCCGCTCCGCACGAAGGACACCCTCTCGATCATCCCAATCGAGTTCATCCACTTGGCTGACCTGTTCCTTCAGGACGGTGTCGAACAACGCTTCGTCCAGTTCAGCTGCCAGGTAGATCCGTTCCTCCCGCTGACCCTGCCGGCTGCCGAGATCGGCCACCACCAGCCACGCATGCTTCATCAGCGCGTCGGACTCGGTGAACATCGCCGCACGGCCATTGGCCAGGCGGTAGTCCGCGCCCCCCGCGCGGCGCTGTTGGGCAACGCGATCAGGGTAAGCCAGAGCCAGCAGGGCTCCCACCCACCTTGGATGATCCGGATCAGCGACGGGGTGCGATGCCGACCCGCGCAAGAACGCGCGATATTGCCTGGATAGCTGCTTCGCGCGCTGCGCGCCGCCCTGTTCGCCACGTTGAGCGCGTTGCTCACCGGACAAGATGGCCAGCCGGCTGTGCAGGTCCGCTCCGCCGCCGCGCTGGATATCCCGCTCGCCGAGCAAGGCAGCGATGTCACACGCGGCCTGCGTCAGACCCAGTTCATGGCCACGCAGCAACAGGTGGGCGATGCGGGGATGGCTGGGTAGCTCCGCCATCGCCTGGCCATGCCGGGTGAGTTGCCCGTCTTGCTGCAACGCGCCAAGGCGACGAAGCAGATCGCACGCTTGGGCGTAAGCCGCCGAGGGTGGCGAATCCAGCCACTTCAGTTCGCTCGGTCGGACGCCCCATCTGGCCAATTGCAGCGCCAGCCCCGTGAGGTCTGCTTGCTGGATTTCCGGGGCGCTGAAACCTGCCATCTGATCGTGCTGCGCTTCAGACCACAACCGATAGCAGACACCGGGCTCGAGTCGTCCGGCACGGCCTGCACGCTGGGTGGCACTGGCCTTGGAAATCCGCTGGGTGTCGAGCCGGGTCATCCCGCTGCGCGGGTCGAATCGCGGAACACGCTCAAGGCCGGCGTCGATCACCACCCGCACGCCATCGATGGTGATGCTGGTCTCGGCGATGTTGGTGGCCAGCACCACTTTGCGTTTTCCAGGCGGTGCGGGGTCGATCGCTGCTCGCTGCTGATTCAGGTCGAGCTCGCCATGCAGCGGGCAGAGCAGGACATCCCTTTGCAACGACGGGGAGGCGTCGAGGCTGTCTTGCAGCCCCGCCGCAACGCGGCGGATTTCTGCCTGCCCCGGCAAGAACACCAGCACGCTGCCGCTCTGCTCCGCGAGCGCATCGAGGCAAGCACCGATGACCCGGGGCTCGATGAATTCACCGGGTTGCAGGGGCTTGCTCCAGAGCGTCGTGACCGGATACATCCGGCCCTCGCTCGTCACGATCGGGGCATCGTCCAGCAAGCGCGCTAGCCTCTCCCCCTCAAGGGTGGCCGACATCAGCAAGACCTTGAGCGGCGCATCGTCGCGGAAAAGCTCACGACCATTGAGCGTGAGTGCCAGGGCCAGATCGGCGTCGAGGTTGCGCAGGTGGAATTCGTCGAAAATCACCAGGCCCACGCCTTCGAGCGCAGGATCGCTCTGCAGGCGACGGGTGAGAATCCCCTCGGTGACCACCTCGATGCGCGTACCCGGGCCTACCTTGCTGTCCAGGCGGATGCGATAACCCACGGTTTCGCCGACCTTTTCGCCCAGCTCGCTGGCCAGCCGCTCGGCCGCCGCGCGCGCGGCGAGGCGTCGGGGTTCGAGCATGAGAATGGTCTGCCCGCCGAGCCAAGGCTCGTTCAATAGCGCCAGCGGCACCCGGGTGGTCTTGCCGGCGCCAGGCGGTGCCTCAAGCACGGCTTCGTCGCGGTTTTCCAGCGCCAGGCGCAGGGCGGGCAAGGCGGCATCAATGGGTAATGAGATCATGGTGGTCCTCGAACAGTCGCGCGAGTATAACGGCGAACCCAGCCTGCTCTATCATGGTCTTAGCTTCAGGTGCTGGCGCTTCGCTTGCCCTGCTGAACACCTTTTTCGGAGATTTACATGCGCATCCCATCCCGCGTCATTGGTGGCGTCCTTGTCGTCACCCTGCTGACCCAGCTGACGGCCTGCGGCACGATTTTCTATCCAGATCGCCGTGGCCAGATCGGCGGCAAGATCGACCCCGTGGTTGCCGCGATGGATGCCATCGGCATCCTGTTCTACGTGATCCCGGGCCTGATCGCCTTTGGTATCGACTTCGCCACGGGCGCCATCTACTACCCAGGCGGGCGCTCCGCCCAGGTCGACCCGGCAAAACTGCGTGAAGCCGTCAGCCCTGATGGCAAAGTCGACAACCTCAAGCTCCAGGCCATTCTCGAAAGCGAACTGGGCCAGCGCCTGCCGCTAAACGACCCGCGGCTGATCCAGCACCGTGGCAGCGTCGAGCAACTGGCGACCTTGGGCCTGGCCCCGGCGGCCTGAACCGTACAAGGACATCCACCACGGCATGACCACCTCGGCCGAACACCAACGCCTGCTGCGCCTGGCCACCCGTGCTTCGCTGGCGGTGGCCAGCATTCTGGTCCTGAGCAAGGCCGTGGCCTGGTGGCTGAGCGGCTCGGTCAGCCTGCTGGCGGGGCTGACCGACTCGGTCCTGGATGCGGTCGCGTCGTTCCTCAACCTGCTGGCCGTGCACTACGCACTGCGCCCGGCCGACGACGACCATCGCTTCGGTCATGGCAAGGCCGAGGCCTTGGCGGGCATGGCCCAAGCGTTGTTCATCGGCGTCAGCGCGGTGCTGATCGGCGTTCAGGCAACGGAGCGGCTGCAGGCACCGCAGCCGCTGGGTGACACGGCCATCGGCATCGGTGTGATGCTGCTTTCGCTGGTGCTGACCCTGGCACTGCTGGCCCTGCAGCGCAAAGTCATTCGCCTGACCGGGTCGACCGCCGTGCGTGCCGACTCACTGCACTATCGCTCCGACCTGCTGCTCAATGGCAGCATCCTGCTGGCTTTGCTGCTGGCGCGCTTTGGCTGGCCGCAACTGGACGCGCTGTTTGGTCTAGGCATTGCCCTGTACATCCTCTGGAGCGCGCTGCAGATCGCCCGGGAGAGCACGGCGATCCTGATGGACAAGGAACTGCCGGGCGATATCGGCGAGGGCATGCGCGAACTGGTGCTGGCCATCCCCGGCGTCAAGGGTGTGCATGACCTGCGTACACGGGTGTCAGGCAACCAGTGGTTCGTTCAGTTGCACCTGGAACTGCCAGGGCAGCTGCCTTTGCATCAGGCACATGCCCTGTGCGTCCAGGCATCGCACGTCATCCGCCAACGTTATCCAAAGGCGGATGTGCTGGTGCATGCCGACCCTGTGTGAACCTCAGTTGATGCTGTATCCGCGCCCACTGAAGCAGGCGCCCAGGGCCCGCCGGTAGGTGTCGGCAATGTTGGCCGGTGGCGCATAGGTCGCCGTCGCCGGGTCGAAGCCCGACTGGCTCACAGCCCAGCGGTGGCACTGGTAGCGGTCCTGGTCCTGCTGCTCCTGTCCCTGCCCGTACATCGGATAGGCCACCACATCATAGGCGTTGCCTGGCGGTGCCACGGCGGGCACTGAAGGCGCAACGGCGGGCGGGTTGACCACCACGTATTCCTGGGTATCGGCCAGGTACTGGTAATAGGTGTCGGCCACCAGGAAGTACAGCGCCCCTCCTTCCCAGACCTCACGCGCATAGGGCGGCAAGTAACCGACCCGCACACCATAGGGCGGCGCCACTACCACGTAGTTGCCGCCGTGCGGGCGATACCAGTAGCCCCCGGAGTAGAAGTAGTCCTGCCCGCGGTATGGCACTTTCCAGTAACGGTCGGGGAACTGATCGATGGTATGCCCGGGGCGATACTGCGGCCCTGGCCCCCAGCCATTGCCATGGCCGTCCGGGCGACCTTGCCAGTCGCCACCCGGGCGCCGAGGAATGTCCTGGTAATAGCCTTGTCGCGGGGGCTGGGTCTGGCGCACTTCGTCACGCGAGTTCAGTGGCGAGCTGCCCGTGGCCACCCCATTGGGGTCATGCGGGCCATTGCCACCGTGGCCGCCGTGCCCCTCGTCCGGGCCTTGGGCCAGGGCCCCGAGGCTGATGCTCAAACCCAGCAGACCAACACCTGCCAAGGGCCAGATGCGCGACTTCATGTTGTTCCTCGCGGTAAAGAAAACGGCATGCTGCGAGTCTACCGCGCCTGTCGCGCACCGGCAGGTGAAATCGCGGACATGAAAAAAGGGAGGCCGCTGGGCCTCCCTTTGGAAATTGTCGTCCGTGCTCGGCGCTTGTGGCGCCGGCTCACCTCACCCCGTCTTCTGGACGGTGTGTAGCCCGGGGGCCTGGCGGCTCCTGTTGGAGCGCTGGCCGCGACCGCCCGCCTAGGGCGCGTCGCCGTGGACTGATGTCCGGGCAGTGATTCTGGGGTTAACTTTACGGGAGAGGTGGCGGCAGAGGATTGCGAAGATTGCTCAGATAAATAGCCCTTGCGCAATTTTTAACCCTGGATCGATAATTCGCAGCAATCCGAACAGAAAAGGCCTTTCCCATGAGCAAGCTTGACCGCTACGACCTGAGCATCCTCGCCGAATTGCAGCGCGACGCCCGCATTTCCAACCAGGAGCTGGCCGAGCGCATCGGCCTGTCGCCTTCACCCTGCTCGCGTCGCGTCAAGCAACTGGAAGACGACGGCTACATTTCGCGTCAGGTCGCCCTGCTCGATCGCAAGAAACTCGGCCTGAGCCTGACCGCCTACGTGTTGATCGGCATGGACCGGCACACCCCGGAACGCTTCGAGACCTTCGAGGCCGCCATTCGCAACCTGCCGCAGGTGCTCGAATGCAGCCTGGTCACCGGAATGGATGCCGACTACCAGCTCAAGGTGGTGGTACCGGACATGGATCACTACCAGAAATTGCTACTAGGCAGCCTGACCCGCATCGAAGGCGTCACCAGCGTGCGTTCAAGCTTCGTGCTCAACCAGGTGCTGGCGAGTACCGAACTGCCTTTGACCCACCTTCGTTAACTGCTTTCGCTGTCCGGCGTATAATCGGCCGCTCAGCCTGCCTGGAGAACTCAGATGGATCCCGCCGTATTCGAAGAGTGGATGATGATCATCCTGGTGACCGTGTTGATCGGTTTCATGGGTTTCATCGTCTGGGACCTGGCGAAGAAGTCCAAGGCGGGGCGCTTTGGCACGATGATCCTGTTCTTCGTGCTGGGCCTGGGGGTGCTGGCCTTCATCATCAAGAGCGTGGTGGTGGGGTTTCTGGAAGGGGTCTAGCGGTTTCTCGGGCCTCATCGCTGGCAAGCCAGCTCCCACAGGGAATACACAAGCCTCAAGGGCTGTGGGGTACCTGTGGGAGCCGGCTTGCCGGCGATGAAGCCCGCAAGTACTACAACCTTGCCGGCACCTCGCGCCAACACCCCTGCTCCAACCCATCCAACGCCCAATCGCCGATCCGCACCCGCACCAGGCGCAAGGTCGGCAGCCCCACCGCCGCCGTCATGCGCCGCACCTGGCGGTTGCGCCCCTCGCGAATCACCAGCTCCAGCCAGCTGGTCGGCACGCTCTTGCGAAACCGCACCGGCGGGTTGCGCGGCCACAGCTCAGGCTCATAGAGACGCCGCGCTTCGGCAGGCAGGGTCGGCCCGTCATTGAGCTCGACGCCCTCGCGCAAGCGCTTTAGCTGCTCATCGCTCGGCTCACCTTCCACCTGCACCCAGTAGGTCTTGGCCAGCTTGTGCTTGGGATCGGCGATGCGCGCCTGCAGCTGGCCATCGTTGGTCAGCAACAGCAAGCCTTCGCTGTCGCGGTCCAGCCGCCCGGCCGGGTAGATGCCTGGGATATCGATGTAATCCTTGAGCGTTGCGCGCCCTTCACCGTCGCTGAACTGGGTCAGCACGTCGAACGGCTTGTTGAACAGGATCAGGCGTGGCTCGGCCGGTGGCGCCTTGGGTTGGCGCTTGGGACCGGCAGGCCGCGCCTGGGGGCGGCGCGGCTTGGAACGGGGTGGCAGTGGCATGGATCCTCAGCGGAACGGCGGCTCGTCGAAGCTGCGCAGTTTACGCGAGTGCAGCGAATTGAGCTCGGTGCGCAGCAGATCGAGCGCCGCGATGCCGATTTTAAGGTGCTGGCTGACAGCGCGGTTGTAGAAGGCGTTGGCCGAGCCGGGCAGCTTGATTTCACTGTGCAGCGGCTTGTCGGACACACATAGCAAGGTGCCGTAGGGTACCCGCAGTCGATAGCCCTGGGCGGCGATGGTGCCGCTTTCCATGTCCACTGCCACTGCGCGTGACAGGTTGATCAACGGCCGTTCCTGGGCCCAGCGCAGCTCCCAGTTGCGGTCGTCGTAGGTCAGCACGGTGCCGGTGCGCAGGCGTTTTTTCAGCTCTTCGCCACGCTCGCCGGTCACCTGCGCTGCTGCTTCCTGCAGCGCCAGCTGGACTTCGGCCAGGGCGGGAATCGGGATGTTCGGCGGCACCACGCGGTCAAGGATGCCATCGCGGCGCATGTAGGCGTGGGCCAGTACATAGTCGCCGATGGTCTGCGACTGACGCAGGCCGCCGCAGTGGCCGATCATCAGCCAGCAGTGCGGGCGCAGGACAGCCAGGTGGTCGGTGATGTTCTTGGCGTTGGACGGGCCGACGCCAATGTTGACCAGGGTGATGCCGTCGCCATCGGCGGCGATCAGGTGATAGGCCGGCATCTGGTAGCGGTGCCAGACCACGCTGGCCACCAGGGCCTGCGCTTCACCGTGGTCCATGCCCTTTTCGATCTCCACGTTGCCTGGCAGCACCATGCGCACGAAGCGTGGGTCTTCGCGCAGGGTCTCGAGGCCGTGGCTGATGAACTGGTCGACATAGCGGTGGTAGTTGGTCAGCAGGATCCACGGCTGCATGTGGCGCCAGTCGCTGCCGGTGTAGTGCACCAGGCGGCGCAGGGAGAAATCCACTCGGGCGGCGTCGAACAACGCCAGGGGCAGGGTTTCGGCGCTGCCCCAGTCGCACAGGCCGTCGGCGATGTTGTCGGTGGCGGCCGACAGGTCGGTGCTGGGGAACACCCGCGCCAGTTCGGCGGCGGTGATGCCGCTGCCGGCCAGTTCATCGCCCTGGTCGACCACGTAGGGGTACGGGATGTTCTGTTCGCTGACGCCTACTTCCACGGTCACCGTGTAGTCATGCATCAGCGGGCGCAGTTGTTCGAGCAGGTAGCCGCGGAACGCCGCAGGCTGCGTGACGGTGACGCTGTAGGTGCCCGCCACCTGGACCTTGGCATAGGCGCGGGTAGTGGCGGCGACTTCGCCGTGGCTGTAGTAGGTCAGGCGCAGCGCCGGGTAGCGGTACAAGGCACGCTCATCGGCGTCCTGTTCGGTACGGTCCTTCAGGTAACGCTTGAGGGCCTGGCTCAGGGCCCCGGTGGCCTGTTCATGCAGGGCCGCCAGACGATCGACGGCCTGTTCGGGTGTATCAACGACTACAAAAGCGTGGCTCACACTAAGCTTCCTGTCTGGACATGCATGGGAACATCTTGCCTGCGTTTCATGGCAAATACATCCCCGGTGGTCAGTGGGGCCCCATCGCCGGCAAGCCGGCTCCCACAGGTACAGCACAGGCTTTGAAAACTGTGCCGTACCTGTGGGAGCCGGCTTGCCGGCGATAGGGCACTCAGGCCGGCGTAGCCCGCGCCACCAGCGCCTCGACATCCACCCCGCGAGGCAACGCCCCGTACACACGCCCGCCGCCTGCCAGACGGCTGCCGATGAACGCATCGCTCACCACCGTGTTACCCGCTTCGAGCAGCAACTTGGCCTGCAAGGCCACGGCAATGTCCTCGGTCAGCTGCCGTGCCCGGTACTGGATATCGCTGGTGTCGGCAAATGCCCCCTTGAGGTTGCCTATGTGCGCCGCCAGCCGAGGATCGCCATGCCCATCGCCCAGCTCGGCGAACAGCGCATCCAGCACGCCCGGCTCCTTGGACAACGCCCGCAGCACATCCAGGCACTGCACGTTGCCGGAGCCTTCCCAGGTGGAGTTGACCGGCGCCTCGCGGTACAGGCGCGGCAGGATGCTGTCTTCGACATAGCCGGCGCCACCGAGGCATTCGGCCGCCTCATTGATCATCGCGGGCGCGCGTTTGCAGATCCAGTACTTTCCCACCGCCGTGACCAGCCGTGAGAAATGCGCCTGCTGCGGGTCGTCGAGCTGCTCCAGGGCTTGCCCCATGCGCAGGCTCAAGGCCAATGCGGCTTCGCTCTCCAGTGCCAGGTCGGCCAGCACGTTCTGCATCAGCGGCTGCTCGCTCAATAGCCGGCCGCCGACCTTGCGGTGCGCGCAGTGGTGGGTGGCCTGGGTCAAGGCCTGGCGCATCAGGGCGCTGGAGCCGACCATGCAGTCGAAGCGCGTCATGGCGACCATTTCGATGATGGTCGGCACGCCACGCCCCTCCTCGCCCACCATCCACGCCAGGGCACCGCGGAACTCCACCTCGCTGGAGGCGTTGGAGCTGTTGCCGAGCTTGTTCTTCAGGCGCTGGATATAGAACTGGTTGCGCTGGTCGTCCGGGCGATGGCGCGGCAGCAGGAAGCAGGTCAGGCCTTTGTCGGTCTGGGCCAGGGTCAGGAAGGCATCGCACATCGGTGCCGAACAGAACCATTTGTGCCCGACCAGTTCATAGGGCTGGCCAGGGCCGGGCGTGCCGACCGGGTAGGCGCGGGTGGTATTGGCGCGCACGTCGGTGCCGCCCTGCTTCTCGGTCATGGCCATGCCGATGGTCACCCCGGCCTTGTGCCGGTCGCCGACATTGCGCGGGTCGTACTCGCGGGCGAGGATCTTCGGCAGCCAGTACTCGGCCAGCTCCGGCTGCAAGCGCAGCGCGGGGACGGCGGCGAAGGTCATGGTCAGCGGGCAACCGGTGCCGGCTTCGGCCTGGCTGTGCAGGTAGGTCATCGACGCCCGGGCCACGTGGGCGCCAGCGCGGGGCTCGGCCCAGGGCAACGACGGCAGGCCGTGCTCGACGGCTGTGCGCATCAATTCATGGTAGGCGGGGTGGAATTCCACCAGGTCGATCCGATGACCATAACGGTCATGGCTACTGAACTCCGGTTTGTGCGCGTTGGCCAGGAACCCTGCCGCCATCAGCGGTCCGCCGGCCAAGGCACCGTAGGCATCGATCCGCGACTCGGCCCAGCCGGCGCCGAAGCGCCGGGACCACTCCTGCAGCGGCACATCGAGGCGGTACAGGTTGGCGCCATCGAGTGACGGCGGCTGGTTGGTGACTTCGTGGGTTTCAGCGTACTGGTGCAGGTTCATCGGGAGCTCCGTGCCGGGTATGCCTGAAAGCCCCAGTGAAGCACTCCCTGTCAGTCAGTCAAAGTGACAAATATGACTAAGCCTGGGGTGGCGCAGGCCGTCAAAAACGGATTGCCCCCGACGCCGCCCGACCCGGCGGCATCTGTATCTGGGCAATCGCCACATTCAGGGTCAACTCGAACCGGCTGCCCAGCCCACGCGTCGATTCATGGGACAGCCTGCCATCGAGCAGTTCGCCCATCTGCCTGCAGATCGACAGCCCGATGCCCAGTCCGCCATAGCGCCGGGTCATCGAGCCATCGACCTGGAAGAACCGCTGGTACAGGATCGCCTGGTCCAGGTCATCGAAACCGATACCGCTGTCACTCACGGTGAAGGTCAGGGTCAGGCTGTCCGGCCCCAGGCGGCGCCCGCGCACTTGCACCATCACTCCACCCTGGTGGGTGAACTTCAGGCCATTGTCCACCAGGCAGCACAGGCAGCGGGCCAACTTCTGCGCATCCCCCAGCAACTCGTCCGGCAGCTCGGCGGGGATGTCCAGGCTCAGGTACAGACCTTTGCCCAGCGCCGTGCCGGCATGGCCTGCGCGCAGCTCCTGGAGCATCCGGCGCAAGCTGAAGGGTGCAGATTGAGCGCGCAGGCGGCCCGCCTGCAGTTCGGTCAGTGTGAGGATATCGTCGACCATGCCCATCATGTCCTGCGCCGAACCGACCGCCGTGCGCTGGTACTGGGCCATTTCGGCGCTCATGGGCAACGTCTGCATCAATTCCAGCGAGCCGATCACGCCATTCATCGGCGTGCGCAACTCATGGGTGACGGTGGCGAGGAATTCGTCCTTGAGGAGGTTGCTTCTGGCCAGTTGCTGGTTCAGTTGCTCCAGTGTGCGCCCGGTCTCGCGCAGGGTCTGCGCCTGTTGTTCGCGCATGCTGTTGATGCGGTCGGCAAGGGCCAGTGACAACAGCGCCACTTCCAGTGCCGAACCGAGCTGGCTGGCATACATGGTGATGAACACGTTCGGCAAGTAGCCCAGCACCATCAAGGTATTGACCAGCCCACCGAGCAGGAACGCCGTCCAGGCAATGATGAACCAGCGCGCCACGCGCAAGCCACGCACCCAGGCGTACAGCCCGGCGGTGAAAATACTCACGGTGAACAACAACGCCAGCACCGTGGCCATGCGCAGGGCAATGCCATAGGGCATGCTCACCGACAGCACCATGACCAGCACGCCGCCCAGCATCAACAGCTGCAGCAAGCGGTCCAAGCCCCGGCTGATCTTGCCAAGGCGCAGGAAGTGGCGAGCGAACTGGCAGCCGAACAAACCTGCAGCGCCAATGAACAGCGGCGTCGCGGCGTTCGCCCACCAGGGGCTGTCCGGCCAGAAGTAGGCCACGCCCGCACCATTGACCGACACCTGGTAGAGGCCGAACGAGGCGATATAGAGGATGTAATAGAGATAACTGACGTCGCGCACGCTGATGAAGATGAACAGGTTGTACACCAGCATCACCAGCAACACGCCATAGATCATCCCCAGCACGTACAGTCGGGTGGGCTGCTCTTCCAGGTAAGCCTCGGCAGACCACAGCGCCAGCGGCGCCTGCACCGAGCCCTGGCTATGCAAACGCAGGTAGGCCGTGGTTGCCTGACCAGGGCGCAGGGGCAATTCGAACAGGTAGTTGTTCTGGCGGATCTGCCGACTGTCGTAGGGCAACGCATCACCGGTACGCTGGGCCAGGCGATAGACGCCATCGCTGCCGGGCAGGTACAGCTCGAGGTGATCCAGCGGCGGGTAGGCCAACTCCAGCAGCCATGGGCGGGGCGAGGCGTTGGCAGAGGCCAGGTAGTGCAGGTCGAGCTTCAGCCAGAACACCGAAGTCGAATAGCCCGCATTGAGGACGTCTTCGTGGTGGGTGCGAAAACGACTGGCAAAGGTGGGTGCGCTGACTTGAGCGATGCTGGCACTGCCATCGCGGTCTTCATAAACCTGCATGGCTTTGCCCAGCGGCAGGTACCGGGTGGCATCGTCGAATTCGACCGCAGTGGCCAGCACGGGCAGCAAACCTAGAAGCACAATCAGCAAATAGCGCATACAGCCCCAGCATGGCCTGTCCGGTCGCGTCGCAATGGCCTCCGATCCTTGTGAGACGACGAAATCCAGCAGCGCCCGTTTGTCGAGTTATCCGAGCACTCTAACATAGCTTTCAAGCGTCGCAATGGGCCACCTCGTTTTTTAAAGAAAATGCTCTAGAACAATGCTTTCAGACAATAATTACGAGCAAAGCTGACCGCATGATCAACAAATCTCGCTTGTAGGACGATCCGCACAAATGGGATTGGTGGTAAGCTCGCCGACCATGAATACCTACAGCTCCCGCCCCGTTGTCCTCTGTCTCTCCGGCCACGA
>Ga0160465_100183_pt1 | contig 52021 bp, 52 predicted proteins | sample HID1971K_E11MG_FD_108209 | JGI IMG/M metagenome (GOLD analysis project Ga0160465, IMG submission 108209) | Enriched millipede-associated microbial communities from UW Madison campus, WI, USA - HID1971K_E11 MG | ecosystem: Host-associated > Arthropoda: Insects > Digestive system > Unclassified ...
AACGATCACCTTGGAGTCCTTCATGCCCGCCAGATGCTGGATCGCACCAGAGATACCGACAGCAATGTACAGCTGCGGCGCAACGATCTTGCCGGTCTGCCCGACCTGCATGTCGTTGGGCACGAAGCCTGCGTCGACCGCAGCGCGCGAGGCACCGACGGCGGCACCGAGCTTGTCGGCCAGGCTGTACAGATATTTGAAGTTGTCACCATTGCCCATGCCACGACCGCCGGAAACGACGATCTTGGCGGCAGTCAGCTCTGGGCGGTCGGACTTGGCCAGCTCTTCGCCAACGTGGGCGGAGATACCGGCGTTGTGCGCGGCAGCAACCGCTTCAACGGCAGCGGAACCACCCTCGGCGGCCACGGCGTCGAAACCGGTGGTACGCACGGTGATGACCTTGACCGCAGCGCTCGATTGCACGGTGGCAATGGCGTTGCCGGCATAGATCGGGCGCTTGAAGGTGTCGGCCGACTCAACCGAAAGGATCTCGGAGATCTGGTCGACGTCCAGCAGCGCAGCAACCCGCGGCAGGATGTTCTTGCCGTTGCTGGTGGCCGGGGCCAGCACGTGGCTGTAGCCCTTGGCCAACTCGACGATCAGCGGCGCGACGTTTTCCGGCAGGACGTGGGCGTAGGCGGCGTTATCGGCCACCAGCACCTTGGCCACGCCCGCGATCTTGGCGGCGGATTCGGCGACGCCATCGACATTCTGGCCTGCGACCAGCACGTGCACATCACCCCCGATCTTGGCGGCGGCGGCGACAGTGTTCAGGGTGGCCGGGGCTATGGCACCGGCTTGGTATTCAGCGACAACCAGGACAGTCATTCAGATCACCTTCGCTTCGTTCTTCAGCTTCTCGACCAGCTCGGCCACCGACTTGACCTTGATACCCTCGCTGCGCGCAGCCGGCGCTTCGACTTTCAGGATCTTGTTGGTGGAGGCGAGCGATACCCCTAGCGTCTCTGCCGTCACAGTCTCCAGCGGCTTCTTCTTGGCTTTCATGATATTGGGCAGCGACGCGTAGCGCGGCTCGTTCAGGCGCAGGTCAGTGGTGACGATCACCGGCAGGTTCAGCGAAACGGTCTGCAGGCCGCCGTCGATTTCACGGGTGACGTTCAGCTTGTCGCCAGCCACTTCGACCTTGGAGGCGAAGGTACCTTGGGCGTAGCCGGTCAGCGCGGCCAGCATCTGGCCGGTCTGGTTGTTGTCACTGTCGATGGCCTGTTTGCCGAGGATGACCAGCTGCGGCTGCTCTTTGTCGACAACGGCTTTCAGCGCCTTGGCCACGGCCAGGGAGTTCAGTTCATCGGCGGCTTCGACCAGGATGGCACGGTCAGCACCCAGCGCCAGTGCGGTACGCAGCTGCTCTTGCACAGTAGCCGGGCCGACAGAAACGACGACGATTTCGCTGGCCACACCGTTCTCTTTCAGGCGCACAGCTTCTTCCACGGCAATTTCGCAGAAGGGGTTCAAGGCCATCTTGACGTTTGCCAGGTCGACGCCGGAATGGTCCGCCTTGACGCGGACTTTCACGTTGTAGTCGACCACGCGTTTGACACTTACCAGCACCTTCATAGGCTCTCCAGTGATAGTCATCATCGGTAGACGGGCAGCAGCCCACGGGTTAACGACGATAATCAAGGTGAGCCGGATCCGGATCGTCCATATCGACTAACCGCACAGCGATTGAACGTTGCGCCAGGGCAGGGCTCACACATGCAAAGGGCTCGATCAGAAATCTCCAGTGAGCGAACCAATCCATGAAAGCGCTGAAGATCGCCACCTTCAACCTCAACGGCATTCGCAGCCGCCTGCCGGCGCTGCTGGCCTGGCTCGACCGGGAGCAGCCCGATATCGCCTGCCTGCAGGAGCTCAAGGCGCCTGACCAGCAGTTCCCTCGCCAGGAACTGGAAGCGGCGGGGTACGGCTGCCTCTACCAGGGTCAGCCGTCGTGGAACGGGGTGGCGATTCTGGCGCGTGGCAGCGAGCCGCTGGAGGTGCGTCGGGGTCTGCCCGGCATGAAAGACGACAATCAGAGCCGCTACCTGGAAGCAGCGGCGCACGGGGTGCTGGTGGCCTGCCTGTACCTGCCCAACGGCAACCCGCAACCTGGTCCGAAGTTCGACTACAAGCTGCGCTGGTTCGAATGCCTGATCGCGCATGCGCGCAGCCTCCATGGCAGCGGCCACCCGACGGTGCTGGCGGGGGACTTCAATGTGGTGCCCACCGACCTGGACATCTATGACCCGCGCTCCTGGTTGAAGGACGCGCTGCTGCAGCCCGAGTCGCGCGGGTGTTACCAGCGACTACTGGCGCAGGGCTGGGTCGATGCCATACGCCATCTGCACCCGGACGAGCGTGTGTATACCTTCTGGGACTACTTTCGCAATCACTGGGCGCGCAATGCCGGCTTGCGCATCGACCACTTGCTGCTCAACCCCGACCTTGCGCCTTACCTGAAGCGGGCGGGCGTCGATGCCTGGGTGCGCAACGAGCCAAAGGCCAGCGACCACGCGCCGGTGTGGATCGAGCTGGGCGCGGGTCGTTGATCGACTGATGCTCAAGGCTTGCCCCGATCTGCCAGGGGCGCCCGTAGTCGCGCCGTTTCCTCTTCAAGGTAACTGACCAGCGCGGACACCTCGGCATCGCCCAGGCGCATGTTGGGCATGGCCAGGCGGTTGTATTGCTCGTAGAGCAGGGTGGCCAACGGGTCTTTCTCTGCCAGCATCTGGTCAGGCTCCTTGAGCCAGCGGGCCAGCCAGCGGGGGTCGCGTTGGGCGGTCACCCCCAGCAGGTCAGGGCCGATGCCGGGTTGTCCGGGCTCGTTGTTGCCCACCGTATGGCAGGACGAACAGCGGGTACGGAAGATCTGCTCGCCACTGCTGGGCGGGCGGATTTGCGGGGCACTGGCGTAGTCGTTGGCCGAGGCTGTGGCCTGCTTCCAGTTGTGCAGGCTGTTGCCCAGGCGGTCGGCGAGGATGTAGGGGCTCTCGAACGGCGAGGCTTTCATCCAGCGGCCGGTGCTCTGGTTGCCGATGATCAGGCTCAGGTTGTGGTCTTTCGAGCGGCCGTTTTCCAGGCCTTCTATATAGAGGCCCAGGCGCCGGCGCAGTTGTTCGATGTCATCGGGCTCGCCCGTGAGCAGTGTCCAGCCGGGGCCGATGCCGAATTTCTCGGCGTAGCGTTTGAGGGTGGCTGGGGTGTCGTTGTAGGGGTCGATGCTGATCGAGTAGAAGAAGATGTCCTTGCCCACCCGGTCGCCGAGAATCTTCTGCACCTGGCGCAGGCGTGCGGTTTCCACCGGGCAGGAGTCGGAGCAGCCGGTGAAGATGAAATTGATGGCGACGACCTTGTCCTTGATCAGGTCGTCGAAGAAGCGCACTTTCTGGCCGTCCTGGGTCACCAGCGGGGTGTTGGGGAAGTAGTTGGCACCCCAGGGTGTGGTGGATTCGGTCTCTGCCTGGACTTGCGGCTGGGCTTGCAGGGGCGGTTTCAGCGGCCAGTAGTAGGTGCTGGCGGCGAACAGGGAGAGTGCGAGCAGAACACGCCATGAGCCGGTCATCATGCAGTCCTCTTTGGGGCTTGTAGGGGGTGTTCGGGCCTTATCGCCGGCAAGCCGGCTCCCACAGGATTTTGCAGCGCTTCGATCCCTGTGGGAGCCGGCTTGCCGGCGATGGGCCGCCACGCGGCCCCGCCTTTACTTGACGCTGATTGGCGCGGTCACACTCTGGCCCAGCGCCGATTTCACCGTCACCGTCGTGGCCGGCGCATTGCCGGTGGTGGTCGTCGACAACCGCCAGCGCGCGCCACTGGTGGCGGCAGTAAGCGACGCCGTACCGAGGTTCAACGGCCCGTTGGCAGTGTTGGCCGTGACCGTGATGCTGTTGCCTGTGGCCACCGTCGTGGTACCCGACAGCTCCCAGGTGTAGCGGTCATTGCTGCGCACCTGCACCGTGGCACTGCTGACCTGGAGCTCGTCCGCCACCACTGCCGGGCCGACCGCGACACTCACCGTGGCCGGTACCAGCGATTCGGCCCCTTTGGCATCACGCGCCGCGTAGTTGAAGCTGGCGGTGAACGGCGTGGTAACCGTGACTGGCGGGGTGAAGGTCACCAGAGCGCCGTCGGTGCTGACCGTTCCCTTGCCCGAGTCCGGCTGGGTCAGGCCGCTGACCGTCAGCGGCAGGTTGCGGTCAGGGTCGGTGTCGTTGGCCAGCACGTTGATCACGACAGGCTTGCCGGCGGTGGTCGCGGCCGTGTCGTTCACCGCCACCGGTGGCTTGTTGGTGTCGTCTTCACCGTTATTGTTGTTGCTGGCGGTGCGGAAGGTCGGCAGGCCTACCGAAGGGGCATACTGCACACCGTCCCAACCCGGCAGCGGCGTCGGCATCACCTGGAACTGGCCAGGGTGCTCGATATCCCAGCGCAGCAGCATCGAGGAGTCTTCGTGCTGGGTGTTGTGGCAGTGCTCCATGTAGGTACCGGCGAACTCGCGGAAGCGAATGGCCATTTCCACTTCTTCGGAAGAGTCGACATCCGGGCCGATGCGGTAGACGTCCTTGCGCGCCCATTTTTCCCACTCGGGCGGTGTCTTGCCGTCGCGGCTGAGGATCACGCCTTCTTCGAAGTGCACATGCACCGGGTGGCTCCAGCCATTGCCGCCGTTCTTGATCTTCCACACTTCCAGGGTACCGTCACCGCTGAAGCCGCCATCGGTCGCTTCGCTCGACAGCTGCGCGGCGGCGTTGATGCGCCGTGGGTCCATGCTGTAGCCGAAGCCACCGTCGGTCTTGATGGTCCAGGGCGCCGTGTCGGTGCCGTCGGAGCGGCCGAAGATGAACTCGCGGTGCCGGGCGACCTTGAGCTTGTCCTTGTCGGCTGCGGCGGTACGGTCGATGGTCAGCGGAATCATCTTCAGGCCTTCGGCCTTGCCGGGTTTGGCCGGTTCGTAGGCAGTCGGGTCCATGCTCACGTCCTGGCCGCTGTAGGGTTGCACCAGCAGTTGCAGGAACTTGCCGACCACCGGGTCGCCCTTGTCCCACTCAGGGCCTTTGCTGGTCTGCTTGATGACCGCCTTGTATTTCTCCGACAGGACATCGGCCAACGAAATGGCCTGTTTCGGGCCTTTGCCGGTGTCATGCTCTTCCAGGTTGACGAAGTACAGCTTGTCGCCCGCCTTGATGCCGTTCTTGGCGAAGTTGATGATGATGTCGTAGCGCTCGGCGATGCCTTGCAGCGGCAGGATGCCGTTGTTGTCCTGGCGGTCGCCGTCGCCGTTGAGGTCCATGCTGCCGTCGAACGGCACGGCGTGTTCCATGATGTTGCCGTCGTTGCCGATCATGTGGAACGGCACCCGCGCGTAGGACAGGTTGGAGCCGGATGGCCCCTTGAACTCGCCGCTGTTGCCGGCGATTTCACGCACCACGGCAAACTTGAAGTAGCGCGAAACCGAACCGTTGAGGATGCGGAAGCGGTAGCTGCGCGCACGCACCTTGAGCTTGGGCTGGTACTGCCAGTTGACCAGGATCTGGTCGCCCAGGAAGCCATCGGTGTTGAACGGGTTGAACCACAGCTGGCCGCTCTGATCCCAGGCCTTGTCGGCGATCACCAGGTTGACGTCGTAGTCGCGGTTGCCCCATGGCATGGCGGTGCCGCTGGGGAAGCGCAGGTTGACGCCGTCCTGCAGTGCCTCGTTGCCACGGTCCAGGGCGCTGTAGTAGTTCATCATCACCGCGTTGCCCTTGTAGACGTTCTGCGCGGTGAAATCCATCATGTGGTCGTGGAACCAGTGGGTGCTCATGGTTTCGCGCCAGTCGCCACGAATCTTGATGCTGCCGTTCTCGCAGGTCTTCAGGCCCGGCGAAGCATCGTTGACGAACAGGGTTTCCCCCGGTGCGCAAGGGAACGCCGCGCGAGGGTCCTGGGCGCGGGTGTTGATGGTGTCGTAGCCGGCCAGCTGCACCGGCCAGCGGTAGTCGTAGTACTGGCCGGGGAAGAAGTAGGCGTTGGCGAAGCCATCGCTTTCCGCCGGGGAGTGGCCGTTGTGTTCATGGGTCGAGATGGTGTGCAGACCGAAACCTGCGTTCGCCGCAGGGTCGATCGGCAGCGCGTTGTAATGGCGCATGAGGATCGGCTGGCCATAGCGCACCATCAGCAGTTTCGGCGGGAAGGTGCCGTCGAAGGTCCACAGCGACTTGTGGTTCTGCAACGGGAAGTTCGGGTGAAAGCGCGTGTCGATGCCTTTGGTGGTACCGATGGTGGTCGGGATATCCGAGGTCTGGTAATACAGCCCGCCAGGCCCGAACTCGCCGACCGCGTAGTTGTGCAACTGCTTGCGGTCACGCAGCCCCTGGTTGATGCGCGCGCCGGCCTGCGCGGTCTTGAACGCCGCCTGGGGGTAGAACTCGTTCCAGCGCTGGTGCGACCAGGCTTTTCCTGGTGGCCGGCCTTCGGCTGGCGAGCCTACCGAGTTGCGGTTGAGGAACAGCTCGATCTGCGCTTTCCAGGGGTTGCGGTCGAGCACGTTGGAGTATTGGGTCGGGAACGGGTACAGGCCCGGTTGCTTGAGGAAGGCTTCCAGGGCATTGCCGTTGGGGCTGCTGCGGGCCACCACGTCCGGATCCTGCGCGGGAGCAGCGCCCAAGGTGGGAACCGGGAAGGTCAAGTTCGGCGGTGGCAAGCTGGGGTCGAGTTTTTCCGGGCCGAATTCTTCGAACAACAACAGTTGCTGGGTGAACGGCTGCGCGCCGAACAACGGGCTTGGCATGCCATTGGTGGGGTAGTTGCGCGATGTCTGCTGCAACGGTTGCAGCACGTTGTCGACACGGTTGGTCGAGCGGTCACCGAACACGCCATCCTTCAGTTCCAGCGAGCCTTCGTTGGCTTCCGGCAGGTTGAACAGGTTGAGCAGGGCCGGGTTGGGGTCGGCCGGCTGGTCGTCGTAGTGCGAAGGGTCCGTTGGCGGTGGCTGGCTCACGTCATCGAGCGAGGAGGCTCTCGCGCAAATCAGGCCGAGGCTGACCATCATCGCGGTCACCGCGGTCAATCTGAAGGCGTGGCGGGTGGGGTGAACGGCAGGTGTTTTCATTTGCCTATGCCTCGCTCGTAGCTGGAAATGGCCTGAGGCCATCAATGGCGTTTTGCCAGTTTTCACGGCTTGAGCAATGGGTGTGCCAACAGACCATTTCGTAATGGTTTGACATACAAAACCTAGGAAAATGTAAAGCGCGCAAAACACTTGAGCGGCAAGCGTTGGGGATTGGAGCCCGGAACTGGGGCTGTTCGGGCCCAGTTTCGGTGGGTTCGACCGGGGCAAATCCGTCCCTGCGCCTTGGCATCCTCCCCGTGCTCCTGTATACCTCCAGCCACCAAGGGGAGTCCGGCAACGGGCTGAGAAACCGCTGGCACCTGCAGCGCGGTGACCCTTCGAACCTGATCCGGATCATGCCGGCGAAGGGATGGGGCTACCGACCTGCCTTCCTGCCGGCCTTACTGCGAGGCCGCTACATGTCCAACTGCAACGGTCTCGCTGTCACCCCATTGGAGGACAGCACCATGACCGAACGCTTCAGCGAAATCCTGCGTCACCAGAACCAGTCGACCTGGTCGGCCGCCGTTGACCACCGCTTCGTCCGCGAACTCTGCGAAGGCAGCGTGGCGGACCCGATCATGGTGCGCTACCTGGTGCAGGACCATCGTTTCATCGACAGCTTCGTGACCTTGCTCGGCGCGGCCATCGCCACCGCCGACACCTTCGAAGCACGCCTGCGCCTGGGCCGGTTCGCCGGCATGATCTGCAGCGACGAGAACACCTACTTCCTGCGTGCCTTCGAGGCCCTGGACGTGAGCCCGGCGCAACGTACCGAACCCGCAGACACCGTGCCCACCGCCGGCTTCAAGGCGATCATGCGCGAGGCTGCGGCCACTCGCTCCTATGCCGCCGCCCTGGCGGTGCTCAACGTGGCGGAGGGGCTGTACCTGGACTGGGCGATCAAAGCACCCAAGCCGCTGCCGGCCAACTTCGTCCATGCCGAATGGATCACCCTGCACGACAATCCGGCCTTCGCCGACTTCGTCGCCTTCCTGCAGGCCGAACTGGACCGGGTCGGGCCACAGCAGGCTGCACTGAGCAGCGACTTCTACTCGCGCACCGTGGCACTGGAACTGGCGTTCTTCGACGCCATCTATGAGGAGCAGGCATGAGCATGGATATCTTCGCGCGACTGAAATCGGCCGCCGCGCCGCAGTGGTCCAGCTACGTCGACCACGACTTCGTCCGGCAGATGGGTGAGGGCACCTTGCCGGAGGCTGCGTTCCGTCAGTACCTGGTGCAGGACTACCTGTTCCTCATCCAGTTCGCCCGGGCCTGGGCGCTGGCTGCCTACAAGAGCCGCCTGCCCGCCGATATCCGTGCCGCCCAGGCCGGTCTGGCAGCCATCCTCGACGAAACCGAACTGCACCTGCGCCTGTGCGCCCGCTGGGGGTTGACGCAGGCCGATATCGAGGCGGCGCCCGAGCACCAGGCCACGGTGGCCTATACCCGTTATGTGCTCGACTGCGGCGCGGCGGGCGATCTGCTGGAGCTGCATGCGGCACTGGCACCCTGCGTGATCGGCTACGCCGAGATCGGCCGCACCCTGGCCGAGCGTATCGGTGACCTGAGCAACCATCCGTACCGTGAGTGGATTGGCGAATATGCCGGCGAGGCCTATCAGGGCGTGGCGGCTGCAGCGCGCAAGCACCTCGATGAGCTGGCGGCGCGGAGCATGACCGAGCAGCGGTTCGTCGAACTGGCCGGTATCTTCGGCCAGGCATCGCGATTGGAGGCGGACTTCTGGCAGATGGGGTTGGATGCGTTGCGGGCCTGATCCACTCGGGTAAGGGCGCTACAGGACGGCAATTTCCTACAGCCGAATGAGGCTGATTCGATTTGCCGGCCTGCAGTGCAGCGGCAGACTCTCCGGGATCCTCTTCCAGGCCCCGGAGCCCTTCATGAAAGCCCGAACTTTGTTGCTGGCACTGACCCTGGCCTGCGTGCCCATGGCCCAGGCCTCGGTAGCGCCGTTGAACCTGAACGAACAGGCGATGGTGCGTTACATCGAGCAGCACCACGACAGCCAGGTGGCGTTGCTGGAGCAACTGGTGAACATCAACAGCGGCACCGGCAACCGTCGCGGTGTCGAGCAGGTCGGCGAAATCCTCCGGCCGCAGTTCGAACGGTTAGGCTTCCAGACCCGCTGGGTCGATCTCCCCGCACCCATGACCCACGCCGGTAGCCTGGTCGCCACCTTGGGCAGTGGCAAACGGCGCATCTTGCTGATCGCGCACCTGGACACGGTGTTCGCACCCGAAAGCCCTTTTCAGACATTCCAGCGTTCCGCCGATCAGCGCACGGCAACCGGCCCCGGTGTGCTGGACAACAAGGGTGGGCTGGTCACCTTGCTGTACGCGCTCAAGGCCCTCGACCAGGCTGGCCGGTTGGGCGAAGCCTCGATCACCGTGGTGCTGGTCGGCGATGAAGAACAGGCCGCCCAGCCCAGTTCGATTTCGCGGCAGGCCCTGCGCGATGCCGCCCAGCAGAGCGAAATCGCCTTGGGCCTGGAATTTGCGTCGACAGCCCAGGGCCTGGTGACCGGGCGCAGGGGCATCAGTGCCTGGCAGTTGAGCAGCCATGGGCAGGCTCGGCATTCATCGTTGCTGTTCGGGCCGCAAGCCGGCTTTGGCGCGATCTACGAGACGGCCCGTGTGCTCGAAGCGATGCGCATCGCTTTTTCCCAGCACCCAGGCCTTACCGTCAACCCAGGCATCCTCGCAGGGGGGCGCACCGCCAACCTGGACACGCGGCAAAACACGGCCAGTGCCGAGGGGCTGAAGAACATCATCGCAGGCGAAACCCATGTCCATGGTGATCTGCGGTTCTTGTCGCAAGCCCAGCAGCGCGAGGCTGAGCAGACGCTGCGCGACATCGCTGCAGCGTCCCTGCCGGGTACTTCCAGCACGCTGCAGTTCAACGACATCATGCCGGCCATGTCCGAGACGCATGGCAATCGGCAATTGCTCGCGCAGTTCAGTGAAATCAGCGAAGTACTGGGAGGAGGGCCGCTGCAGGCGGTGCCCACTGTCGAACGTGGCGGGGCCGACATTTCCTATGTCGCCAACCTGGTCGATGCCGGGCTCGATGGGCTAGGCCCCTGGGGTACGGGGGCGCACAGCGACCAGGAAACGCTGGAGCTTGCAGCGCTCCCCGTCGTGACTCAGCGCCTGGCCATTTTCATCAGCCGCCTCCAGGAGCGTTGAGGCGTAGCGCCGAGTGGCAGATCACTTGACTGCGTGTGGCTCGGGGATGGTGTAGACGCCGCTGAGCACCGTATCGCCGGGGCGGTAGATGCGCATGCCGAGGTACCAGTTGTCCCCTGGCGTCGGTAACCAGTTCGCCACCTCGCCACACTGTGCCTTCGGCCCGAAGCGCACGGTGACGGTGCCGTCCGGGTTGAACTTCATCGTTCGGTCATTGAGGTTGGAGTTCTCGCTCTTCAGGTATTTGTCGGCGCCGTACATCGTGAGGGAGAAAAACCCTCCCTGGAGAAACTCAGGTTTCGCATAGGTGGCTTCATAACACTTGCTGCCGCTCAGGCCATAGTCGCGGTAGATGTACATGGCGTCCTTGGCCGGCAGCAGCCCCAGGGCGACCGAAGCGCTGCGCCTGAGCATTTCCGGCTTGGCCACGCCGCGCGGGCCTGCGGCTTCGTTGAAGTTGGTCAGTTTCGCCGCCTCCTTCTGGTACTGGCTACGCAGAGCCTTGAGGCTGGCCGGGTCCCAGGCCACGATGGGGTAGTCCTTGGGTACCGTGCCTTCAGGCCAGCTCACCTTGATCGCATCTTGCAGGGCCCGGACCTTGTCGATGTCCTGCGGGTTGTTGGGGTCGACCTGGGTGCGAATGACGGCGGCGGCGAATGCAGTTTGCGATTCGATCTTGAAGGTGCCAGGCGCGTAGAACACCTGGTCGGTGTAGTCGTCGTTCTGCAGGATCATGGCCGACTGGTAACGATTGTCTGCAGACTTGGGCAACGTGATCGTGGTGCCTGGCGGCGCGTAGAACACACCGAACGAATACACCGTGTCGCGGTTCATGGTGACTGCGAGCTGCTTCTCCAGCGGCATCAATGCCCGATCATGGCGAAACGTGTTGCTGCCCACGTCTCGAACGACTTTGGCAAAGGCTTCATCCACCTCGGCGCGGGCGTAATTGTCCGGCGTTACCAGGTGGGCGGCGTGCGCGACGCCGGCATTCGACAACACAGCGCAGAGCAGTAATTTCTTCATGGCTTGACCACCTCTACTTGCGGAAATTTGTAGCCGCCGCCCTGCACGGTTTTGCTCGGACCATACATCCTCAGCACGATGTAGACGTCCTTCTCCGGGATCGGCAGGTAGTTGGGGTTGCTGGCATCACCCTTGGCGGCGAGTTCGATTGTGTAGTTGCCGTCGGCATCGGGCTTGAGCGTGCGGTCGCCGCGGCTGTGGCGGTTGAGGGCGTTGTGGGCCATGAAGCGGTTGTCCGTGCCGTAGACGGTGAACGACCAGAACTGGCTGACGTCCGGTGCCTTGAAGTGCAAACGGTAGGTCTTGCCGTTCGCGCCATTGATCGGTTCGCCATCGCTGCCCTTGACCGCCTGCAGGTAGACGGTCTCATCGGGCGGCAGCCCCCACTGACCGATGTAGGTGCCCTCGGCGAACAGGTCTCGCGGCCCGTCAGCCAGTTGCTTGCGCGTGCCCAGCAGCTTGCCGGCATCGGTCATTTTCGGTGCCAGGTCCTTGATGTGTTTTATCCCCAGTACTTCACCTTGCCTGGCCGCCGCCAGTTGCTCCTCGGTGAAATCGGTCTTGCACGGCTCGACGCCAATCGCCTTGTACTGCTCCAGCCATTTCCGGTCGGCTTGCCCCATGCTGCCGTCACACAGCAGGAAGTTCACCCGTTGCAGCCAGTTGCTCGTGGCCGGGTCGGGGTAAATGCGCTGCTTGGGTTTCGGGCCCGAGACGCCCAGGTAGGCCGAAAGGGTGCGCACGTTCCAGTCGTCCATGTAGGCGAGCGCGACTTTCTCGTCTGCAGGACCAGTGGCCATGATCCGGCCCATCAGCTTCACCAGGTTGGAGTCGACGCGGATCACCTCGGTGACGCTGCCCGGTACTTCGCCCTTCCAGTCCTGCGCCGCGAACATGAAGTGGCCGCCCTGGTTGCCACGGGTACGCGAGCCGATCATGGACGTGGTGTAGTGGCCCATGTCCATGGTGTGCAGGATCCAGTAACGGCCCTTGTCCATGTCCGGCACGCTGACGATTACCGGCTCCGCGGCGACGTCCAGCCAACCCATCAGGTGCAGGGTGTCGTTGTTGATGGTGGGGTGGTCGGTGTAGGTGTCGTCGGCCAGGTGGCGGATGTTCTGGAAGCGGTTGAGCGGGGTGTCGGGCTTGACCGCCGTCTCATGGAAGAACGTGTAGGCCTCATCCATGGAGTAGCCGTAGAGGTAGGCATCCTCGGCCAGTTTGTCGGGTATCTGGGCGAAGGCCGGCAGGGCCAGCGAGAACACGGAGGCGGCAAGCACTGAACGTTTCACGGATGTTCCTTTTTGTAGGTTTCTTTTTTGGTAACACCGGGATTGACCGCCTGTAAACAGCCAGGTAGAGCCGCTGCGGCTGAATTTTCAGCTGGCATGAAAGGACAAGTTCGCGGCGGCAAATGACAAGAAACCAACCCTGGCCGGGGTGACCATGGAGGGCCCGTTGGTGGGGCTGGCAGGCCGGTTCGGGCGGTTGGCGGCAAATGCCAACTGAGTGACGGCAAATGGCAATTCTCTGCGCCGACACGCCAGCAAGATGGCCACAGAGCGCATGTCGCGCTCCGGCCAGACGCCGCCTGAGGAGAATAACAATGCCAATGCCTACGCCAGTGTTCGATCACAAGGAACTGCTTACCCTCAATACCCATGAGCTGCCGGTCTACGAGAACGCCCTCGCGCCTTACTTCCCGGGGGTCGACGTGCAACCCCTGTACCTGGACCCGAACCTCGGGGTGTGGACCTTGCGCGTGATCTTCCAGCCGGGGGTGCGTCTGCCTTGCCATTACCACACCGGCCCCGTGCACCTGTTCACCCTGACAGGCGGCTGGAACTACGTCGAATACCCGGACCAGCCGCAGACCGCCGGCTGCTACCTCTACGAGCCGGGCGGTTCGATTCATACCTTCAGCGTACCGGCCGACAATACCGAGCCCACCGAAACCCTGATGGTCGTGCATGGCGCGAACATCAACTTCGACCAGGACGGCAATTTCGTCAACGTCATGGATGCCAGCGACATCATGCAGATCATCGAGCGCCTGGTCAGGGAGCGCGGCCTGCAGCCGGCACGCTACATCCGCCCCGGCCACGCCGGCTACACCGCGGGCTGAGCCGCCTTCACGACGATTGCTGGAGCACGCTCGATGATCAATCCTGCAATGCCGACCGGGGTACAGGGGCAAAGCCCTGACGTACCGCGCTCGGTCTTCATTACCGGGGCCAGTGGCTTCATCGGCCAGGCCCTGGCCAAGCGTTACCGCGCCTTGGGGGCTGAAGTGCGCGGCATGGACCTGCGCGCCGACCCGGCCAATGCCGTGGTGGCCGGCGACCTTACCCGGCCGCAGCAATGGGCAGATGCCGCCCGCGGCTGCGAGCTGTTCATCAACACGGCGGCGGTGGTCTCGCTGGCAGCCCCCTGGCAGGACTATCGCGACATCTCCGTGCGCGGTGTGCGCAATTGCCTGGACGTCGCCATTGCCGCCGGGGCCAAGCGCTTCGTGCAGTTCTCCTCGATCGCCGCGCTGGGCTGGCAGTACCCTGACCAGGCCGACGAGCGCTGCGACGTGGTCATCGGTGAGCAGTACCGCTACGGCGTGGCCAAGGGCGCAAGCGAGCACCTGGTGCTGGCGGCCCATGCAGCGGGGGAGATCGACTGCACCATCGTCAGGCCCGGCGATGTGTATGGACCAGGCTCGCGTGCCTGGCTGAGCGAACCGCTGAAGATGGCACGGTCCGGTGCGTTGATCCTGCCCAACGGTGGCCGCGGGCGATGGACGCCGGTGTACATCGACGACCTGCTGGACGGCGTCATGCTGGCGGCGGGCCTGGAGCAGGCCAAGGGCCAGATCTTCCACGTCAGTGCGGCGGAGTCTGTCAGCTGCGCCGAGTTCTTCACCCATCACTGGCATTGGGCTGGGCGCTCCGGAAGGCCGCCCAGCCTGCCCTTGTGGCTGGCAACGTGGCTCACCCGGGGCATCTGGCAGTTCAACCGACTGCTGGGGCGCCCCAATGAAATCAGCCCGGATGCCATGTACATGTTTTCCCGCACGGGCGGCATTTCCATCGACAAGGCGCGTCTGCTGCTGGGCTACGCGCCGAAGGTCAGCCTTGAAGAAGGCCTGCGCCGTTCCGAGTCCTGGCTGCGCGAAGTCGGCCAGTTGCAATGACACTGCGGCGGGCCTGCGCAGGCACGGCCCGCAACCGAACAAGGAGAGACACCATGAAAGCTGTCGTCATGCGCGAAAAACAGCTGCGCATCGAGCAGTTGCCGCCCCCCCGGCCCGGAGCCGGCGAAGTGCTGGTCAAGACCCTGGCGTGCGGTATCTGCGGTTCGGACCTGCACATGTTCCACCACTGTGAAAAGGTGCTGGCCAATTTCAAGCGCAGCAACATCCCCATCGCCTTCGACGATCGTCAGGACGTGGTATTCGGCCACGAGTTCTGCGGCGAGATCCTCGACCACGGGCCCGGCAGCGACAAACGCTTCAAAGTCGGCACCCGGGTGTGCTCGCTGCCGTTCGTGATCGACGCACAGGCCTTTCACCATATCGGCTACTCCAACCGCTACCCCGGCGGTTATGGCGAGCAAATGGTGCTGGCCGAACCCATGTTGCTGGCCGTGCCGGGCGACCTGCCTGCGGACCTGGCGGCCCTCACCGAGCCGCTGACGGTCGCTGCCCACGCGGTGAACCGCGCCCGCCTGGACGGTAGCGAAGTACCGGTGGTGATAGGGTGTGGCCCGATCGGACTGGCATTGATCGCCATCCTCAAGTCGCGCGGAATCGGCCCGGTGGTGGCGGCAGACTTCAGCCCGGCACGGCGTGCCCTGGCCGAACGCATGGGCGCCGATGTGGTGGTCGATCCCGCGCAGCAGTCGCCCTATACGTCCTGGTTGCAGGTGGCAGCACCGACGGGCTATGACATCAACGGGCCGATGGCGCTGCTGGGCCTTGGGCTGCAACCCAACCCCTGCGTGGTGTTCGAGTGCGTTGGCGTGCCGGGGCTGATCCAGCAGGTGATCCAGCACGCACCGCCGCGTTCGCGCCTGATCGTGGTCGGGGTGTGTATGGAGAGTGACCGGATCGAACCCTTGATCGCCATCGGCAAGGAAATGAACGTGCATTTCTCCTTCGGCTACACCCACGAAGAGTTCGCCGAGACGCTCCATGTCTTGGCGGACGGCAAGCTCGACGGCGCGCCGATGATCACCGCGCGGGTGACCCTGGAAGGCGTGAACGATGCCTTCGCCACGCTGGCCCAACCGGACCAGCACGCCAAGATCATGATCACTTACCCCTGAGTGGCCAATGACGCGGCGGCGCGCAATTGCACGCGCCGCTCGCGTGGCGACAGTCCGTACCAGCGCCGGCAGGCCCGGTTGAACGAGCTTTGCTCGGCGTAACCGAGCAGCCCGGCGATCTGTGCCATGGGCATGTGGGCCTCGGCCAGGTACAACTCGGCCTGCTCGCGTCGCACCCCCTCGACCATGTCCTCGAAGACCAGATCATGCTCGGCCAGCCGCCGCTGCAGGGAGCGCTCGCGCATGCCCAGTTGCTCGGCAATCAGCGGCAAGGCGCAGCGCTGGGTGGGCAGCAGGCGGCGGATGGCGGCATCGACCTGGCTGTGCACTTCCAGCGGGTTGTGGGCACTCAGGTTGCTGATGTAGTCCATCAGCGTGTCATGCAACTGCCGGTTGTGCTGGTCGATGGTTTTTTCCAGGTGCTCGGGCAGCAGCACCAGCGCGTTCTGCGCCTGGCCAAAGTAGGTGCGCGCACCGAAGAATCGCTGGTAGCGGCTCTGGGGCAGGCGCGCCTCGGTGCGCGACAGCACAGAATGCGGCCGGAACCCCGGGCCGTACAGCATCTGCAGCGCCTTGAACATCACGCCCAGGGACAACTCGATGATCTGTGTCTGGCGCGGGGCAGGGCGCAGGCGCATTTCGTAGACCAGGTGCGGGCGTGCCGGGTCGCTTTCGCAGTCCAGGTACACCAGCACCCCAGGGCTGTATGTGTGCAGGAAGCGGGTGATGGCCCCCACCGCTTCGGCAACGTTGCGCGCGTTTTGCCCCACCACCGCCACGGGGCCAAGGATCAACAAGCTCTGCCGCTCGGCCAGGCGCAGGCCGAAATCCACGCAATCGAGCTGCTCGGCACAGCGCTCGAGCAGGTTGATCATGGCGCGGTAGGGAATCACCGCGGCGACATTGTCCAGTTGCCGGGGATCGATCTGCATCTGCTGCAGCAGGCTGTCGGGGTCGCCGCCCAACTCCCGTACCAGTTCCGGGAAGCCCGTGAGCGAGGTGATCTTGATCAAGGCTGTCATGGTTTTTCGACTTCTTCTGAACGGAACCGATCATCTGCGCTTCATCCTCGCCAGTTTTTACCTGTGGCAACAGAAAAAATCCACGGCTGACGGCAAATGACAAAAGCCTGACATCCACCGACAAATGATTCCGGCGCACTGCTGGGCATGCTTGGGCAAACCAACAAGAACGCTCACCTGGCGGGTCGCTACCTCCCGCCGCGGCAAGGGCGGTACCGGAGACCTGCATGCACAACAACAAGAACGTGTTTGGCCGCTACCTCTTCACGCCGCTGGCCGTGGCCGTCGCCCTGGCCAGCGCCGGTGCCGCGCAGGCGCTGCCTTTTCAGCTGGAGAACGGCTGGGAAGGGGAATGGAACACCACATTGTCGGTCGGCTCGCAGTGGCGCGCCGAAAACCAGGACCACGACCTGTTCAGCGCCGCCAACGGTGCGCTGCGGGGCAAGTCCGGTGGCACCGGCGGATCGGTGGATGCGGGCAACCTGAACTACGACAAGGGCGACCGCTTCTCGAGCGTCGCCAAGTTCGTCACCGACCTGTCGTTGCGCAACGGCGACATGGGCGGGCTGGTGCGGGTCAAGGGTTGGTACGACGAGGCCCTCAAGGACGAGGACGTGAATTTTGGCAGTGCCAACAATGGCTATCGCAAGCAACCACTGAACGACGACGGTACCGCAGACCTGCAAAAGTTCAGCGGTGTGTACCTGCTCGACGCCTATGCCTACAACACCTTCTACCTTGAAGAAACCCCCGTCCAGGTGCGTCTGGGCCGCCAGGTGGTGAACTGGGGCGAGAGCGTGTTCATCCAGGGCATCAACCAGATCAACCCGCTGGACGTGCCGGCTTTGCGTCGTCCGGGTACCGAGCTGAAAGAAGCGCTGATTCCGGTATGGATGGCTTACATGAACATCGGCCTGCCGGCCGGTGTCTCGCTGGAGGCTTTCTACCAGCTCAAGTACGAGAGCACCGCCATCGAAGGTTGCGGCCACTACTGGTCGGTCACCGAGAGTGGCGTTGGGCAAGACTACGGTGACTGCGAGCTGGGTACGTTCCTTGGTGGCACCAATCCGTCTTCGCCGGACAAGATCGCCGCCGGCGCCTACCTGCCGGAGGTCAAGGGCAAGGACCCGCACGACAGCGGCCAATGGGGTGTGGCGCTGCGCCTGCCGGTCGATGCGCTGGATGGCGAAGTCGGCCTGTACTACCTCAACTACCATTCGCGCACGCCGTACCTGGGCCTGCGCAGTACCGACTCGGCGAGGCTGTCGGAGTTTCCCGACGCCGGCACGCCCACCGCTCGCAATGCCAACGGCCAGTTCGTCGGGCCGAGCTGGGAATACCCCGAGGACATCCGCCTGTTCGGCCTGAGCTTCAGCACCACCCTGGCGGGCTGGTCGATCGGCTCGGAACTGAGCTATTCGCCGAACCAGCCGGTGCAGATAAACGGCGCCGACCTGCTCAACGGTGCCTTGGCCGGTATCGGCCCGGCGGCCGACCTGCTGCAGCAAGTGCGCCTGAACAGTTCGCCGTTCACCGCCGGCTGGGATCGCTATGAGAAGACCCAGTTCCAGGTCAACGGCGTCAACGTGTTCCCCAACGTGCTCAAGGCCGACAACCTGACCGTGGTGGCCGAAGCAGGCTTCCAGTGGAACAACGTGCCTCAAGGGGAGGGCGATCGTCGCTACGGACGCGGCTTCATCTACGGGCTGGGCTCTTCCCCGACCATTCCCGCCGGTGGCAGCACCTGCAGCAACCCGGTGGCTGGATTGGTCAACGCGAGCCCGGCCGGTTGCAAGAACGACGGCTACATTACCGACTTCGCCTGGGGTTATCGCCTGCGCGGGCAGCTCGATTACAACAACGTCTTCGGCACCAGCGTGACGGCGTCGCCCTATGCCTTCTTCGGCCAGGATGTCGATGGCGTGTCGGCCGATGGCCAGTTCAACGAAGGCCGCATCACCTCCGCCCTGGGTATCAGCTTCGATTACAACAAGCAGCACAAGCTCGATTTCAGCTACGTCAGTTTCGACAACAGTGCCGAATACGATCCCCTCCACGACCGCGATTTCTACGCCGCCAGTTACAGCTACAGCTTCTGACAGAACAACAACAAGAGGTGACATCGATGAACAAGACACTCCGCGCCGCACGCCTGGGCGGCCTTGCAGCGGCCATCCTGCTTGCCTTGTGCAGCCAGGCTCAGGCCCAGATCAGCGAGCTGCAGGCCGCGCGGCTGGGCAACGACCTGACGCCACTGGGTGGCGAGAAGGCCGGCAACGCCGACGGCACGATTCCACCTTATACCGGCGGCATGACCCAGCCTCCGGCGGGCTGGAGCCCGGCCCAGGGTTACGTCGACCCGTTTGCCAACGAAAAACCGCTGTTCACCATCACCGCCGCCAACCTGGCGCAGTACAAGGACAAGGTCACGCCCGGGATGCAGGCGTTGCTGGCGAAGTACCCGGCGTTCCGGATGCCGGTGTACCCCAGCCACCGCACCGCCGCAGTCCCGCCGGACATCGCCGCCAAGGTCCGCCAGGAGGCAGTGCGCGCCCAGCTCAACGGCTTCGGCGTCAGCCAGCTCAATGGCACCACCACGCCATTCCCGATTCCGCAGAATGGCCTGGAAGCCATCTGGAACCACAACCTGCGTTACCTGGGTGGCGGCCTGCAACGCACCTATGCCTCGTTCCCGGTACGCGGCAGCGGTGACTACTACACCCTGCGTATCCAGGAAAACCGCGTGTTCGATGCCAACATGGACAAAGCGTCGGACAACCGCCTGCTCAACTATTCGGCACGCTTCATCTCGCCGGCCACGCTGGCCGGTACCGTGCAACTGGTGCACGAGCCGATCGACCAGGTCCAGGAAGTGCGCTCGGCATGGATCTACAACGTCGGCCAGCGCCGCGTGCGACGTGCACCGGACCTGGCCTACGACAACGTCAACGACGGCACCGAAGGGCTGCGGGTGACCGACGACTTCGATGGCTACAACGGCGCGCCCGACCGCTTCGACTGGAAACTGGTCGGCAAGCGTGAAATGTACGTGCCCTACAACGACTACAAGCTCGGCGCCAAGGAGGTGAAGTACAAGGATGTGCTGACGGCCAGTACACCCAACCCCGACTACATGCGCTATGAACTGCACCGGGTGTGGGTGGTGGAGGGGACGCTGCGCCCGGACGCCAAGCACGTGTACGGCAAGCGTGTGATGTACCTCGACGAGGACTCCTGGACCGTGCTGGCCAGTGACGCCTACGACACCCGTGGCACTTTGTGGCGTGTCGGCGTGCACCCGCTGGTGCAGTTCTACGACGCCCAGGTGCCGTGGTACCGGGCGAACATCTGGCATGACCTGAGCAACGGCAGCTACTACCTGGCCGGCCTTGCCAACGAAGAAACCCAGCCCTGGACGTTCGGCATCAAGGGCCGCTTCGCCGACTTCCAGCCTGACGCCCTTCGGCGCATGGGCAAATAACCCCCACCCCGTTCGTTGAACCAGGCTCGGGCCACCCACGGTGGCCCGTCCGGTCACTGGAATCGCTCATGTCTTCACGATATCTGCTGCTGTTGGCGGGCCTGTGCCTGCCTGTTTCACTGGTTTGTGCCCAGGCGCCCGCGGCCGATGATGCCGTGCGACCTGACCGGGTACTGCTGCTCAACCTTACCGACACCGGTGAAAACCTGATCGCGGTAGGCGAACGCGGCGTGGTGCTGCGCTCGCCGCACGATGCCCATGAGTGGCAAAGCGTGCGCACCTCGACCACCCGCACCCTGGCCGGGGTGGCCTTCGTCAACCCACAGCGAGGTGTTGCCGTGGGCCACGGCGGCACACTGCTGCGTACCGACGACGGTGGCCTGCACTGGCAGGCGGTTGAAACCGACAGCGGTGACGATGCCTTGCTGGGTGTCGCCGCCCTGGGTGAAGGGCGGTTGGTGGCCTGGGGCGCCTTCGGTCTGTACCTGCTGTCGACCGACCAGGGGCAAACCTGGCAACGCCTGAGCGTACTGGGTGAGGACTTCGATCGGCACATCTCGCAAGTCATCGCCCTGGCCAATGGCGACTGGCTGATGGTCGGCGAGAGCGGCACCCTGGCCCGCTCCACGGACCAGGGCGAGCGCTGGCAGGCACTGCAGAGTCCTTACCAGGGCAGTCTGTTCGGTGCCCTGCAACTCAAGGACGGCGGCCTGTTGATCTATGGCATGCGCGGCAACCTCTGGTACTCCGCCGATGGCGGGCAGACCTGGCAGCAGCGCCAGACCGGCACCACTTTCGCCCTCAACGGCGCCGTGCAGCTGCGCTCGGGCCGCGTGCTGCTGATGGGCAACAGCGGCTTGCTGCTGGCCAGCGACGACCAGGGCAGTAGCTTTGCTGGCCAGCCTTCCACCCAGGCAAGCCTGGCCCGCGCCCTCGAACAAAACGACGGCACGCTGCTGGCCGTGGGCGATCGCGGCATCTTGCCGCTTACCGTGAATGCACGCAAAGGGCAGGAATGATCGATGAGCATGCAGCAGAACCTTGATGGCCAACTGGCGCGCCAGGCTTTCTCCCGCGCGCTGGTCGGGCGGCTGTCCCACTGGATTTTCCACCAGCGCAAGCTGTTGCTCGCGCTGTTCGTCCTCATCACCCTGGGGCTTGGCTACAGTGCCAGCCACCTCAAGGTGGAGTCGGGGTTCTTCAAGATGATCCCGCTGCACCACCCCTACATGAAGACCTTCCTCGACTACCAGAAGGACTTTGGCGGCGCCAACAAAGTGCTGGTGGCGGTGAAGAACACCCGGGGCGAGGTATTCACCCCGCAAGCCATGGCAGTGTTGCGCAAGGTATCCGACGAGGTCTTTTTCATCGAGGGTGTCGAGCGCAGTTCGGTGACGTCGTTGTTCACCTCGAACGTACGCTACACCGAAGTCGTCGAAGACGGTTTCACCGGCGGCAACCTGGTCGACTCCAGTTACGCGGGTACCGAGCAGCAGATCGCCCAGGCCCGTGAACGCACCCTCAAGTCCGACTGGGTGGGGCGCATCGTCTCCAACGACCTGTCCTCGGCCATGGTGGTGGCGAACCTGCAGGAAACCGACCCGGCCACCGGCCAGCGCCTCGACCTGCAGCAAGTGGCCAAGCGCCTGGAGCAGATCCGCCAGGAGAACCAGACGGCCGATATCAGCATCCACGTCATCGGCTTTGCCAAGTCCATCGGCGATATCGCCGACGGCGCCTCCGGGGTGCTGGTGTTCTTCGTCATCGCCTTCGTGATTACCGCCGTTCTGCTGTACTGGTATTGCGGGTCGCTGATGCTGACCGGCTGGGCGCTGATCTGCGCGACAGTGCCGGTGATCTGGCTGCTGGGCCTGCTGCCGTTACTGGAGCTGACCCTCGACCCGATGTCGATCCTGGTACCGTTCCTGATTTTCTCCATCGGCGTCTCCCATGCCGTGCAGATGACCAACGCCTGGAAACTGGAAACCCTGCACGGCGCCGATGGCGTGACCGCGTCGCGCAACTGCTTCCAGAAACTCTTCATCCCGGGTGCCGTGGCACTGCTGGCCAATGCCCTGGGCTTCATGGTGATTGCCCTGGTGGACATCGAGATGGTGCGCGAGCTGGCGATCACTGCGACGCTGGGTGTCTCGGTGATGATCGTCACCAACAAGATGCTGCTGCCCATCCTGCTGTCGTTCATGCGCCTGTCCGCCGCCGATGCGAGCAAATTGCGCGGCAAGGAAACGCTTGGCGCCGGGCTGTGGGAGCGCCTTGGCGTGCTCGCTACCCGCCGCGGCGCAGCGTGGGCACTGGGGTGTGCAGCGTTGCTGCTGGGTGTCGGCCTGTTCGAGGCGCGCAACCTGCACGTGGGCGATATCGGCGCAGGCGTGCCGGAACTGCGCGCCGACTCGCGTTACAACCAGGACGTGGCGGTGATTACCCGTGACTTCGCCATCGGCGTCGACCTGCTGCAGGTGATCGCCCGGGCCAGCGGGGATGAAGAAACACCTTGCGTGAAGCGCGAGGTGCTCGACCCTGTCGCCGAGCTGGAGCTGTACCTGCGCCAGGATGACGGCGTGTCTTCGGTGCGCAGCCTGGCCGGTTTCGTCGCCAGCATTACCCAGGCCTACGCCGAGACCGACCTGAAATGGCGGGTGCTGCCCGAGTCCACCGCCCAGATCGCCCAGGGCGTCGGTTTTGCCACGCGGGTGGGTACCGAGTACATGAACAGTGCCTGCAACGCGATTCCGGTGTCGATCTACACCCGCGACCACCAGGCCGACACCATCAGCACGCTGATGGACAAGATCAAGGCCTTCAAGGCCGCCCACGACAACGATCAGGTCAGTTTCCAGCTGGCGTCGGGCAACCTTGGTGTCATGGCCGCCACCAACGAAGTGGTGCATGCCGGCGACCGGCTGGTAAACGGTGCGCTGTTCGCTTCGGTGACACTGCTGTGCCTGTGGATGTTCCGCAGCTGGCGTATCACGCTCTGCGTGATCGTACCGCTGGCATTGGTCACGGTGCTGTGCAACGCGCTGATGGCGTTGCTGGGCATCGGTGTGAAGGTCAACACCTTGCCGGTGGTCGCGCTCGGGGTCGGCGTGGGCGTGGACTACGGCATCTACCTGTTCGAACGGATCAAGCACGAAATGCAGGAAGGGCGGATGAGCCTGCCCGATGCCTTTGTCGAAGCGCTGAAGCAACGCGGTACTGCCTCGGTGTTCACGGCGGTGACCATGACGCTGTCGATCATGACGTGGGCATTCTCGACTTTGAAGTTCCAGGCCGACATGGGCGTGCTGCTGGCGTTCATGTTCCTGGTCAACCTGTTGGGCGCCGTTCTGCTGCTGCCGGCACTTGCAGCTTGGCTGCTACGCCCGGACGCGCTTCAGCGCGACTGATCATCGACGCTGGTCGGTGTTTTGCCGACATACCCGGCCCCGTGGTTTCAGGGCCGGGTTTTTTTATGCGTACAGCCTCAGCGGTGAAAATTCGCCAATTCGCACCTTCACATTCGATAAGCCGTGATTATTCAATGATAGAAATGCATTGAGTATTTCGCTGATAAAAGACAAAATACACCTGTAATTACATAATACGTATCACGGTACGAAATCGTAGGAGCGACCATGGCCCGGGGCGGCATCAACAAGGCGGTAGTACAACAAGCAAGGCAGGTGCTGATCGCCCGGGGCGAACACCCAAGCATCGATGCAGTACGTATCCAATTGGGTAATACGGGCTCCAAGACCACCATCCATCGCTACCTCAAGGAGCTCGAAGAACTGAAGCCGGCCGCACTCCAGGGCACGGCGGCGCTCAGCGAACCCTTGTCGAAGCTGGTGGCACAACTGGCAACGCAGCTGCAGGAAGAGGCAGACACCTGCGTCGAGCAGGCCGAAGCGGCATTCCAGCAAGCGCGCGAACAGCTCGAAGCGCAACTGCAGCTGGCCCAGCAGGCGTTGGCGGCCGCTCACCAGCAACAGCAGATTCAGGACGCCGCCTTGGCAGCCGAGTCGGAGCGACTGGCCTCCACCCACAGCACCTTGCAGGCCGAACAGCTGCGCAGCGCCAGCCTCAACCAGGCGCTTGGCGAGCTGCAGGTGCGCCTGACCGACAAGGACGAGCAGGTGCGCTCGCTGGAAGAGAAGCACCGGCACGCCCGCGATGCCCTGGAGCACTACCGCACGGCCAGCCGCGAGCAGCGCGAGCAAGAGCAACGGCGTCACGAAGCCCAGGTGCAACAGCTGCAGGTCGAGCTGCGTCAGTTGCAGCAGGGCATGATCGTCAAGCAGGACGAGTTGACCCGCCTGCACCGCGACAACGAGCGCCTGCTCGGCGAACACCGCCAGGCCAGCAGCGAGCGCCAGGTACAGGACCAACTGCTGGAACAACGCGATGCGCAGATCCAGGGCTTGCGCACGATCCTGGCCCAGGCCCAGGGCGCCAGCGAAGAAATGCGCCGGCAATTGCAGGCGCAGGAGCAGAGCCTGGAAGACAAACGCGGTATCTGCGCAGAGCAGGGGCGGCAGTTGCAGTACCTGAAAGACGAATTGCTCAAGCGTGATGAGTCGCTCAAGGACTGCCGTGCACAGTTGGCCCAAGGCGAGGCAGCCGATAAAGGGCAGTGAACGCTGCGTTGGTGTTGAACGATGTACCGCTGCAACGCTCACACCTTCAAAGGTTGCAGCGAAGGAGCAGAGCCATGAGCATCGAACGCAGCATTCCCGCGCTTGAGGCCTGGTATGCCCGGTACGATGACGCCAGTTACCGGCGTGAATCCCCGGATGCCTACCATCACGACCTGGTGCGCACCGCCGAGGCCTTGCGTGACGATGGCGCAATCGACTGGGACGACTGGTTGGCCCTCAAGGCCTTGGCAGACCAGGCCCACGGGCGGGCGCTGGAGGAAGCCGTGCAAGCCCATGTGGACGACCCTGACGCATGAAAGTCCTGCTGACAGTCAGAGCCTCTACCTGGAAGCCGCGAAAGCGTGAATCAACGCAGATCCAGTAGCATGGCGCATCGGCCCTCCAGCCCCTGCGCGCGCTCGCCGGCCATCACAGCGCTCAACCTCGCACTCAGTTGGTCGTGGGCAATCACTTCGAAGCCGTAGCGTGCATAGAAAGGCGCATTCCAGGGCACATCGGCGAAGGTGGTCAGGGTCAGTTGCTGCAGGCCACTGCGTCGGGCAACGGCGACCACCTCATCCAGCAGGCGTCTCCCGATGCCTTGGCCCTGGGCCTCCAGGCGCACGGACAGCTCTTCGATATGCAACGCCTGGCCCTGGAGGCTGGCACAGATAAAGCCCAGTAACGGGCCCTGGGCTTTTTCTGCCACCCAGCTGCGACCTGAATCGATGAATGCCTGGTGCGTATCCCCATCCAGCACTTCACCTTGGGCCAGCCACGCCAGTTCAGGGCGTTGGGCGAACGCGTGCGCGGCGGAGCGCTCAATGGCCATGAGGTGCGGTACATCGTCGTAGCGGGCAGGGCGTACAAGCATTGCGTGTTCCTCAATCCGTCGTCATCGCCTGTGGCTGCAGTTGCCAGCGCACCGAGCTTACGCCTTTTTCCAGGCTCACCCGGCTGACCAGGCGCTCCAGTTGTGCCGGCGCCTGCGGGTTGCCCAGCAGCTCGGCGCGTACTTCCAGGCGGGCTGGGTTGGGCAGGTCTTCGCTGTGCAGCGACTGCAGGCGCAGCTCGGGGTCGCCCAGGCTGTGCAGCATCAGGCTGCGCACCTGGATCTCGTCCTCGGCGCGGCAGACGACACGCACCTCGAACCGTTGTTCGACTTCACTGGCCGGCACCACCTCCTGGCGATCCAGGCGCTGGGCGATGTCGCGCAGCAGGATGTTGGCGCACAGCACCACCAGGCTACCCAGCGTCGCCTCCAGCAGCAGGCCAAGGCTGCACAGGACGCCGACCGCCGCGGTGCACCAGAGGGTGGCGGCAGTGTTCAGGCCGCGCACATTGAAACCGTCGCGCATGATCACGCCGCCACCCAGGAAGCCGATGCCCGACACCACGTAGGCGGCAACCCGTGAAGCGTCGGTGGGGGCCATGCCCGGCACGGCCTGGGTCATCAATACGAACAGGCAGGCGCCGGTGCTGACCAGCGCGTTGGTGCGCAGGCCGGTGAGGCGCTGGCGCAGTTGGCGCTCGGCACCGATCAGGGCACCGAGCAGCAGGGCAATGCTGACACGCAGCAGAAAGACTTTCCAATCCATAGCAAACCTCTAGCGCGGGGCAAATGCCCGCTCGAACGCCATGTCGATGGCGTGGTTATGAAAAACCAGAAATGCGCAGGACCACAAAGGGGAGAGGGGAATGCAGCCGCAAGGGGCTGGGAGAAATTCCACCGTCTGGCCAGGGGCGAGACAGTGGCAGGACGCTGCCGGACTAGCTCGCCGAGTGGGCCTGTCGCAAGCGACTGGGGCTACTGTCCAATGCAGGACTCCTGTTCAGGGGTGCGAAATTGCGACGCGGACCTTACGCCCGGCGGCAGGCGGGGTCAAGGGCAGAAAGATGACAATGGCTTAATCGAGAAATGCCCTACAACCGGTCACTGCCGCATGGAAAAAAAGCCGGGCAATCGGTACCCTTGCGGCACTTTTCACCTTCACCCGGACCGTTACATGCTGCTCAATTTCCTCGTGCTGCTTGGCACCCTGGTGGCCATGGAAGGTGTCGGCACGCTGGCGCACAAGTACATCATGCATGGCTGGGGCTGGTGGCTGCACCGTTCGCACCATGAACCGCAGCTGGGCATGCTCGAAACCAACGACCTGTACCTGGTAGCCCTGGGCCTGATCGCTACCGCGCTGGTGGCGCTGGGCAAGGCCGGCCACGCACCGCTGCAGTGGGTCGGCGCGGGCGTGGCAGGCTACGGGGTGCTGTACGTGCTGGCGCATGATGGCTTCTTCCACCGTCACTGGCCGCGCCAGCCACGGCCGCTGAACCGCTACCTCAAGCGCCTGCATCGCGCCCACCGGCTGCATCACGCGATCAAGGGCCGTACCGGCAGTGTGTCGTTCGGCTTTTTCTATGCGCCGCCGCTGAAGGTGCTCAAGCGCCAGTTGCAGGCCCGGCGCGACCGCGCCTGAGCGTCAGTTGGCCGCTTCCCCCTTGGCGGGCACCTCCACGCCAGCATGCCCACGGCTCACCCACCAGCCGAACGCGGCAGCGGTAAAGAACATGATCAGGCTGTACAGCGCCGCCGGCACCGCCATGGTGGCGTTGTTCAGCAGTGACGGGCTCAAGGCCAGGGCGATCGCCAGGGTGCCATTGTGGATGCCGATCTCCATGCCGATGGCGATGGCCTGGCGCTTGGGAATGCTCAGCAAACGCGGCACCCAGTAACCCACCGTCAGGCTGACCAGGTTGAACACCAAGGCCGCCAGACCGACCACGGGCGCGTACTCGACCACCGTCTGCCAGTCCTTGGCCATCGCCAGGACAATGGTGAATGCCAGGAACAATGCGGCCACCAGCTTCATCGGTTTTTCCATGCGCGCGGCAAACGCTGGCGTCCAGCGACGAATCAGCATCCCCAGCACCACCGGCAGCAGGACGATGGCGAACACCTGCATGACCTTGGCGAACTGTAGCGGTATCGCTTGGTCGGAGGCCATGAACCAGCTCAGCGACAGGTTCACCAGCAAGGGCATGGTCAGGATTGCGATCAGTGAGTTGACCGCTGTCAGGGTGATGTTCAGGGCCACGTCACCGTGGGCGAGGTGACTGAACAGGTTGGCAGTGGTGCCGCCCGGTGAGGCCGCCAGCAGCATCAGGCCGACCGCCAGCGCCGACTCCAGGCCAAAGCCGTTGGCGATCAGGAAACATAAGAACGGCAGCAGCAGAATCTGGCACACCAGCCCGACCACCACGGGTTTGGGGTATTTCACCACCCGGGCGAAGTCGGCCAGGGTCAGCGACAGCCCCAGCCCAAGCATGATGATGCCCAGGGCCAGGGGCAGGAAGGCGGTGAGCAAGGGCGAGGCGGTCATGGGCAAGCACTCGGATGAAGGATCCGGAGAGTCTAGGTCGGCCTCTGGCGATCGCTAATTGCATAGCGCCATCGCTAGGTAACTTTTTGTTACTGAGCGGCGCGCTGCGCTTCAGTCTGCATCAGGCAGCAGCAGAACCCCTATGCGCTCAGCCAAATCAAGCAGGTCGGAGAACGTGGCTGGGTCGCTCAACAAGTCTCGGCTGGCCGTGTGGGGCTGTAGGACAGTGCCGGCCACCCGGTCGCCGAACAGGACGATCGCAACGGCCTCGTCGTCCTGCCGCGATACCCAGCGCAGCCCCTGCGCTTGCGGGGCAAAGGCGTGGATGGCTTCGGCCCATTGCCGTGTGTAGGGGTAGCGTTCTGCCTCGGTATCGATCAGTTGTGAGCGCGGCACTCCCAGCAGGCGCAGGGCCTTGCTGGACAGGTCGACCAGTTGCAGGTCTGTGCCCAGCACAACCTGGGAATGAAGGTTGCCGGCGTAGCGGCGCTGCTGCACGGCTTTGAAACCCGGGGCATAGGGTATGTCGTGGAACACCGTTTCCATGGCCGCGCAGTGGAACGTGGTACCGGCATACAGGGTAGGGATGACTTGACCGGCCGCATCCTTGATCGGGCTGAAGCGGGCATCGCCCACGCCGGTCGGGTTGTATTGCGCAGCGCCGAAGCGTTTGTTGTGGATGCGATGGAGGAGGGTGCCGGCCGCCAGGGTAATGAACGAGAGGTTCAATGCCCCACCGGGGACCGGTAGCCTCGGGGGTTTAGCCATGGGTAATACCGGCAACCTCATGCTGGGCCGCCGCCACGACGCGTTCGGGTGCACTGCGCAGCAGGTCCTGCGGGCGCTTGGCGCCAAGCCAGCTGTTCACGGACATGAACCAGTAGGCCATTTCCCAGCCATCTTTCATCGGTTCGAGCACCGTGATCAGTTCCTTGAGCACCGGCAGCGGGCGATAGCTGGCCGTTTCATCGAGCCCATAGAGCGGGAAGTAGTCGACGCCTTCGTGGCGGATGGCGAAGAGGCGCTTGTCACGCTTCCATTTGCTCGGTTGCGAGCTGGGGTTGGCGGCGCTGAAGTTGGCCAGGCTGGCGATTTCGCCCGCACTTACCCAATCACCGCTCTGCAGCACGGCGGTTTTGGCTTTCGCCAGCATTTGCGCTTGCTTGAGCTGCGTCGAGGTCACAGGTTTGGCCGGAACCAAGGCCTGCACGATCAGTTTGACGGCCTCTTCGGGTGCGCCCGCCACGCGTGCGGAGAAGTATTGCCCGAGCATTTCCAGCGCACTGACGTAGACGTCCAGCTGCTTGGCGCTGTCGGCGTTCACTTCGATGACGATGCCGGTCTTCGACTGAGCTCGACCCTTGGCTTTCTCCAGGCGTGTCAGTAACTCCCGAACATTGCCCACTGCGGGGTGGCCAATACTGAAGATGTCTGCTGCTTGGGCCATTTGCTCCTCCTCGCGGCAATCATGATTACCGCTTTCAATGCTAACCATCCTATCCGCAAGCCCTGGTTGCCGCAAGCCACGCCGCCACCCCTGCGGCATTGGCTGCGTTGCGGTAGCGATGCTGGCGCAGTAGCATTCCCGCTTTTAGCGAAAGGATTAGCCCGTCATGCCGTTCCAGCAAGGTCTGCTTGCCACCCCGGTGCCGGCCCAGGCCCGCCATCTGTTCTTCACGTTGCAGTCGCCCGAAGCCCTGCCTGCGGTGCTCGATGCGCTGCTGCCACAGGTGGATGGCCAGCGTCTGATTGTCGGTATCGGCGCGCCGCTGGTGAAGGCGCTGGGCCGTGAAGTGCCTGGCCTGCGTGCGTTTCCGCAGCTGGATGCGGTGGTGGAGAACCCGAGTACCCAGCACGCCCTGTGGCTGTGGCTGCGCGGCGACGAACGCGGCGACCTGCTGTTGCAGGCCCAAGCCCTGGAAGCTGCACTGGCCCCGGCCCTCCGCCTGGCCGACAGCGTTGACGGTTTCCTGCACCGTGGCGGCCATGACCTGACCGGTTACGAGGACGGTACCGAAAACCCGGTCGACGAAGAGGCCGTGGCAGCCGCCATCGTGGCCGGCGATCAACCGGGCCTGGCGGGCTCCAGCTTCGCCGCTTTCCAGCTGTGGAAGCACGACCTGGAATACTTCAAGTCACTGCCCCAGGCCGACCAGGACAACATCATTGGCCGGCGTCTGAGCGATAACGAAGAGCTCGACGACGCGCCGGACTCGGCCCACGTCAAGCGCACTGCCCAGGAAAGCTTCGAGCCCGAGGCGTTCATGGTCCGCCGTTCGGTGGCCTGGGCCGACAGCCGCGGCGCCGGCCTTGCGTTCGTTGCCCTGGGCCACAGCCTGGAGGCCTTCGAAGTGCAGCTGCGGCGCATGAGCGGCCTGGAAGACGGCATCATCGACGGCCTGTACCGCTTCAGCCGGCCGCTGACCGGTGGTTACTACTGGTGCCCGCCCATGACCGAAACCGGCCTGGACCTGAGCCTGCTGCTGCAGGCTTGAGCCCTAAACATCCCGACACAGAATCACGGGCCAATGCAGGCGGGAGCGGCTAGCCTTGAAAGTTTCCGACATATGACGGGAGCTTTGCCATGTATGGTCGTCGCGATGTCCTACGTGCCAGTGCGGCTTTGGGCTTGCTGGCCGCCAGCCCCTGGTTGCACGCCGCTACCTCCCCCGGGTTGCTGACCCGCAAGGTCCCGTCCACTGGCGAGGCCTTGCCGGTGATCGGCGCGGGCACCTCCGGCAGTTTCGAGGTGGCGCCCGACTCGGCCCAGTTCCAACAGCTCAAGGCAGTGCTCAAGGCGTTTTTCGACGGCGGCGGCAAAGTCATCGACACTTCGCCGAACTATGGCGGCGCCGACAGTGTGCTCGGCCAGTTGCTGGAGGAGGGCGGCTGGCACCGGCAATGCTTCATCGCCACCAAGATCGCCGCCGACAGCCGAGCCGACGCCGAGGCGCAATGGGCGGGCAGCCTGAAAAGCCTGCGCACCGACAAGGTCGACCTGCTGCAGATCCACAACCTGCGGGACTGGCAGACACAACTGCCCTATGCCCGTGAACTCAAGCAGCAGGGCAAGACCCGCTACGTCGGCATCACCCATTACCTGAACAGTGGTCACGATGAGGTCGCCAGCATCGTGCGCCGTGAGCCGCTGGACTTCATCCAGATCAACTACTCGGTCAACGCGCCGCAAGCCGCGCGCGAACTGCTGCCCTTGTGCCAGGACAAGGGCGTGGCGGTCTTGATCAACCGGGCGTTCGACGATGGCCGCCTGTTCGGCCGGGTCAAGGATCAGCCGCTGCCCGCCTGGGCGGCGCAAGCCGGCATCGGCAGCTGGGCGCAGCTGTTTCTCAAGTTCGCCATCAGCCACCCGGCGGTGACCACGGTAATCCCCGCGACGGGCCGCCCCGAGCGCCAGCTCGATCAACTCAAGGCCGGGCATGAACCTTTGCTCAGCCAGGCGCAGCAACAGGCGCTGATCCAGCAGTTCGGCTAAGGCCATGGCCCGCTGGCGCAAACAGCTGGAGCAGGGACTGAACATCCGGCCTGGCGAGGGGCCGGCCGTTGTCGCGGGGCTTGCGCTGTTCTACCTGCTGTTCACCGGCTACTTCATGTTGCGCCCGGTGCGCGAGACCATGGGTGTGGCCGGGGGTGTCGACAACCTGCAGTGGCTGTTCACCGGCACCTTCATCGCCACCCTGGCGTGCCTGCCGCTGTTCGGCTGGCTGGCCTCGAAGGTGCGGCGGCGGCATATCCTGCACTGGACCTACGGGTTCTTCGTCAGCAATTTGCTGCTGTTCGCGGTGTTGTTCGCCCGTCAGCCGGACGACGTAGGGCAGGCGCGGGCCTTTTATATCTGGCTGTCGGTGTTCAACCTGCTGACCATTTCGCTGGCCTGGAGCGTGCTGACCGACCTGTTCGCCAGCGAGCAGGGCAAGCGCCTGTTCGGCCTGCTGGCGGCGGGTGCGAGCCTGGGCGGGCTGAGCGGCCCGATTCTGGGCGCGCTGCTGGTCGCGCCGTTGGGCCATGCGGGCCTGGTCATGCTGGCGGGCCTGTTACTGCTCGGCAGCATGGGCGCGGCCGAGTACCTGCAGCGCTGGCGCGACCGCCACCCCTTGCCTGCGGCGAGTGAACAGCCCGACTCGCGGCCTTTGGGCGGCAATCCCTTCGCCGGGGCAACGGCCGTGCTGCGTTCACCGTATCTGTTGGGCATCGCCTTGTTCGTCGTACTGCTGGCCAGCGTCAGTACGTTTCTGTATTTCGAACAGGCCCGCATCGTCAGCGAGACGTTCACCGACCGCACCCGCCAGACCCAGGTGTTCGGCCTGATCGACAGCGTGGTCCAGGCACTGGCGATCCTTACCCAGGTGTTCATTACCGGGCGCCTGGCCAGGCGCATGGGCGTCGGCGTGCTGTTGGTGGCCGTGCCGCTGGTGATGGCGGCAGGTTTCCTGTGGTTGGCGCTGGCCCCGGTGTTTGCGGTTTTCGTTGTGGTCATGGTGGTTCGCCGGGCAGGCGAGTACGCGCTGGTAAGGCCGGGGCGAGAAATGCTCTTCACGGTGTTGCCGGCCGAGGACAAGTACAAGGCCAAGAACTTCATCGATACCGTGGTCTATCGGGGCGGTGACGCCCTGAGTGGCTGGGTCAAGCGGGCGCTGGACGTGTTTGCCGAGCACCCGCAGATGGCCATGCTGATCGGCGCGCTGATCGCCGTGGGCTGGGGCCTGACCGGGGGCTGGCTGGGCAGGCGCCAGCGGCAACTGGACAGCAGCGACGGACAACCCGGCGCACCAAATAAGTAACGCCCGTTTATTTAACGCCACCGGTCCGAACGCTTGGCGATAAAACGAATCCCTCGCTATCGCCGAACTCCGAACCTATGTACGGCGTTCTGCCGTGCATTTCCGAAGTCACATGAGGTTTCAGACCATGGCTAACAAAGAGAACAGCCGTACCGGCAGCCAGGGCGGCCAGGGTGGCACCAAGAACCCAGGCAACTTCGCCAATGACCGGCAAAAAGCTTCCGACGCCGGACGTAAGGGCGGGCAGTCCTCCGGTGGTGGCATGAGCCAGGACCGCGAATCGGGCCGTAAGGATGCCGATATGAACAAGGACCGCGAGTCAGGCCACAAGGGCGGCCGCTCGTAATTGAAGCCTGCGCAGTGCCGGGGCGACCTGGCACTGCATGGCGCAAGGTTTTGCCGAACACTTGCATTCGGGCAGCGTTTGCCGACAATGGCTGCGCCCTCGCAAGCCATTCGGAACCGCCCGCGCCATGCTGCTCATCAAGCAATTCCCCCACATCTCCCTCGCCGACACCCTGTTCGTCTTCGCCCTTGAGGCCGAAGCCGGTAGCGTGTTCGCCGACGTCAACACGGTGTTCACGGGCATCGGCAAGGTCAATGCCGCCATCGCGCTGACCAAAGCGGTGCAGCAGCATCGCCCCAAGCTCATCGTCAACCTCGGCTCGGCCGGCAGCCAGCGCTACGGCAAAGGCGAAGTCGTGTGCTGCACGCGCTTCGTGCAGCGCGACATGGACGTGACCCCACTGGGCTTCGCCCGCTACGAGACGCCGCTGTCGGACATCCCGGTACTGCTGGAGCATGGCGAGGCGATTCCCGGCCTGCCACTGGGGACCTGCGGCAGCGGCGACAGCTTCGAGGTCAACCACGGCGAGTCGCCCTACGACATCGTCGACATGGAAGCCTATGTGCTGGCCCTGATCGCCCGCACGGAGGGTATTCCCTTCGTGTGCCTGAAATACATCTCCGATGATGCGGGCAGTGACGCAGCGGACGACTGGTCGGTGCAGGTCCACCTGGCGGCGGAGGCCTTCAAGCGCGTGTTGTTCAGCAGCGAAGGCTGAGGGCCACGGCGCAATTGGAGTAAACCTTCACGGCGCCGCGCAGTCACTTCAAGTAAGCGCCCGACTTTTTCGGGCCCAAGGAGGTGGCTGATGACCCTTGTCTGCCTGCTGCGCGGCTGCCACTGGCGTACCCTGGTGAGCGCTGAGGCCAATGGCCTGGTCTGCCAACAGTGCGAGCGCTGCGGCGCGATGCGCTCCAGCCAACCGCTGCAACCTTAGGAGGCTCGCCATGGCCAGGGCAATCTGGAAAGGGGCGATCAGTTTCGGCCTGGTGCATATCCCGGTCTCGCTGAACACCGCCGTGCGCACCGAACGGGTCGACTTCGACTGGCTCGACAAGCGCAGCATGGAGCCGGTGGGCTACAAGCGGATCAACAAGGTCACCGGCAAGGACATCGACAAGGACAACATCGTCAAGGGCGTCGAGTTCGAGAAGGGCCGCTACGTGGTGATCAGCGAGGAAGAAATCCGCAGCGCTCGGCCCGAAGCGACGCAAACCATCGACATTTTCTCCTTCGTCGCCGCCAGCGAAATCCCGTTGCAGCACTTCGATACGCCTTACTACCTCAGCCCCGACCGTCGTGGCGGCAAGGTCTATGCGCTATTGCGCGAAACCCTGGAAAGCACCGGCAAGGTGGCCTTGGCCACGGTGGTGCTGCACACCCGTCAGCACCTGGCGCTGCTGCGCCCGCTGGAGGATGCGCTGGTGATGATCACCCTGCGCTGGCCGGGTGAGGTGCGTGGGGTCGAATCGCTGGAACTGGACAAGAGCGTGACCGAAACCAAGGTCGACAAGCGCGAGCTGGACATGGCCAAGCGCCTGGTCGAGGACATGAGCGGGACGTGGGCGCCGGACGAATACCATGACGCCTTCCGCCATACCATCATGGACCTGGTCGAGGAAAAGGCCAGCAAGGGCAAGATCAGCGTGGTGGACAAGGGCGAAGCGGTGCCAGAGAAGGGCGCCGATATCATCGACCTGACCGAACTGCTCAAGCGCAGCCTCGGCGGCAAGGGCGGCAAGAAGGGACCGGCAGAGAAGGCACCGGCAGAGAAGAAACCGGCCAAGCGCCCGCGCAAGGCCTCCTGACGCGGGCAGTGCTACTGCAACGTCGAGTCCAGACGCGCCAGATAATCGCCAAACCCGTCCCGTGCCCGGCTATCGCGGCGGCTGCTGGTCGCCACGCTATGTTTGGCCGTCCACACGATCTGCGCGCCGCTCGCCTCCAGGTCATGCACCAGTTGCACGTCCTCATGGGCCGCCAGCGGCCGGAATCCCCCGACGCGTTCATAAGCCTGCGCACAGACGCCCAGATTGGCACCGTGGATGTGCCTGTGTCCCTCGCAGGCCTGATAGCCACTGAGGTAGCGCTTGCGCAGTGCGGCGCGTTGCCAGGGTTGCCAATGCGCGATATGCACCGTGCCGCAGACCACTTCGGCGGTGCAGGCGAGCTGTGACAGCAGCCAGTGTGGCGGGACCTGACTATCGGCATCGGTACAGGCCAGCCAGCAGGCACCGCGCTCGAGCATCAGCGCCGCCCCGAGCCGCCGCGCCATGCCAACGCAGCCAGCTTCCACCGCCAGGGTATGCACGCCATGCTGCCGTGCCACGGCGGCACTGCCATCGACGCAACGGTCCAGTACCACCAGCACTTCGACCCGATGGCCTGCCTGCTCGGCCACCGCCACTGCCGCGGCCATGGCCTTCAGGCAACGGCCCAGGCGCCGGGCTTCGTTGTGCGCCGGGATCACCACCGCGATCATGGGCAGGTCTCTTGCAGGTCGACCACGCTGGGCTGGCACGACCAGTACTCCAGCACGAAGTCCGCTTCCTCGTGGCGGCAAACCGGATACAACGGCAGGTGCCTGGCCAGCAGGTGGTGAACTTGACGCCCATCCTGGGGGCAGCCGGCGATCGGGTGCAGCCAGTGACAGGCCAAAACACCGCCGTCGCAGGTCAGGCTGCCCACCGTCTGCTCGATGACCTGCAACCAGTCGGTCGGGTCCAGGTAATAGCCCAGTTCGCTGAGCACGATCAGGTCAAAACGCCCACCCGGCCAGTCGACGGGCAGCCGGCCCTCGACGACCGTGGCATTGGGCATGGCGGCCAGGCGCTCCCGCGCCAGCCGCACGGCGGTCGGGTCGAGGTCCTGGCACAGCAGTTCGGCACAACGCTCGGCCAGCGCGGCGCTCAGCTCGCCGTTGGCGCACGCCGGTTCGAAAACGCGCTGGTAGTACTGGCGCGGCAGGCTGGCCATGAGGAGATCGCGCTTGCGCCGCTCGTACCAGCGCGTGCGGAACGCCCAGGGGTCTTCGTCGTGGGCGTAAAGGTTGGCGAAATAGTGCGCATCGAGGCTCATGACCCATCCCCTAGAGAAAGACCAGTTCAAACGGTTGCAGCAAACACTCCAGCAGGTTGGGCGGCAGCACCGCAGGTCGCTCCTGGTCCGGCTCCAGCTGGCTATGGTGCGCGGCCAGGGCCTGGCGCTTGCGGGCCAGGCGGGATTCGTCGAGGGCGATGCGGTGCGCCCGTGACCAGGGCAGCCGTGGGTCGTCGGGCTGCGCCCAGTGCCAGGCCCATACCGGCACTTCGACCAACTGCACTTTGCGCGCCTGGGCCGCTTGTGCCGCTGCGCGGCCGAGTGTCTCGTGGTCGCAGTGGCCGTCGCCACGCCAGGTGGTCATCAGCAGGTCTTCGGGCCTGAGCAACTGGTTCAGGTGGTTGACCAGGAACGCTTCGTCGCGGGGCAAGGCGCCGTCCTTGAGGTGCAAGCGCCGCCAATCCAGCTGGTTGAGGTCCAGGTCCAGCTGTTGCAAGGCATGCCGGCTTTCCAGCGGTCGCTGGCGGCGCAGACGGTGTTCGGTCCAGGTCGACGAGTCCGGGTGGCTGCCTTCGCCGTCGGTGGCGGAAACCAGCAGCAGGTCCTGCTCGCGACCGTGCATGCCCGCCAGCAGGCCGCCGGCCATGAGGATCTCGTCATCCGGGTGTGGGGCCAGCAGTACCAGGCGCCGGCCTGGCGGGCACAGCTGATCGGGGGTGAGCCAACCGGCACGGGCCAGGTGCGCCGACTGCTGCCAGGCGGCCCAGGGCGTGCCGTTGCTGGCCTGGATCAGGTTCTCGCTCATAGCTGCCAGGCTCCTGCCGGCACCTGGGCCAGCTGCTGTCCAAGGGTGGCCAGGTCGCGTTCGGCGTGGCTCTGGCGCAGGAACACCGGCAAGTCGGCGCTGAGCCGGGCGAAGTGGCTGCTGCGGCAGAACGGCGTTGCGCCCAGCGCGCGGCCTACATGGTGGATGACCTGTTCGACCGACTGTTCCACCTGGGCACGCACGCGGCGTACCTCGAAGCTGGCGTCGGCGCCCGGTTGGCGGTCGATCCAGGCGGCGCACGCACGCAGCGCTGCCCGGGCGCCACACAGGGCAGCGTCGACAGCGCCCAGATGCGCCTGGGCATGGGGATCGGGGTGGGGTTTGCGGCAATGCTCGCGCAAGTAGTCGGCCAGGGCCTCGGCGGCGCCGTACCAGCAGGCGGCAATGCCCGCGCCGCCATGCCAGAAGCCCGGGCGTGTCAGATACTGGCCTGGCTGGCCGACCGCGATGCCGGGCGCGTCGTCGAATTCGACCTCGACGCTGGTGGTGGTGGCCATCCCGACCGCCTGCCAGTGTTCGACCTGCAGGCGCTGGCGGGTATGGGCCAGTTCGATGGCCACCAGCTGTGGTTGGTCGTCCTCGGCCCAGGCGGTGATCAGCGCGCGGTCGATCTGCAGGGCGCCGGAGCACCAGGCCTTGCGCCCGGCCAGGCGCACCTGGTCGCCGTCCCGGGCGACGATGCGTGCACGGGCATCGGGTGGCTCGGCGGCCCACACGCCCCATACGGCATCACCCACCCGGTGCGCGGCGCCACATTCGGCCAGGATCGCCAGGGCGTCGGTATGCCCCTCGTACAGTTTCGCCAGTGCCAGGTCGCAGCCGGCTACCCGCGCCAGGGTCTGCCAGCGCTGCAAGGTATGGCCCTGGCCGGGCAGTGGCAGCAGGTCGAGGTGGTCAGCCAGCAGCGCCTGCATCAGCTCGGCCAGCTTGGTGTCGAGGTTGAGGGCCTGCGGGCGTTCGCTGAACGTGCGCAACAGGCTGTCGAGGGTGTTCAAGTCGAAATCCTGGATGATGCTCATGCCATCCCCATCTGTTTGCGCATGCGCGCGGTGATCGATTGGCGGGTCTTGGCCAGGTCGGCCCAGGGGTCGTCGAGGTCGGCCAGACGCTCATGCAGATTGCCGATATGCCATTGGTTGGCACCTTTGAGTTGAGCCAGCTCCTCGCGCCAGATCGGCACCGACACCGGCAGCCCTTCGCGGGCGCGCAGGGAATAGGCGCAGGCGGTGGTGGCGCCCTGGCCGTTGCGCAGGTAGTCGATGAAGATCCGCCCGACCCGGTTCTTCGGCCCCGACACGGCGCTGAGGCGGTCGGGGAACAGCTTGGCCAGGTAGTCGACGATGGCGTGGCTGAAGTCCTTGACCTCGTCCCAGCCGGCCCGCCGGGTCAGCGGCACTACGAGGTGCATGCCCTTGCCGCCACTGGTCTTGAGAAACACCTTCAGGCCCAGCTCGTCGAGCAGCGTCAAGGTCAGCTGGGTGGCGTCGAGCATGGCTTTCCACGGCAGTGCCGGGTCCGGGTCGAGGTCGAGCACGAAGCGGTCGGGCTTGTCGAAGGCCTTGTTGGTGGCATTCCAGGTGTGCAGTTCGAGCATGTTCATCTGGACCGCGCCCAGCAGGGTATCGGGGCGATTGATGACCATCGCCGCCTGGCCAGCCTCGGCTTTGTCGTAGCTGAGCACGTTGGGGAGATGCAGCTGGCCGGCATTTTTCTGGAAGAACAGCTCGCCCGTCAGGCCCTCCGGGGCGCGCACCAGGGCCACCGGACGGTCCTTGAGCTGGGGCAGGAGCCAAGGCATTACCTGGGCGTAGTACTCGGCCACGTCGCGCTTGGTGGCGCCTGAGGTGGCATCGATCACCCGGTCGGGGTGGGTCAGGCGCAAGGCGCCCAGCGGCTCATCGTGGGGCTGATGGCGGGGGATCTTCTTGCCGGGCATCGGGCGCTCCAGGTCGATGGCAGTGGCGGGCTTGTCATCGCGCAGGCCGTGGAACACCGCGTGGCGTACCGAGCCGTCGCGGGTCATCTGGGCGTAGGCGACTTCTGCCAGCAGTTGCGGCTTGAGCCAGTGCACGCCGCGGGCTTCGACGCCGGTCGGCGGGTTGGCCAGGGCGGGTTTGGCCACTTCCAGGGGCTTGAGCCGGGCATGGATCGTGCCCAGGGTGGCGGCGCTGAAACCGCTGCCGACCTTGCCGGCGTAGCGCAGCTCGCCGCTGTCGTTGTCGTGAAGGGCCAGCAGCAGTGCACCGAAGGCTGTGCGGCTGCCCTTGGGATCGGTGTAGCCGACGATCACGAACTCCTGGCGCTGCTTGCACTTGAGCTTGATCCAGTCGGCACTGCGCTTGCCCAGGTAGGGGCTGCCCAGGCGCTTGCCGATCAGGCCTTCGAGCTGCAGGCGGCAGGCGCTGTCGAGCAGGGACTCGACCGGCTGGTCGAAATCGGCGGAGTATTCCAGCACCTCGGACTGTTCGTCCTCCAGCAGCTTGGCCAGGGCCGAGCGACGGTCCTCCAGGGGCAGCTGGCGCAGGTCATGGCCACCGAGGTAGGGCAGGTCGAACAGGTAGTAGACGATCTGCTCGTCATTGTCGGTGTCGAAGGCGTTCTGCAGGGCCTGAAAATCAGACACGCCATGCTCGCCCTTGACCACCATCTCACCATCGAGCCAGGCCGAATCGAGGCCCAGCGCGCGCAGCGCTTCGACCTGCCTGGGCATCTTGCTGCTCCAGTCATGGCCGTTGCGGGTGAACAGGCGAACATCGTCGCCTTCGATACGGGCCAGCACCCGGTAGCCGTCGAACTTGACCTCGTAACGCCAGTCGCCGCTGGGCGGTGAGTCGACCAGGGTCGCCAGCTGCGGTTGCAGCTGGGCGGGCAAGGCCGCTTTCTTGCCCGTGGCCGACCGTTTGCGCCTGGCAGGCGCCTTGGCGGCCTTGGCAGGACGGCGTGGTACCAACGTGCGCTCGCTCAGCACGCTGTCGGGTTGGGCATCGACGATGCTGTAGTCCGACTCGCTGCGGGCCTCGCCGTCGTTGGACTTGACCAGCATCCATTGCTCTTTCTTGCCCGCCAGGTGGGTGCGAAACAGGTTCCACACGCCATTGAGCTTCTCGCCCTGCAGGCGAAAGCGCAGCTTGCCCTTGGCATAGGCTTGCCGGGCGTTGCCTTCGGGCTCCCAGATGCCACGGTCCCAGACGATCACGTCGCCGGCGCCGTAGTGACCCTCGGGGATATTGCCCTCGAAACTGGCGTAGTCGAGCGGGTGGTCCTCCACATGCACGGCCAGGCGCCGCACTTTCGGGTCCAGGGACGGGCCTTTGGGGATGGCCCAGCTTTTCAGCGTGCCGTCGAGCTCCAGGCGAAAGTCGTAGTGCAGGTGGCTGGCGTCGTGTTTCTGGATGCAGAACTGCAGGGCATGGGCCTTGGCACGCCCGCGCTTGCCGCTGGGCTCGGGCGTGGCGTTGAAATCGCGCTTGCGCTGGTACTCCTGCAGGGGCTTGGCCATGACGGGCTCCGGGACGATACGCGGGTCTCTAGAAATGGGAGGGAGCAGGGCGCCGGCGAGTTCAAAAATTCGCCAGCGGAAAAACTCTGAATCATTGCCCTCCAGGGGTAGTCAAAAGCCTGTAACGAGTTGAAATACCTGGATGACGGAGAGCTGACATGTCCCGACCCGATAACCCCAAGCCCTATACCCCTCGCGAAATCGATGACACCGAAGACCGCATGGGCAATGTCCACGAACTGGATTTCAACGAGCGCGACGACGAGCGCCAGGGCCGCGTGGGGGATGAACGCCCGGCACGCGAAGTGGACCAGGAATTCCCCCCGCGGCGGGTGGCCGAAAGCGGCATGACCGGTGGCGAGACGCTGAGCGACAGCCTGCACGAGGACAACGTCAGCTGGGACGACATGAGCCCGGACACCCTGCTGGATGAAAGCGGGGCGCGCGACGACGAGGAGCCCGGCACCGACGACGGCCCGGCCGACCAGATGCTGCGCAGTGTCGACGAGCACGAGATTGGCGGTGGCATAGGCCTGGACGAAGCCGAACTGGCCCGTTCAGACCCGTTGGACGGCGAGCCCTGGACGGATGATGTCGTCGATGAAAAACCGAGGAAATGACCATGAACGAGCAACGCTGTGCGTGTCCCCATTGTTCCTGCACGGTGGACGGCAACGCCCTGATGCAGAACGGCAAGGCGTACTGCTGCGAGGCGTGTGCGTCCGGGCATCGCGACGGTGAACCGTGCAGGATGGGCGATTGCAAGTGTGCGGAGGCGTCGCAGCCCCGTGAGAGCACGGTGGACAATGCGCTGGATGAGACCTTCCCGGCCAGCGACCCCATATCACCTTGAAGCAACGGTCTTGTCTGGCGAAGCAGACAATGCGGAGGATGGCACCGGCTTTGCCGGTGTTCGCGGGGCAAGCCCGCTCCCACAGGAGTCGCTTCAAGGGGGCAAGACAGTTGCTCCCCGCAGTACGGTTCCAATCGCATGGACCAGGCTGAAGCAAAACCCTTGTGGGAGCGGGCTTGCCCCGCGAACACCGGCAAAGTCGGTGCCATCAGTGCGTCTGCCAAATACCATTGTTGCGCTCGCAATCGCTGCGGGCCTGGCCCAGGCTTGGCGTGTCGTAGTAGTAGGTGATCACCCGCGCATCCTTGGGCAATGCGGGGCGCGTCGAGGGGCCATCGCCGACGCCGCCAGCTTTCGGATTGGCCAAGGCTTCCTGGGTCAGTGGCGCGATGCAGCTGCCCACACTGCCATCGGCGCAGCGGGCCACCTTGTGCTTCTCTGTGCTGAGCATTTCCTTGCTCTCGTTGCTGCAGGACCAGTTGATCGCCTCCGCTGGCATGTTGCCGAAGCTGTAGCAGGTATGCCCTTCGACAGGCTTGACCGCTTCGCTGGAGGAGCGGGTGACCACATCGCACGCCTCGGCCAGCACCTCGGCGCTGGCCAAACTGCCCAGCATCACCATCAACAGGGATAAACGCATGTGCCACCTCCCGGGCGCGTGGCCCGTGTTCAGGTCTTGCGTAACGTCGCTTTACCGCGTTGGCGCATGGTCCGGGCGCGTTTCTCCAGGACCAGGTAGGTAATCACCGCCAGCAGCAACGGGATCAGGTAATACAGGGTGCGATACCCCAACAGCGCCGCCACCAGGCTGCCCTGGCCCAGCTGGCCATGCAGCAGGGCCAGAAATACGGCCTCCAGCACCCCAAGCCCGGCGGGAATGTGCGCCACCACGCCAGCCACGCAACTGATGAGCAGGATGCCGAGTATCGACGGATAGAACAGATCACCCGGTAGCAACCAGTAAATCAGCGCCGCCATCAGCGCCCAGTTGCTGGCCCCCAGCGCCACCTGGCACAGCGCCAGGCGCAGCGAGGGCAGGGTGATTTCGTGCTCGCGGATGTGCCAGGTACGCCGTGTGGCGAATGCGCAGGCCAGCAGGTAACCCACGGCTACCGCCAACAGTACGAAGCCGACCCCCTGCAACCCGGTCACGCCTAGCGCCCAGCTTTCCGGCAACTTGACCAGGCGCAAGGCGAACACCGTGCCGGCCAGCAGCATGTAGCCCATCCAGTTGGTCAACAGGCCCAGGGTGAGGATCCGGGTGATGGTCGCCGTGTCCAGCCCCAGCCGGCCATACAGCCGGTAGCGCAATGCCACGCCACCGACCCAGGTGGTGAAGTTCAGGTTGAACGCATAGCAGACGAATGCCACCGGCAATACCTGGCGCGCCGGCAGCTGATGCCCGGTATAGGCCCGTGCCAGCAGGTCGTAACTGGCAAAGGTCAGGTAGCTGCACAACGCCAGGCCCAGCCCGACGGCCAAGGTGCTCGGTTTGTACGCCACCAGCGACTGGCGCACTTCGTTCCAGTCCAGGTTGCGCGCCAGGGTGTACAGCAGCACCGGGATCAGCACGATGAACAGCACGGTCAGAGCGCGCTTGCCCCAGGTCTGCCAGGGTTTGTCGGTCATCAGGTCTTGCCCTCGTGTAGGTCGCCCTGGGCCTGCACCTCGGGCTGTACCGAACGCAGGCGCTGCCGATGCGCGGGGAACCAGCCGGCAATGCGCGGGAAGTGGCGGATAACGTGAAAGCACATGAAGATCAACGGCGCGCGCCACCAGTACCCGCGCACCATGCGTTCCAGGGTCACCCGCTTGCACTGTTCGCTGGCCAACCCGGTCAGGTGCTGGTAGAGGTGCTGGTTGAAGGCACGGTCGCGGATCAACAGGTTCGCTTCAAGGTTGAACGACAGGCTCAGCGGGTCGAGGTTGCTCGACCCCACGGTCGACCACTGATCGTCGACCAGCGCCACCTTGCCGTGCAGCGGTCGCTGGCAGTACTCGTGGATATGCACCCCATCGCGCAGCAGGTAGTTGTACAGCAGCCGCGACAGGGCGCGTACCCAGCGCATGTCCGGCTGGCCTTGCAGGATCAGCGTCACCTCTACGCCGCGTCGCGCGGCATTGCGCATCTCGCGCAACAGGCGGTAGCCGGGAAAGAAGTAGGCATTGGCCACCACGATGCGCTGACGTGCGCTGCGAAAGGCCTCCAGATAGCAGGCCTCGATCTCGGTGCTGCGCCGTGCGTTGTCGCGTTCGACCAGCACGGCGCTGGCCGACCCGGCGCTGGCGACGGCGGGGCGGACGTCGCTGGGCGGGTCGAGCACCGGCGCCATCAGCCGCCGGCTCGACGCATGCACCTGCGCCACCACCGGCCCACAGACCTCCACGGCATAGTCCTGCTTGGCCATCGGGCCAAAGTCTTCCAGATGATCGGCGCTGTAGTTGATCCCGCCTATGAACGCGCGCTTGCCGTCGACCACCACGATCTTGCGGTGCAGGCGGCGGAACAGGTTGGTGCGCATGCCGGCCAGGCGCGGTTGCGGATCGAATGCGTGAAAGCTCACGCCCGCTTCGGTCATCGCCGCAAGAAAGGCGTCCGGCAGGTCTGCCGTGCCGTAGCCATCTGCCGCCAGCTCCACCCGAACACCGCGCTGCGCAGCTTCGATCAATACCTGTTGCAGCTGCTGGCCGACCTTGTCGTCATAGATGATGAAGGTTTCCAGCAGGATTTCTTCCTGCGCCTGGGCCATGGCCTCGAACACGCGGGGGTAATACCCCTCGCCATTGACCAACAGCTCGACGCTGTTGCCCTCCACCCAAGGTCTGTTCACAGGTTGATCTCCGCAGCCAACGGGGCATGGTCGGACAGGTGCGACCACGGGTATTTGGACAGCACCTGGGCTTTGCACGGCATGGCATTGCGCAGGTAGATGCGGTCCAGACGCAGCAGTGGCAGACGCGCCGGAAAGCTGCGCGCCGGGCTGCCGAAACGTTCGCCGAAGGCTTCCACCAGGCGCTGCGAGAGCACGGCATCGGCTTTCAGGCGCCAATCGTTGAAATCGCCCGCGATGATTACCGGCGCGCTGGGGGGCAAGCTGTCCAGCAGGTCGAGCAACAGCCTCACCTGGCTTTGCCGGTGGGCTTCACGTAGGCCCAGGTGCACACAGACCGCATGCACCTGGTCATGGCCGGGCACGTCCAGGCGACAGTGCAACAGCCCGCGCTCCTCGTTGCCGTGGATCGAAATATCGAGGTTGCGGTGCTCGACGATGGGGAATTTCGACAACAGGGCATTGCCATGGTCCCCGTGCGGGTAGACCGCGTTGCGCCCATAGGCGAACTGCGGCCACATGCTGTCGGCCAGAAATTCGTACTGTGGCGTCTGCGGCCACGCCGGATGGCGCTGGGCATGCTGCTCATGACTGCCATGTACTTCCTGGAGAAACACCAGGTCGGCACCGCTGGCGCGCACCGCTTCGCGCAACTCGGGCAGGATGAAACGCCGGTTCAGCGGGGTAAAACCCTTGTGCACATTGATCGTCAGTACGTTCAGGCGGTGCACCGCGGCCACCTCGGGCAGTCTGGCGCAGCTATCGCTCATGGCCGTCTCCATTGCAAGGCACTTCCGTATCAGGGCGTCTGGAATTGCGACCCACCAGACGGGGCAACGGTTCAGCGTGGTCTGATCAATGGCCGGCAGTCCGAGGCGCGGGAACTTTGCCGTGGTGGGCGTTTCCACCAAAGGACAAAGCCTGCTTGGGAGCGTTGGAATGAAATTCGACCGTTTCGCGCAATGGCTGGCCAACTGGACCGGACGCCCGTGGTCCTTCGGGGTCGCCTTGTTGCTGATCCTGGTGTGGGGCGTCAGCGGACCGCTGTTCGACTTCAACGACACCTGGCAACTGGTGATCAACACCTCGACCACCATCATCACCTTCCTGATGGTGTTCCTGATCCAGAACACCCAGAACCGCGACAACGACGAACTGCACATAAAGATCGACGAACTGCTGCGCACCACCCGCCGTGCGCACAAGGCGCTACTGGACCTGGAGGACATGGACCCCGCCCAGTTGCATGCCCTGCGCAAGCAGTATCAACGGATGGGCGAGCGCAGTGACGATGGGCAAACGACCGACGAAGACGCACGCGACTGAAGGTCTGTCCGTTTCACTGGAATGACCCGCCAACCTTTGGAGGCAAGCATGGCCAGACACATCATCCACTTCACCGGACCGATCAATTCATCCACTTGCGGCAACCTGATCAACACCTGTGGCAAGGCACTGCAACAGGGCGCTGACGTGGTGCAGTTGAATATCGCCACGATGGGCGGGGAGTGCAGCTACGGCTTCACCCTGTACAACTTCCTGCGCGGCCTGCCGGTGCCCTTGCATACCCATAACCTGGGCACCGTCGAGTCGATGGGCAATATCCTGTTCCTTGCCGGCGACCACCGCACCGCCTGCGCCCGCAGCAAGTTCCTGTTCCACCCGTTCCACTGGACGCTGCACGGGTCGGTGGACCATGCGCGCATGGCCGAGTATGCGATGAGCCTGGATTATGACTTGCGGCTGTACGCGCAGATCGTCGCCGAACGTACCGAGGGCGCCAGCGAGGTGCTGGACACAACGCGCTACCTGATGGCCTATCCGCGTATCCTGGGGCCTCAGGAGGCGCTGGACAGCGGAATGATCCAGGCCATCGATGAAATGCCCATGGAGGCCGAGGTTGCCCAGTGGAGCGTGCATGCGTGACGGTGGCACCGAAGCGGCTGGGTTTACCGCACCGAAGCGGCCAGCACCCGGTCGCAGGCGAGCAGGGCCTGGATCAACCGCTTGATCTCGCACTTGAGCGCTGGCAGCTGCTCCAGGTGCTGGAAGCAGCACTCGGCGATCTCCTTGCGCGCCGTTGGCCGCGGTGCATCGGCGAAATCGGCGGCAAATACGTAATGCACCCGCTCCAGCGTTTCGTAGCGCATCAAGAAGGTCAGTTCGTCAGCCTGCAACCCGGTTTCCTCCAGCAACTCGCGCATGGCCGCCTGGCGGGGCGTCTCGCCGGGCTCGACCTTGCCACCCGGCAAGGTCCACGCCCCCTTGGATTTTCGCACCCACAGCCATTTGTGCGTGTGCTTGCCATGCCGGCAGATGATGGTTGCCCGGTGTTTGACTGGCTTCATGCAACCTCCTGCGGTGAATCCCTGTTGTTTAAGGGATTGGTCAGCGTGTTGCAATGAACGTTCTGTTCAACGCCGAAATCCTGTGCGCAAGCATTTGCCTTGGCGGTGTTTCGTGCCACCGGTCAGCCCCGGTCAATCCGATTGAGCAGACGCGCGCCGCAATGGTTCGGAAACAGGGCATGGCAACGATTCATGCGTCCAAATCCATCACAATGCAAGGAGATACGACATGTCGGATGAGCAAGAGCGGACCGGACGACGTGGCGGCAGCAAGGAAACCAACCCCGGTAACTTCGCCAATGACCGCGAGCGAGCTTCCCGCGCAGGCCACAAGGGCGGCCAGGCTTCCGGCGGCAATTTTGCCAATGACCGAGAGCGGGCAGCGCAAGCAGGCCGCAAGGGCGGGCAGAACAGCCACGGCGGCGGGCGTCAGCCCCATTGAACAGCGAATCAGCGGGGCCTGCGGGCCTCGCTTCAGATTGTTCGACAATTTTTTGAATCTTTCCTGCGCGGCATCACTCCATGAAGTGTCATCCATGGAGAACAGGAGGGCCGCGTGATGCCTAATCCCCAGCTGTACATCATCGACTACCAACTGCACGGTGAGCCGCGCAACTTCATCATTCGCCTGGACCGGCTGGACAACGCCGAGGCTTGGCATTGGGCGAGCTGCGATGCGGGGATCGGCATCATTCCCAAGTTCGGACGGGAGAAGATCAAGAAGGTCAGCAGGCCCATGGCCGAGCGGTACGGGATTACCGAAGTGCGTTGGCGGGTGTCCGGGGACAAACCCCAGTCGACCCATCAAGCGCCCGATTCGGGGTCGCTGGCCGGTACGCCAGGCTGACGCTGATCGTCGTCGGCGACGTTGGGGTCGGCATCCGGGTCGTCGGCCCGGTCGTTGCGTTCCGGGTCCAGTTCGGGCCAGTCATCCTGGGCGTTGCCGCCGCCCATTTGCAGTAGGTCGTTCATGACAGTCTCCGCGGTGGTTGATGCACGTTGGAGTGCTGCGCAGGAGAGGATGATCGCTTTATGTGCAGCCAGCCCCGACCAATGGCGTCAGGTACGTGCTGAGTTGTCTGGACCGGCCTCTTCGCGGGACAAGCCCGCTCCCACAGGTACACCCCATTTTCTGACGTTTGCGGCGAACCTGTGGGAGCGGGCTTGTCCCGCGAAGCGCCGCGAAGGCGGCGCTCGATTTCAAGGGCGGTAAACTTCTACCGACCTGCCTCTGAACCCTCCCGCTTCAACACCAAGGTCAGAATGTCATAGCTGGCCACCAGCTCACCCAGCTGGTTGGTCACCTCCACATCCCACGCCACCACACCCTGCGGCTGCCCCAGCGGGCTGGTCTTGCCCTGGTCGATCTTGCGTTTGCAGGTCAGGCGCGCCTGGATGGTGTCGCCGATGCCCACCGGGTTGATGAAGCGCAGGGTATCCAGCCCGTAGTTGGCCAGCACCGGCCCTGCACCCGGCGACACGAACAACCCGGCCGCCGCCGACAGCACGAAGTAGCCATGGGCGATGCGCTTGCCGAATTGCGATTCCTTGGCCGCGATCTCGTCGAAGTGCATGTAGAAGTGATCGCCCGACAGGCAACCGAAGTTGACCAGGTCCGCTTCGGTCACGGTGCGGCGGTGGGTCAGCAGCGACTCGCCGATGCGCAGCTCGTCGAAGTAGCGACGGAACGGATGCACTTCGGTCTCGATCACCTCGGCACCGCGCACATACTCACCGGTCACGGCGCTGAGCATGCTCGGCGAACCCTGTACAGCCGCACGCTGCAGGTAGTGCTTGACCGCGCGCAGGCCGCCCAGCTCCTCGCCACCACCGGCGCGGCCGGGGCCGCCGTGCTTGAGCTGTGGCAGCGGCGAGCCGTGGCCGGTGGATTCTTTCGCGGCTTCGCTGTCCAGCACCAGCAGGCGACCGTGCCAGGCGGCGGCGACCGGGATGGCCTTGGCGGCCACGGCGCGGTCGGCGGTTACCAGCGAGGCGACCAGGCTGCCTTTGCCGCGCGCGGCCAGGGCCAGGGCTTCGTCCAGGTCGTCATAGGCCATCAGCGTGCTGACCGGGCCGAACGCCTCGATATCGTGGGCACCGCCCTCGGCATGCGGGTCGCGGGCCTGCAGCAGGGTCGGGGCGAAGAAGGCACCTTCGGCAACCCCTTCGCCACGTGGGCTGAAGCCGTCGCTGGCGCCGAACAGCTGATCGCAGCTGTGCAGCAGGCTCTGCACGCGCTCACCGACGTCACGCTGCTGATCATGGGAGGCCAGGGCGCCCATGCGCACGCCTTCCACCGACGGATCGCCGACCACCACCTTGCTCAGGCGCTCGCGCAGGCGCGTGGCGACGGCATCCAGGTGCTTGGCCGGCACGATGGCGCGGCGGATGGCGGTACATTTCTGCCCGGCCTTGGTGGTCATTTCGCGGACCACTTCCTTGATGTACAGCTCGAACTCTTCGCTGTCCGGAGTGACATCCGGGCCGAGGATGGCGCAGTTGAGCGAATCGGCCTCGGCGGTGAACGGCACCGAGTGGCGGATCAGGTTCGGTGTGACGCGCAGCTTGGCGGCGGTGTCGGCGGAACCGGTGAAGGTCACCACGTCCTGGCCCTGCAGGCGGTCGAGCAGGTCGCCCGTGCTGCCGATCACCAGTTGCAGGCTGCCCTCGGGCAACAGACCCGAGGCATTCATCAGGCGCACCACGGCTTCGGTCAGGTAGCTGGTGGAGGTCGCGGGCTTGACGATGCAAGGCATGCCGGCCAGGAAGGTCGGGGCGAACTTTTCCAACATGCCCCAGATCGGGAAGTTGAAGGCATTGATGTGCACGGCAACGCCCGCACGCGGCACCAGGATGTGGCTACCGGCGAAATGACCTTGCTTGCCCAGCGGGATCGCCGGGCCTTCGTGCACCAGGTTGCCCGAGGGCAGCTCGCGGCTGCCGATGCCCGCGTAGGCGAACAAGGTCGAGTTGCCGCCTTCGATGTCGATCCAGCTGTCGGCGCGGGTAGCGCCGCTGTGGTGGGACAGTGCGTAGAGCTGCTCCTTGCGCTCGGCCAGGTACAGGGCCAGCGCTTTGAGGCGCGCGGCGCGCTGCTGGAAGTCCATGGCCATGAGCGCGGCCAGGCCGCGAGCGCGGGCGAAGTCCACGGCTTCGGCAAAATCCGGGCGCTCTTCGTGGCTGTAGGCCAGGACGTGGCCGTCGAGGGCGCTGCGCAGGGCCTGGGCGCCGTGTTGGCCGATCCAGCGACCGGCGATGAAGCTCTGCAGGGTTGGGGCGTCAGACATGCTGTTCTCCATTCTCGAATAGGGGGGCGCTGTTACCACAGCGCCAGGGTGTAGCCGATGATCAGGCGGTTTTCGTCCACGGCGTTGGTCAGGCCATTGCCGGAACGGAAGGTGACGTTGCGCCAGCGCAGGCTCACGTCCTTGAACGGGCCGCTCTGGATGACGTAGGTCAGGTCGGTGTCGCGCTCGCGCTCACGGCCATTGCTGACCGTGGCGGTTTCGGCGTGGCGGCCGTCGGTGTAGCGGGTCATGAAGCTCAGGCCGGGGATGCCCAGCGCGACGAAGTCGTAGTCGTAGCGCAGCTGCCAGGAGTCGAGCCCGGCGCGGGTGAAGGTGTTGAAGGTCACCAGGTTGACGGTGAACGGGTCGCCGCCATTGACGAACGGGAAGGCGCTGTCACCGGACATCTGTTGCCAGGCGGCGGTGAACTTGTGGGCCCGCACGCCCAGGGTGAACATGGCGTTGAAGTTGCGGTTGTCGATGTTGCCGGCGCGCTCGGCGCCGTCGTTGCGGCTGTCGAAGTAGCGCAGGTCGCTGCGCAGGCTCAAGCCTTCACCCAGCGGGCGGGTGTCGACCAGGCCGACGAACTGCTGGCGGTAGATGTCTTCGAGCTTGCCGTAGTAATAGCTGACGGTCGTCTGTGGGGTGATCGCGTAGCTGCCACCGGCGAAATCCAGGTGATCGCTGGTGGCGGCGCCCAGGCCCATGTCGTCGCGGCCGGACGAATCACGCAGGTTGACCTTGTCCAGACGCCCGGCGTTGAGCGTCAGGTTGCCGATGTCCTGGCTGGTCAGCTGGCCGCCCTGGAAGGTCGAGGACAACAGGCGCGTGTCGTTGTACATCACCACCGGCAGCATCGGCTGCAGGGTGCCCATGCGCAGGGTGCTCCTGGACACGCGTACCTTGCCGGTCAGGCCCAGTTCGCTGTAGTTGTCCACCGGTTCATGGCTGTTCGGGCCGAACGGCAGCAGCCCGGTGTTGCGCCGGTCTGGGCTGGAGTCGAGCTTGATGCCCAACTGGCCCATGGCATCCAGGCCGACGCCGACCGGGCCGTCGGTGAAACCGGACTCGAAGCGCGCGGTGAAGCCTTGGCCCCATTCTTCTGCCTTGGCCTGGGGCGCATTGTTCTGGCGAAAGTCGCGGTTGATGTAGTGGTTGCGCAGGTCCAGCCGCGCGTGGCTGTCGCCGATGAAGTCGGCCACGGCCGGCAAGGGCAGGGCGAGGGTGGCCAGCCAGGCGGCGGATTTCAGGTGCATGCGGTTCATTGTTGTTATACCCGACAGAGTCAACGATCAGTGCCTGCTGGCGCCGGCGGCGCCGATTCCGGTCATGGAACGGATGAACTGGCCCAGGTAGCGCCCACGCTCTTCCCGGGCGCGTTCGGAGCTGTCCGTCACCGAGAACGCCCAGGCACTGAGGAAGGCCAGGCTCATGGAGAACAGCGCAGGGTTGCTGTAGGGGAACAGTGCCTGTTGGTTGTGCAGCACGTTGACCCACACCGCCGGGCCTAGCACCACCAGCACGATCGCCGACACCAGGCCGGCCATGCTGCCGATGACCGCGCCACGGGTGGTCAGGCCTTTCCAGAACATCGAGAGCAGCAGCACCGGGAAGTTGACCGACGCCGCCACGGCCAGCACCAGGCCAGAGAGGAAGGCGATGTTCTGCGACTCGAACACCAGGCCCAGCACCACCGCCAGCATGCCGATCACCAGGGTGGCGATACGCGACACGCGCATTTCTTGCTGTTCCGTGGCCTGGCCTTTGCGCACCACGCAGGCATACAGGTCGTGGGACACCGCCGAAGCGCCGGAAAGCGCAAGGCCCGCGACCACGGCAAGGATGGTGGCGAACGCCACGGCGGAGATGAAACCGAGGAACAGGTTGCCGCCCACGGCTTGTGCCAGGTGCACCGCGACCATGTTGCCGCCGCCGATGATCGCGCCGGCGGCATCGCGGTAGGCAGGCTCGGTGCCGACCATGACGATGGCGCCGAAGCCGATGACGATCAGCAGCAGGTAGAAGTAGCCGATGAAG
>Ga0160465_100198_pt1 | contig 48589 bp, 43 predicted proteins | sample HID1971K_E11MG_FD_108209 | JGI IMG/M metagenome (GOLD analysis project Ga0160465, IMG submission 108209) | Enriched millipede-associated microbial communities from UW Madison campus, WI, USA - HID1971K_E11 MG | ecosystem: Host-associated > Arthropoda: Insects > Digestive system > Unclassified ...
TCATTAATAATCATGGCATTGAGATTAGTGTGCAACTAAAATTTGTCAATGTCATGGTTATTTTATAACCTTTTTTATCAATATGTGTTGATAATCAATTGATTAAAACCATAACTCACGTTAGATTAAAGCATAAGATATACTTAAATGTTCTTATCTGTCTTACATGGTTAAAATAACAAAAATTTATTTTTTTATATAAGTTCATTATGTTATCAAATTTTACAATCTGACTCAACTTAGATTTTGAAATTTCAATTAGGTGGTAATATCTGACAGGATGTATAGGAACTAAATAGAATGATACTTTTTTATTTACCGAATAACTTCGGTTTCTCCACAAGCCTTGGCTCGAGAAAGCCAATAACAAAAAAACCCTCAGTATTTAAAGCTGAGGGTTAAAAAAAATTAATTGATAAATATTATTTCTTAAAATGCTCAATAATCAAGGTCGCCAATTCTGTACCAATACGTTCTTGTGCTTCATTTGTTGATGCTCCAATATGCGGTGTTAATGAGATTTTAGGATGTGTTAATATTTCAGCTAATGGAGTAGGTTCGTTATCGAAAACATCCAATCCGGCAAAAGATACTTTGCCAGAATTTAATGCAGCGATTAAAGCGGGTTCATCAATTGTTCCACCACGAGAACAGTTCACGATACCAACACCATTTTTCATTTTCGCAAATTCTGCCTCTCCCAAAATAGGTTTATCAGCAAATGGTGTATGTAAACTTATGAAATCACTTCCAGCAATTACTTCATCCAATGAAATGGTTTTGATTGGAATATTTATCGATTGTCCGCCTTGAAACTCTAAGGTGATTTCGGTTTCCAATGGATATAAATCGTATGCCAAAACATTCATTCCTAAGCCTAAAGCAACTTTAGCTGTAGCACGACCAATACGACCAAAACCAATAATACCAATGGTTTTACCACTTAATTCAGTTCCTTTGGCATAAGCTTTTTTAAGGTTGTTAAATTGAGTTGAACCCTCAACAGGCATTTTACGATTTGCATCCTGCAAAAATCTAATTCCTGTAAACAAATGGGAGAATACCAATTCTGCTACAGATAATGATGATGCGGCAGGTGTATTTACAACAGAAACTCCTTGACTACGTGCATATTCTACATCAATATTATCCATACCTACTCCACCCCTGCCAATCAATTTAATATTTGGAACAGCGTCAATCAATTCTTTTCTAACCTTGGTTGCACTACGAACGGTTATAGCATCGTAGTTTTTTAGGGCTTCAGCTAATTTATCCTGAGGAATTGTTTCTGTATCAACAATAAATCCAGCTTTCTCTAATAGTTCTTTTCCGATAGGGTCTATTCCATCGTTTGCTAATATCTTAATCATTGCTTTTATTATGATTACTCAGATTTTTTAGATTACTCAGATTTTAAAAACACATCTGTATTTATCTTTCCTGATCTGTGGTTTAAAAATGTAAATCTTAATTTGATTTTGCTTGTTTTTCTTCAAATAACTGCATTGCATCCACTAATACATGAACGCTTGTAATAGGCAAAGCATTGTATAGTGATGCTCTAAAGCCACCAACACTTCTATGTCCTTTAATGCCAATGATACCTAGTTCTTCTGCAAATTTTAAGAATGGTTTTTCCAGTTCAGGATTTTCCATTACGAAACAAACATTCATTCTTGAACGGTCTTCAACTTTACAGGTACCTTTGAACAAAGGATTACGATCAATCTCTCTGTATAATGCTTCAGCTTTTTGCTTGTTTTCGATTTCAATTTGAGCTACACCTCCTTTTGATTTTAACCAACGAAGGTTTAATAAAGCTACGTATATGGAAAATACCGGTGGCGTATTGTACATTGAACCATTATCGATATGAGATTGATAGTTCAACATGGATGGAATTTTACGGTCGATTTTGCCTAGAATCTCGTTTTTAACGATAGCTATAGTCAAACCAGCAGGACCAACATTTTTTTGAGCACCTGCATAGATTAAATCGAATTTAGAAACATCGATAACACGGCTCATAATGTCTGAAGACATATCACAAACAACCGGAACATTTGTTTTAGGTACTTCGAAAAGTTCTGTTCCATAAATAGTGTTATTGGATGTATAATGGAAATAAGCACTATTTCCAGGGATTTCGAAATCTTTAGGGATGTAAGTATAGTTTGCCTCTTTTGATGATGCAACAACATTTACATTGCCAATAAATTTAGCTTCCTTTAAAGCTTTACTAGCCCAAACACCTGTGTCCAAATAACTTGCAGTTTGTCCATCACCCAGCAAATTCATTGGAACCATGGCAAATTGCAAACTTGCACCACCTTGTAAAAATAAAACGGAATAACCTGATGGCACATTTAATAATTCCTTAACCAACTTGTCTGCCTCAGCTACTACAGCCTCAAACTCCGTTGTTCTGTGCGAAATTTCTAAAATTGATAATCCATCGTTAAAATCTAAAACAGCCCGTGCGGCTTGTTTAAACACTTCTTGAGGTAAAATACAAGGGCCTGCGCCAAAATTATGCTTCATTTTATTATATAATGTTTTATGGGCGTAAATGTAAAATTTTTAAGCCAGTTCTACCCTATAAAATCGCATCATAAAAAATTAAATTTTCATAAAAATAAAGCCAAAAGTGATTATTTTTTTGCGGTTTTTGCAATAGAAAAGCCTGAGGGACATTTACCACTAATTTTCACAAATGAACACAGATTTTATTTATAGATTTTAGCTCTGTATATCCTTTTTGTTCGTGATTAGTTAAACATTATCTATCATTCTTCAGTTTAACAATCAGCTTTAGATTAAACTGCCTTCCTGTTAGATAATTTGGTATTGCATATTGAATATTATCTACATCTTTTAGCCAGAGATAAGAAACCGTATTATCAATATTTAACATATTGAACACTTCAAAAAACAAGATTACAGAACTGAAATTCTTTTCTAAAAATTTAGGCTTATGCAAAGCGGCATCATCTAAAAAGTCTTTAGAAAAACCAATATCGACACGTTTATAGGAAGGAATATAAAACTTATCTAAATACCTCTCAGTTTGTGAGGGGCCAATAGGCAAACGCGAACCATATAATGCATTCAAATGAACCTTGTAACTTGGACTATTCAACAATCTGTCTTGAAAGAATATAGAGAGATTAAGCCGTTGATCAGTTGGGCGTTTTAAATAACCGGGATAAATGGTTACCCCATTTTGTATATAACTATCGTTTATAATATCTTCATTGGCATGCATTAAAGAAAGCCTGAAATAAGAAACCAGGTCTTTTACAAACTCTCCTCCAATGCTAAAATCAGTTCCATAAGCAAAACCTTTTGAAACTTCATTAGCCAAATACTGTATCCTAAGATTATCAACTTTATAAGGAATTAACCGGTCAGAATATTTAAAATAAGCTTCCGAAGTAAATTTAAGTCTTGTTCCAAAAGCATCAAAAGCATATTCATAACCAATTGAAGTATTGTATGAACTTTGTGCCTTCTGTTTAATGTTCAATACGCCAGAAAAATCCCGAATGGTTCTGTAAGATGGTGGTTGTTTGTAAACTCCTGCTGTGAATCTTAAAATTTTATTATTTGAGTTTGGACGATAGGCAATCAGCATTCTAGGACTAATTAACAATTGTTCACTTAATGAATTGTAAGTTGCCCTAGCCCCTAACTGCAATTCTGCGTAATTAGAAAGCGAATAACTATCCTGAATATAAGCACTATAATTCTTGATATCGATGTTATTTTCGATATTGATTACATTTTGTAATGTAATATTTTTTGAATTATTTGGTAAAATGAAGCCCGCCGAATCCGTATAGTTATACTCGTTTAAATGATCATCGTATTTTGATTTGTCAAATTTTAATCCCCAGGAAAAAACATGATTGTTAAAGTTTTGATCTACCTTAATTTCTGAGGCAAAAATTTGAGTGTTTAAGCTATTTCGTCCATAATTGTAATATCTGCCAATGCCCCGATTTTTATTAATCACACCAAAATTTTCTCCTGAAAAAGTATTGTCAATTTCTTCGAAAATATAATTGCCATCAATATCGAAGCGTTCTCTTTCTATAGTATTGAAATAGCTGTTAATGAACTTGATTACCAGGTTTGGCTTGGGTAAAAAAGTAGCCGTTACTGCTGCACCGGCAGCTTGATAATCATCAATTTCCTGACCAGTATAATCAACATTTAAACGTAGGGTTGTACTTAAAGTTCCGAACTGCGTTTCCCGATTTTCCGGAACTAGCTTGAATTGGCCTAAGTTTAAATTCCCAAAAAAACTGACGTTAAATTTTGGTGAAAAATCGTATTGATATAATACCTGGGCATCAGCAAAATTGGGACTATAACTCCCTTTTTCATCTTGTTTTATCAAAACACTTGAGTTATTCTTATAACGTAAGCCAGCCATAAGAAAACTATTCTTAAGTATTTTTTTGGTTGATATGGAAGTATTTAAAAAGCTCGTACTAAAAATGGTTTCATTGCTATCTGGTTTATCGTATTTAATATCTAAAACCGAAGATAATTTATCTCCATATTTGGCTTCAAAACCGCCTGCAGAAAACTTGGCTTTGCTTACCAAATCAGCATTGATAATACTCAAACCCTCCTGCTGACCATTACGGATAAGAACGGGCCGATTAATTTCTATATCGTTGATGTAAATCAGATTTTCGTCAAAATTACCACCTCTAACACTATATTGAGCGCTTAATTCATTATTTGTGGATACTCCAGGTAATGTTTTTAACATCGTTTCAAAATTTCCTGAAACTAAAGGTATGGATAAAATATCAGCAGCATTTAATGTTGTTGTGTTGCTTAACTGGTTCTGCTTATTGGTAATATCTACCTGCTCAAGTTCATTAATATTCGTTATTAAAGTAATTTGCTGGGTAATTCTTGCACCAGAACGTTCATTAAATTTTAAGGTTTGAGGTTGATAACCTAACAAGGAATATTTAATACTGAAATTTCTTGATTTTGAGTAAATAGTATATGCACCAAATTCATCAGTAACAGTAGATTGTGCCTGACCTAAAACAATAACAGTAACTTGAGAAAGCGGCAATCTCACTTCGTTATACACTATTCCAGAAATCCTAACCAATGGTTGGGCATTAGCTAAACTGCAACTGGAAATTAACAGGAAAAAGAATAGCCGAAATCTGAGCATTTTTTAGTATCAAGGATCAGGATTATTGAGCAGTTTTGGTCTTAAATCAATATAGCAATAAAAGAATTTAAATACTTATAGCGCTGGTTGTCATGCTTTTCATTTTAGAAATGGTTTCTGTTGGATTGTCTGTAGCAAAAATTGCATTTCCCGCAACAAAAGCATTGGCGCCTGCTGATGCTAATGTAGCAATATTCTGCAAACCAACACCACCGTCAATCTCAATAATTAAGTTTTCATTTACACCTTTGGTAAGCGCTTTTAAGTCCTGAATTTTCTTGTATGTGTTGTAGATAAATTGCTGTCCACCAAAACCTGGGTTGACCGACATAATCAACACCAAATCCAAATCAGAAATGACATCTTGCAGTAAGGTAACAGGTGTATGTGGATTTAAGGCAACTCCCGCTTTACATCCGGCAGCCTTTATTGACTGAATGGTTCTGTGTAAATGTGTGCAGGCTTCGTAATGAACTGTAATTATATCAGCACCAGCTTTGGCAAAAGTTTCAATATATTTATCTGGTTCAACAATCATTAAATGAACATCCAAAGGTTTGATAGCATGTTTTTTAACAGCAGCCATCACAGGGAAACCAAAAGAAATATTTGGAACAAAAACGCCATCCATAACATCCACATGAAACCAATCAGCATCACTTTGATTGATCGTTTCTATATCCCGTTGCAGATTGGCAAAATCAGCAGATAAAATAGATGGTGCAATAATGTATTTCATTTAGTTATCTCTTAGTTTCTTAATATTTTCTAATTCAATTATATCAATTTGATCTTTAGGGCGATTAGCTGCTTTCTTCGAATCTATTAATTGGTTTATGTGTAAAAATGGAATTTCCAATTCATAGATAGTTGCAATAGAGGCATATTCCAGAGATTTATCAAAACCAAAATCCTCTAATCCTTTAACAGAAGTCATTATATCCATTCTTAAACTATTATCAAGATAAAAATCTGTCCAACCAGGAATAAATTGAATAGTTTCCAGGGCTTTAATATCTCCTAAACCATAATCTTTAAAAGCACTTCTCAAGTTTCTTCTATTCTCCAGATTATCTTTTATCCAAATATCAATATCATCTGTAGTTCGATGAAAGCCATGCAAGTTTGTTGCCACCCCTCCAATCATTATAAAACTTACTCTATTTTTCAAGAGTGAGCGCCATAATTTTAGTATTTCATCATCAAAAACATCCATTTATCAATCGATTTTTTTATGAGCAACTTTTGCAGATTTTAGAATGAGATTTAATTTCATTAATCTAGCCATTGTATGAAAACGTTCTGTATAAGAACTAGATAAAGCTTTTTTCAACAAGTCTTCCTCTGCTTTTTGATAATCAGCAGCTGGCTCTTCAACAATGTGTTTCTCTTTTTTCATAGCAACAATGCAAGTTACGAAATCATTTTAAAGAAGTCTGAAAGTTTTTAGTCCGAAAGACCGAAAGTTTATATCTCAAAAAACCCTTCCAATAAAAACTGGAAGGGTTAGTTTCGATTGGAAAGAACACCAACCGATAGAATTATATTTTAAGTCCCCTTCAGGGGATTTAGGGAATTACGCTTGTGGTGCAGCTGGTTTTTCTGGTCTCGGTAATAAAACCTTACGGGAAAGTTTCATTTTACCTTGTTTGTCGATATCCAGTAATTTAACCTCAACAATATCACCTTCTTTAAATACGCCGTCCATAGTTTCTAAACGTTTCCAATCGATTTCAGAAATGTGCAACAAACCATCTTTACCTGGCATAATTTCTACGAAAGCTCCAAATGGCATAATAGATTTTACTTTACCAGTATAAACTTCACCAATTTCTGGTTTAGCTACAATGTTACGAATGCGGGTAACCGCTGCATCGATAGATGCTTTATTATCTGCAAAAATCTCTACGATACCTTTGTTATCAACTTCCTCAATAGAAATTGATGCACCAGTTTCACGTTGCATTTCTTGAATAATTTTACCACCAGGACCAATAATCGCGCCGATAAATTCTTTATCAATCGTTAACGAAACAATACGTGGAGCATGTGGCTTGTAATCTTCATTAGGCTGACTGATGGTTTTCTTCATTTCACCTAATATATGCAAACGACCTTCTTTAGCCTGATTTAAAGCTTTAGTTAAAACTTCATAAGATAAACCATTAATTTTTAAGTCCATTTGACATGCAACAATACCTTTTTCAGTACCGGTTACTTTAAAGTCCATATCACCTAAGTGATCTTCATCGCCTAAAATATCAGATAAAATCGCATATTTACCGGTTGTTTCATCTGTAATCAAACCCATCGCAATACCAGAAACTGGCGCTTTGATTTTAATACCAGCATCCATAAGTGCCAATGTACCCGCACAAACAGTTGCCATCGATGATGAACCATTGGATTCTAAAATATCAGAAACTACACGGATCGTGTAAGGATTCTCAGCACCTTGAGGCAATACTTTCTTCAAAGAACGCATAGCTAAGTTACCATGACCAATTTCACGGCGACCGGCACCTCTGTTTGGTCTAACCTCACCTGTCGAAAAACCTGGGAAATTATAGTGCAATAAGAATTTTTGGTAACCGTTAATGAAAGCCCCATCAATCATTTGCTCATCATCTTTGCTACCCAAAGTAACTGATGTTAAAGATTGGGTTTCGCCACGAGTAAATACAGCCGAACCGTGAGCAGCAGGCAAATAACCAATTTCACTCCAGATAGGACGGATTTGAGTAGTCGAACGACCATCCAAACGAATACCCTCATTTAACAACAAATTACGAACTGCATCATATTGTACATCATGAAAATAATGTTTCGCCAATGCTTTGGTCAAATCTGCTGTATCTTCAGGCATAGCCTCAAAAAACTCATTGATAATTGCAGTGAAACCTTCAGCACGCTCATCTTTACCTGAACCAGATTTTGCTATTGCATAAACCTTATCGTAAGTATCAGCATAAACTTTAGCTTTTAAATCTTCATCATGTTCTTCGTGATTGTACTCACGTTTAACAGTTTTGCCGGTTTCTTTAGTCAACTCAACCTGAACAGCACATTGAACCTTAATTGCATCGTGTGCAAATTTTAAAGCTTCAACCATTTCCTCTTCTTGAATCTCTTCGCACTCACCCTCAACCATAACAATATCATTGGCCGAACCAGCAACAACAAATTCTAAAGTAGCACGCTCTAAATCGCTTAAATAAGGATTGATAACCAATTTACCATCAATTTTAGCAACACGCACTTCAGAAATCGGACCATTAAAAGGAATATCTGAAACTGCTAAAGCTGCAGATGCCGCTAAACCTGCCAAACAATCAGGCATTATATTTTTATCAGCAGAGATTAAAGAAATCATCACTTGAGTATCTGCATGATAATCGTCTGGAAATAAAGGACGTAAAGCCCTGTCAACCAAACGAGAAATTAAAACTTCATAATCAGATAATCTTGCTTCACGACGTAAAAATCCGCCAGGAATACGACCAGAAGCCGCATATTTTTCTTGGTAATCTACCGATAATGGTAAGAAATCCGTACCTGGTTTTGCACCCACCGTTGATACTACTGTTGCCAGCAACATGGTATCGCCCATTTTCACAACCACCGAACCATCAGCTTGTTTCGCCAACTTACCAGTTTCAATTTCTACTGTTCTTCCATCGCCCAAATCGAACGATTTTTTTATTACATTCATTTAAAAAGAATTATGATGTGTTTTCCTCTTTCTACACATCGGTTTATATATATTTTTGTTTTTGCAAACAAAGATAGAATTAAAAAATTCTATCAGTACCATTCCTCAATCATAATTTATCAAGGAAAATAAAAAGCCATTCCCTAAAGAATGGCTCTTGTTGATAAGCTTACGCTTACTTGATGATATCCCTTAGCGATAAAGCTTTGATGATAGCACGGTAGCGCTCAATATCTTTTTTGTATAGGTAAGCCAAAATACCGCGGCGTTTACCTACTAATTTTTGAAGTGACAACTGTGTTGAAAAATCTTTACGATTTTTCTTTAAGTGTTCTGTTAAGTGCGCAATACGGTATGTAAATAACGCTACCTGACCTTCTGCAGAACCTGTGTTGGTTTCTACCTTGCCGTGTTGTTTAAAGATTTCGGCTTTCTTCTCTGGACTTAAATACATTTCTTGAATAATATTAAAGCAATAAAAAATTAATTAATTTGAGTGCAAAGGTACGTTAAGTTTTAATTATAAACAAGTGCAATTCATTCATCAGAGAATGTGTTTATTTCATCTAGTGATAAAATTTAATTTGAAAAACAGGTTCTTTTAATAGGCTACAATACTCCTGCCCTTTTAACTCAACCTTATAGATTTTTAAAACCAATTGTTTTATTAATACTTTTGCACAAAAAACATACCCTTGGAAAAAAATCAATATAGCATTTTCGAAAGCGAATTACGTGTCCGTCCTGATGATATAGATATGTTTAACCATGTACATAACAGTAAATATTTGGATTATGTACTTGCTGCCCGTTATGAACAAATGGAAAAATTCTACGGAATGCCTTGGGAAGATTTCACAAAACAAGGTTTAGGTTGGGTGGTCAGTCGTGTTGATATCAATTTCAAACGGCCACTATTGATGAATGATTTGATGCTTATTAGAACTGGAATATTAACCATGCACGAAAAAGGCTGTTCAGTTCAATTCGAAATCATCAATAAAAAAACCGGGAAAGTAGCCTCAGATGGTATTTTTGATTATGTCCTTATCGATTTGAACACCAACCGTGGAACCAAAGTTTCAGAAGCAATGATTGAGGCTTATAGTATTTAATAAATTCGCCCATCTTCCATGAAATATTACAAATGGTTCGCGAAAGACACAAACCTTGACAGTGGTTATCAAAATTGACAATTAAAAATTTTACCTATCTTTGCCCAATCAAAAAGATCAGGGCTATGATAGTATCCGCAATCCGTTTGAGGTTTTAAAAAAACCGAGGATTCCCTCCCATTTCAATATTTAAATATGTGCGTTTTATTGCGCATCATTGATTTATTCAATTACGTTATTTAATGTCACAGTCCACAAAGACACAGGGCAAGCTATCATCTTTTTATACTGTTTTAAAACAATCATTAAAAGGCGAAGAAGTTGATTTAACTTCAATAGGCATTAACAGAGCAATTATTTTATTAGCCATCCCAATGATGCTTGAAATGGCTATGGAATCCGTTTTCGCATTAGTTGACTTATATTTTGTTGGTCATCTGGAAAACAGTAGTCATGCCATACAAACCGTAGGTTTAACAGAGTCCGTCTTAACGATTATTTACTCTTTAGCCATAGGATTAAGTATGGCTGCAACAGCGGTTGTAGCGCGTAGAATTGGTGAGAAAAACCCAGAGGCGGCATCAAAAGCCGGTATGCAAACTATAGTAATTGCCGTAATCATCAATATTATAATAAGTATTATCGGTTTCTTGTATGCAAGAGAGATCTTGATAATCATGGGCGCATCGGCAGAAACAGCCAATCATGGGACTACGTTTGTCAGGATTATGATGGGTGGTAGCATTATTATCGTATTATTGTTTCTGATTAATGGGATTTTCAGAGGTGCAGGTAACGCGGCCATTGCCATGCGAAGTTTATGGATAGCCAATATTGCAAACATAATTCTTTGTCCAATATTTATTAATGGTTTAGGTCCTATCCCCGCCTTTGGTTTAACCGGAGCAGCAATTGCAACAAGCATCGGCCGTGGTTTAGGCGTTACTTACCAGGTTTATCATTTATTTAATGGTAAAAATGCATTAAAAATCCAGATAAGCCATTTCGTTCCAGATTGGGAACAAATAAAATCGATAATCAAAATCGCGGCACCGGGCATTTTTCAATTTGTAATTGCAAGCTGCAGCTGGATATTTTTAGCTCAATTAGTAGCAACAACCGGTGGCGACCATGGTTCAGCAGGCTATCAAACCGCATTGCGCTTAATGATGTTCTTTATGTTACCCGCTTGGGGCTTAAGCAATGCTGCCGCAACTTTGGTAGGGCAAAATTTAGGTGCGGGGCATTTGGACAGAGCCGAAAAATCAGTTTTTCAAACCATGAAATATACAGTTGTATTTTTAGGAATTGTAAGCATATTATTTCTAACATGCGGACATCTGTTTGCTTCTTTTTTTACTGATGATTTAGCTGTTAAAAAAGTAGCCACTCAGGCTTTACAGATTTTAAGTGCAGGTTTTATAATTTATGGCATGGGAATGGTTTTAACAAGTGCTTTCAATGGTGCCGGCGATACCTGGACACCGACAAAAATCAATGTTTTTGCCTTTTGGCTATTTCAAATTCCTTTTGCCTATTTCTTAGCTAAATATTTAGAAATGGGTCCAACCGGTGTATTTATAGCCATTCCGGTTGCCGAAGTTGGAATTAGCATTGCTGCGTATACTTTGTTTAAACAAGGCAAATGGAAGAAAACGTTGGTTTAGATTTTAAACTGCAGAGGATTATTAAGCTTTCACATAGAAATACAAACTCTTTGAACCATAACATTTAGGCCTATAAAAAATCTTGCAAATGGTTTGTGAATTAATTGGCAACTCATGTATAACCAATCAATAAATATGGTGCTTGAAAGAAAACTCCACCAAAATGCACCTGTTTTAAGTTAAATAAACCAGATTGAAACGGCATACTTTTGCAATTTTCTGTGCAAGATATAGAGTGAAAAACTGGACTACACCAGCCGAAGAATTACTGGAATTACTTTTCTGATAATGGGCTTTCATACTTACATTTTCAGTGGTATAATTTACCTTAAAAAGCATATCTTTGCACAAAGATGAAGCATATACGTAATTTTTGCATTATTGCACATATAGACCACGGCAAGAGCACTTTAGCTGATAGGTTATTGGAATATACAGAGACAATTTCGCAGCGTGAAGCGCAGGCGCAATTGCTCGATAATATGGATTTGGAGCGAGAGCGGGGCATAACTATTAAGAGTCATGCCATACAAATGAACTATAAAGTCGGTGGAATTGAGTACAATTTTAACTTAATTGATACACCTGGACACGTGGATTTTTCATATGAAGTTTCACGTTCTATTGCTGCCTGCGAGGGTGCTTTGCTAATTGTTGATGCATCTCAAGGAATACAGGCGCAAACCATATCAAATTTGTATCTGGCTTTAGAACATGATCTTGAAATCATCCCGATCTTAAATAAAATGGATTTGCCCGGGGCAATGCCTGAAGAGGTAAAAGACCAGATTATTGATTTAATTGGCTGTAAACGTGAAGATATTATTCCTGCATCGGGCAAAACGGGCATGGGAATACCTGATATCATTCAGGCAATTGTAGATCGTGTACCTGCTCCCGTTGGTAACCCTGATGGCGAGCTACAGGCTTTAATTTTTGACTCTGTTTTCAACTCGTTTAGGGGTATTATTGCTTATTACAAAGTTGTAAACGGCGAAATCAAAAAAGGTGATAAAGTTAAATTCATCAATACCGGCAAGCAATATCTTGCGGATGAAGTTGGTGTTTTGAAACTGGATATGTCGCCTCGGAATGTGGTTAAAACAGGAGATGTGGGTTACATTATTTCCGGGATTAAAGAAGCTCGCGAGGTAAAAGTTGGTGATACGATTACTACTGTAGACAGACCTGCTGCTGAAGCTATTCAAGGTTTTGAAGAGGTTAAACCGATGGTTTTCGCTGGTATTTATCCAGTTGATACGGATGAATTTGAGGAATTACGTGAGGCGATGCATAAACTGCAATTGAATGACGCATCCATCGTTTTCGAACCAGAAAGTTCTGCTGCATTGGGCTTTGGTTTCCGTTGTGGGTTCCTTGGCATGTTGCACATGGAAATTATCCAGGAACGTTTGGAACGTGAGTTCGATATGACGGTTATTACTACTGTTCCCAACGTATCTTATGTTGCACACACAACTAAAGGTGCTGAAATTATCGTAAACAATCCATCTGATTTACCTGATCCCAGTAAGTTGGATTCTGTAGAAGAACCTTACATTAAGGCAAATATTATTACCAAAGCAGAATTTGTTGGACCAGTAATGTCGCTTTGTATTCAGAAAAGAGGAATTATCGTTAATCAATCCTATTTAACATCTGATCGTGTTGAGCTGGTTTTCGAAATGCCAATGGGTGAAATCGTATTCGACTTTTATGATAAGTTAAAAACAATTTCTAAAGGTTACGCCTCTTTTGATTATCATCAGGTTGGTTATCGTAAATCTGATCTGGTAAGATTGGATATGTTATTAAACGATGAACCGGTTGATGCTTTATCATCACTGATTCACCGTAGCAATGCTTACGATTTTGGCAAGAAAATTTGCGAAAAGCTAAGAGAATTAATCCCTCGTCAACAATTCGAGATTAAAATACAAGCCTCTATTGGAGCTAAAGTTATTGCTCGTGAAACACTTAGTGCTTTACGTAAAGATGTTACAGCCAAGTGTTATGGAGGTGATATTTCTCGTAAACGTAAATTATTGGAGAAACAGAAAAAAGGTAAAAAACGCATGCGCCAAGTGGGTAACGTAGAGATTCCGCAAACGGCATTTATGGCGGTTTTGAAGTTGGATTAAAACCCAAACCCCTAAAGGGGCTTTTAAAACCCAAAGTATAAAAAAACATGCAAAATGATATAAACGTTGGAACGTCAAAGTCCCCTTCAGGGGATTTAGGGGTTCTAACTCTAAAAAGGCTTTTTAAAACCTAAAGTATAAAAATAGAACATGCAAAATGATATAAAGGTTGGAACGTCAAAGTCCCCTTCAGGGGATTTAGGGGTTCTATTAGACGGCAAACATGTATCAGAAAAAGTTAAGCTTCAAATCGCTGAAGAAGCTTCAGATTTTTTAAATAAAACAGGTAGAAAACCACATTTAGTAGCCATTTTAGTTGGTAACGATGGTGGTAGTGAAACTTATGTAGCCAGCAAAATGAAAAATTGCGAAAAGGTCGGTTTCAAATCTTCTCTTTTTAGATATGAAAATTCGGTAACTGAAGCTGAATTGCTTCAGAAAATCGAAGAAATCAATCAAGATACTGATGTGGATGGATTAATTGTTCAGTTGCCTTTACCAAAACATATCGACCCTGAAAAAGTTACCGAAAGGATTGATTACCGAAAAGATGTGGATGGTTTTCATCCGGTAAATCTTGGCAGAATGATGCGCAATTTACCATGCTTTATTCCTGCTACACCATATGGCATTTTATTGATGCTGCAAGAATACAATATCAATACAACAGGAATGCATTGTGTTGTGGTTGGTCGTAGTAATATTGTGGGCAGTCCAATGAGTATTTTAATGGCTCGTAATGCGAATCCCGGAAACTGTACCGTAACCCTTACCCACTCCAAAACCAAAGATCTAAAAGAGCAGGTTCTTCAGGCAGATATTATTATTGCTGCTATTGGTAAAAAGAATTTCGTTACCGCAGATATGGTTAAACCAGGTGCAATTATTATTGATGTAGGTATTAATCGTGAAAACTCTACAGAAACCAAATCTGGTTACAAACTTTATGGTGATGTGGATTTCGAAAATGTTGCACCCAAAGCATCTTACATTACGCCCGTTCCCGGTGGTGTAGGTTTGATGACCATTGTGGGTTTGCTGAAAAATACTTTGGCATCGGCTAGGAAAGAGATTTATTCTTAAGGTTTGAAAAAGCAAAGAGGATAGAGCATAGAGTTTAACCAAAAAACTCTATGCATGGCATTATTTATACCTTACAAAATAAATCCATCTTTGAAGTCATGATTATTGATCTGTGTTCATCCTTTTTATCTGTGATTAAAATAGAGTACAACTAACTCCAAAGTTTAGTCCACCAACTTTCTTTGAAACCAATATATAATCCATCTTCTCTAAGTTCTGTCGGATAGATATTAATGTAATCGCCTTGTCCCTCTGCCCCCCTTCCAGTTTCTAAGCTGTATTCATGACGATGAATCGGACAAACGAGGTTACCATTTTTACACCATCCTCCATCAAAATGACCGCCGGCATGTGGGCAACGTGATTGGGTAGCAATAATTTCTCCATTATTATTGACGATACAAACCTGTTTTCCTTCTATTTCTATAGTTTTTATTGAACCGAGCGGGGGGATTTGAACCTTATTTAAAATTTTAAACCATTGCATAGTATAAAAATACGGCAAAAAATATCAGTGTTATTTCATCTTTACATTAATTTTTAAAAGAGAAAGCCGTACACCATATTTTTTTAGGATATTTGCATCCTTAAAAATGAGACAAGAGATACCAGAAGACGGCACATTACTTCCTTTAATGGAAGAATTTTACACCATACAGGGCGAAGGATTTAACACAGGAAAAGCGGCTTATTTCATTCGTTTGGGTGGTTGTGATGTGGGCTGTCATTGGTGCGATGTTAAGGAAAGCTGGAATGCAGAGATGCACCCACTGACCAAGGCAGATATAATTGTAGAAAATGCAGATAGATTCCCCGGAAAAGCGGTAGTAATTACAGGCGGTGAGCCTCTAATTTACAACCTCGATTACCTAACCAATAGATTAAAAGAACGGGGTATTTTAACCTTTATTGAAACTTCCGGAGCTTATCCGCTTTCTGGCAACTGGGATTGGATTTGTTTATCACCAAAAAAATTTAAAGCACCAAGACCAGACATTACCCCTTTCGCAAACGAACTTAAAGTTATTGTTTTTAATAAAAGTGATTTTAAATGGGCAGAAGAATATGCCGCAATGGTTTCTCCTACCTGCAAATTATATCTACAGCCAGAATGGTCAAAATCAAAAGAAATTACCCCGATGATTATTGAGTATGTAATGGCCAATCCGAAATGGGAAATCTCCTTGCAAACGCACAAATTTTTAAATATTCCATAAATACATTAGCTTTGATAACCAAAGGTTAATGTAATGAAAAGATGCTTTTTAATATTTTTTAGCATACTGAGCATTTATTGCTTTGGACAAAATTCTACGAATAAAAAAGCCCAGAATCTTTTCGAAAAGGCAAATCCTTATATCCAAAAAAAAGATTATGCTAATGCAACACAACTGTTGGAAAGTGCCGTACAAACCGATCCTCGATTCCAAAATGCATTTATTGTTTTAGCTGATATATATCGCATCCAAAAAAAATATGTCGAGGCTAAAGCTGCCTACCAAAAAGCAATTGCCATAAATAAAAACGTTCAGCCTGAAGTGATCTTTTGTCTGGCAGAAAGCGAATTTGCAACATCCGAATACTCAAACGCTAAACAACATTTCGAGGAATTTTTAAGCCTTGACAAATCATCCGATAGAAATAGAAAAGCAAAGAAATACCTGCTTGATTGCGACTTTGCTGCTGAGGCCATTAAGAAACCTGTAAAATATACACCTACAAACCTGGGTTCCGGAGTAAATACAAGCGATGCAGAATACTTTCCTGCCTTAACCGCTGATGGAGAAACCTTAATTTTCACCAGACAAGTTAATGGAAATGAAGATTTTTGGACTTCTCCCTTTAAAAACAATGAATGGAATACAGCTGTTCTTTTATCCAATAGAATAAACACGGAAAGATATAATGAAGGCGCTCAAACTATTTCGCCAGATGGAAAATATTTGTTTTTTACAGGGTGTAATCGTCCTGATGGTTTAGGAAGATGCGATATTTATGTGTCGCATCGGGAGGGAAAAGATTGGGGCGAACCATACAATGTTGGTGCTCCGGTAAATTCAGAATATTGGGAATCACAGCCCGCAATTAGTCCGGATGGAAGAACACTTTATTTTGTAAGCAACAGACCAGGTGGTTCCGGAGGATATGATATTTGGAAAAGTACCATTACCGATGATACAAAATGGGGGCCAGCGATAAATCTGGGCCCTGAAATAAATACCTCTTATGATGAAAATACCCCTTTTCTACATGCCGATGGGAAAACACTCTATTTCTCATCTGATGGCTGGTCGGGTTTTGGAAATAAGGATATTTACTACAGCCGAATGGATGACCAAGGCAAATGGCAGAAGCCAATAAACATGGGCTATCCGATAAATTCTTTTGAAAACGAAAGCGGCTTAATCGTAAGTGCCGATGGTAATTTAGGTTTCTTTTCTTCTAATTTAAAGGGTGGTTATGGCGAGCAGGATATTTATAGTTTTAGCATCCCAGAACAAGCTAAACCTTTAAAAATCAACTATGTAAAGGGTATCGTTAGAGATAAGGACAGCCAGAAAACCATTGAAAGCAATGTACAAGTAGTTGATTTAAAAACCAATAAAACTGTTTTCGATGATTATACCGATCCCGAAACCGGAAGTTTTTTAGCCGTTATGCCTGTAGGAAGTAATTACCTGTTTAACGTTAATGCTGAAGGTTATCTGTTTTATTCGGAGAATTTTGAGTTAAAACCTGGGGATATAAATAAGCCATATCAAATTGAAGTTTATATCGAAAAGATTAAAGCCGGCGCTAACGTTACCTTAAAAAACATATTTTTTGATACGAATAAATATAATCTCTTACCGGAATCGATTAAAGAATTAGAAGTTCTGATTAATTTTTTGAATGATAACGAAACGGTAAACATTGAAATCCAAGGTCATACAGATAATGTTGGCGATGATAAACTAAACGAAAAATTGTCTTTTAATAGAGCAAACGCTGTTTATGAATATTTAATCAAGAACAAAATCGACACAAAAAGACTTGCTTTTAAGGGCTTTGGTGAAAGCAAACCGATTGCTGACAACAAAACCGATGCGGGAAGGAAGCAGAATCGAAGGACTTCATTCATCATTACCAAAATTTAGAATTATGGCTCAACAACATTACGGAAACCACAAACGATTTTATCCACCTTTTCATTTTTTCACCATACCATTAACCGTTTTAGGATTATGTTTTGCGATCTATTCTTATGTAGCAATACCGACTATAATTACAGGGTTAATTGTTCTGGCATTTTTCTTAATTGCAATTGTAGCAATAATGGCTCGTATGTTTGCGTTGAAAGCTCAAGACAGAGCTGCAAGAGCAGAAGAAAAATTACGCTATTTTATTTTATCGGGTAAGACTTTCCCATCAGAATTAGGAATGCGACAAACACTTGCACTTCGTTTTGCAAGTGATGAAGAATTTTTAGCTTTGGTTGATAGAACTGTTACTGAAAAATTATCACCAGATGAAATTAAGAAAGCGATTAAAAGCTGGCGTGGCGATTACCACAGACTTTAGTTAGCTTAAGACTCTTCAGTAGTTTTTAATTTTTTCTGTCCTTCAAAAAGGACTTTACTGTTTATTTCAGGGGCTTTCACTTATAAAAGATCTGAAATAAATTCAGCATGATGGCGAACCGTTAATAATTAAATAATCGCTTGTATAATTCTGATTAGCTTTATCAAAGTTTCTTCTAGCAAATCTAGATGTAACATATTCGCACCATCAGATTTTGCATTTACAGGATCTGGATGTGTTTCAATGAATCAACCATCTGCACCAACAGCAATCACTGCTTTGGTAATCGTAGAAATCAATTCTGGTTTTCCGCCGGTACACCACTACTTTGATTGGGTTGTTGTAGAGAATGTGTACAATCCATCACTGCAGGAACACCGAAGCTCTGCATTTCTGGTAGCCATTAAAAAGAAATTGCCCCAATCTGTATTTTAGTTTATCTAGATAGTTTATCATAATTGAGATATATTAGATGTGAGACATTAGATGTGAGATATTAGATAATTAAATTACTGTCTAATATCTTATATCTAACATCTAATAATCTATGTCTCCTATCTAATTTTAATTTCCTAATTCGGACATGAATTTAATCCGCATCAATTGGATTTCTTCACGGGTATAATCGGTTTCGCCCAGCTCATTTAAAGCTTCATCTATAGAATCGCTTTCGGCAGCCCTGAAATAATCAAAAACTTCATCTTGCCTATCATCATCAATTACTTCATCAATAAAATAGTTAAGATTTAGTTTTGTACCAGAGTTTACGATGGATTCAACCTCTTTCAGGATTTCTTCATAAGTTATTCCTTTAGAATCTGCAATATCTTCAAGCCCGATTTGTCTATCTATATTTTGAATAATAGACACTTTCATCTGCGATTTATTGGCTTGGGTTTTAATGATCAGATCAATTGGTCGCTCAATATCATTATCCTCTACATACTTCTTAATCAGCTCAATAAATGGCGAGCCAAACTTCATTGCTTTTCCAGAACCAACACCCGAAATTTGTCGCAATTCTTCCATCGTAATTGGATAATGGGTACACATTTCCTCTAATGACGGATCTTGAAAAACAACAAATGGTGGAACATTTTTTTGCTTGGCAATTTTCTTACGTAAATCTTTAAGCAATTGCAAAAGATGGGCATCCAATGCACCTGAGCCTTGTTTTACTTCATCATCTTCATCATCACCACCATTTTCAATGGGTTCATTTAGTATAAATTTAAGGCTATAAGGATTTGAAATAAAATCTTTACCCTGCTTGGTCAGTTTTAATAAACCGTAGTTATCAATATCCTTGAAAAGATAATTATTCAAAACAGCCTGACGGATAATTGATTTCCACATCAACTCTCCCTCTTCTTTACCTATTCCAAATTCGGGAACCTTACTATGTTCGTAGGCAATAGTTTGTGCCGTTTCTAAACCAAGAAAAACGTTTAGTAAATGTACATCATCAAATTTTTCGCCTGTTTTTTCAATAAACTTTAACAATGTTGATAATTGCTCTTCAACATCAAATTGTTTTTTGGTTTTCTTACAGTTGTCGCACATGCAATTGCAACCTGTTTCATTAAAATTTTCTCCGAAATAATGTAAAATCTGTTTACGGCGACAAACACCGGATTCAGCGTAATCAATAACTTCTTTTAATATCTGTGTACCGATTTCGCGTTCAGAAACCGGTTTATCTTTCATAAACTTAGCCAGCTTATCCACATCCTTTTGAGAATAGAAAGCAATACAAACACCCTCTCCACCATCACGTCCGGCTCTACCTGTTTCCTGATAGTAGCCCTCCATACTTTTAGGCACATCATGGTGAATAACAAAACGAACATCAGGTTTATCTATTCCCATTCCAAAGGCAATTGTAGCTACAATAACCTCTGCATCCTCCATCAAGAACTTATCTTGCGTTTCTGCTCTAATCTTGGGATCTAAACCTGCATGATAAGGCAGAGCACTAATTCCATTCAAATTTAAAGCTTCGGCAACTTCCTCAACTTTTTTACGACTGAGACAATATATAATACCAGATTTACCCGGATTAGATTTGATATATTTTATAATTTCTTTGGTAATGTCTCTTTTTGGACGGATTTCATAAAATAAGTTTGGCCTGTTGAATGATGACTTAAATAAAGTAGCCTCTGTCATTCCAAGATTTTTAACAATATCTTGCTGAACTTTCGGAGTAGCTGTGGCTGTTAAGGCAATAATTGGAATATCATTACCAAGCCCACTGATTACTTGTCTTATTTTCCGATATTCAGGTCTAAAATCATGGCCCCATTCTGATATACAATGGGCTTCATCAACAGCAACAAAAGAAATCTTAATCAGATTTAAAAATTCAATGTTATCCTGTTTTGCCAAAGATTCTGGTGCCACATATAACAATTTAGTCTGTCCGCTTAAAAGATCTGTTTTTACCTGGGTGATTTCAGATTTGTTTAAAGACGAGTTTAGAAAATGAGCGATACTATCACTCCCTCCAAATGCTCTTAATTGATCAACCTGGTTTTTCATCAATGCAATAAGAGGAGAAATAACAATTGCTGTTCCTTCGCTCATTAATGCGGGTAATTGGTAGCAAATAGACTTTCCTCCACCCGTTGGCATAATAACAAATGTGTTATTGCCTTCCAGAATATTTGTGATGATCGACTCCTGATCACCTTTGAAATTATCAAACCCAAAGAAATTTTGCAGGTTATCAAATAACGACTTTTTCACGTCCATTTTTGTGTAATAAAATATGCGATGCTATTTTTTGTATCCAAAATAACATAATTTTACAAGAATTTCAAGTATTAATAAACAATTTTTTTCTCTTTGAAAAGTAAAAAATCAATAACTCGATCTGCTGTAAACACATTAGAACTGGAAGTAGCCACGATTTTAAATGTTGCGAAACACATTAATGTCGATTTTGAAAAAGTGGTATCAACCATTTTACAATGTAATGGGCGTGTAATTGTGATTGGTATAGGAAAAAGTGCCATCATTGCACAAAAAATTGTAGCCACTTTTAATTCTACTGGTACGCCCTCTATTTTTATGCATGCTGCCGATGTTATTCATGGTGATTTGGGCGTGATCCGGCAAAACGATATTGTAATTTGCTTATCAAAGAGTGGAAATACACCTGAAATTAAAGTTTTAACACCACTCTTAAAATCATCCGGGAATATATTGATTGGAATGGTTGGGAAATTAAATTCCTTTTTAGCTCAACAGGCCGATTTAGTTTTAAATACTACTGTTGAAAAAGAAGCCTATCCACATAACCTCGCTCCTATAACCAGTACAACTGTCCAAATGGTTATGGGTGATGCCCTGGCCATCTGTTTATTGGAGTATAGAGATTTTAATGAATCAGGCTTTACAAAATATCATCCTGGCGGATCTTTGGATAAAAAACTTTATTTAAAAGCACGGGATCTGGCTTTATCCAGCGAAAAACCATCGATAAGTTGTTCAGCATCAGTTAAAGAGGTTTTAATTGAAATTAGTAAAAACCGTTTAGGTGCAGTTGCTGTTATTGATGGTGATAATAAAGTACAAGGGGTAGTTACTGACGGAGACATTAGACGTATGCTGGAAAATTATGCTGGTATTGAAAATTTAAAGGCAGAAGATATTATGGGGAAAAGCCCCAAAAGTATTCAACATGATGCATTAGCTGTTGAAGCCCTTGACATCATCAAGCAAAATAACATCACACAATTGTTGGTTTAGAACAAAATACTTACTTTGGTATCATACACTTACACGACCTTTTAAATGAAGGCATTGTGTAGTTTTAATTTATATAATGAATAAAGATTTTTATGCTTTAATTATGGCTGGCGGCGTTGGAAGCCGTTTTTGGCCAGTTAGTCGAACTGAATACCCTAAACAATTTATTGATTTTTTCGGAGTTGGTAAAACCCTGATTCAGAGCACATACGAAAGATTTTTAAATATCTGTCCAGCAGAAAACATATTCATTGTAACCAACGAAATTTATACATCCCTTATCAAAGAGCAACTGCCACAGTTAAGTGATAACCAAATAATGGCAGAGCCTTTATTGAGAAACACTGCTCCATGCATTGCATACGGGTGTTTAAAAATTGCAGGATTAAATCCAAACGCGACCATTGTTGTTGCTCCATCAGATCATACCATTTCCGATCTTGATGGTTTCATCAAATCGATTGAGCAATCTTTACAGGCTGCATCAGAAAATGATTGCCTGATCACTTTAGGTATAAAGCCTAATCGCCCGGATACAGGCTATGGATATATTCAGCATACAGATTATGTTTTAAATACCAATCCTGATTTACACAAGGTGAAAACATTCACTGAAAAACCAAATCTTGATTTGGCAAAATCTTTCATTCGAAGCGGGGATTTTCTTTGGAATGCTGGCATTTTCATATGGTCGGCTAAAGCTATACTAAGTGCTTTTGAAAAATATCTGCCCGATATGTATGAAATTTTCAATGTTGGCCGTTCTGAACTGAATACAGAAAGAGAAAAAACATTTATCAATAATGCATATTTCCAATGTACAAACATTTCTATTGATTTCGGAATTATGGAAAAGGCTGATAATGTATATGTTCTTCCTGCCGATTTCGGTTGGTCAGATTTAGGCACCTGGTCTTCCATCTACGAAATGGCTGATAAAGATTATGTTGGAAATGCGGTAATACCTGCTGAGCAGGTTATTATGTTCGATTCTTCAAACTGTATGGTTAATGTTCCAAAAGATAAGCTGGTGATTCTTCAGGGCCTGCACGATTATATTGTTGTAGAAAACAATAACATGTTGATGATTTGTCCGAGGGATGAAGAACAAAAAGTTAAAGAAATTGTAGCAGAAGTAAAATCCCGGTTTGGGAATAAGTTTATTTAACCCCCTAGCCCCCTGAAGGGGGAACAAAAACCCAAAGTATAATAAAAAAAGCAGTTAGAAATAAGTTTATCTAATTTTACAATCTCATAAAGCCCCCTTTAGGGCTTTAGGGTTAAAAACGATGGAAAAGAAAAAGTCCCCTTTAGGGGATTTAGGGGTTATTTCTTTGCCTCACCGCCTCATACAAAATAACTCCCGCTGATACCGAAACATTTAAAGATTCTATTTTACCCGCCATCGGGATTTTTGCCAAATGATCCGCAGCACGCAAAAGATCGTTGGAAATACCCTCATCTTCAGAGCCCATTACAATTGCCGTTGGCATGGTATAATCCGGAGCATAAATTAAATCATTGGTTTTCTCCGTACAAGCTACAATCTGCAAGCCACTATCCTGTAAAAACAAACAGGTTTTATGCAGATTGGAATGTCTGCAAATTGGAATACTAAATAAAGCACCTGCAGAGGTTTTTATGGCATCGGCATTAATTTGTGCAGCATTTTTTAGGGGGACTACAATTGCATGAACACCAACACAGGCGGCTGTACGTGCAATGGCGCCCATGTTGCGAACATCGGTAACACTATCTAAAATCAAGATTAATGGCACCTCTCCTTTTTCAAAAACAGCCGGGATAATATCCTCTATATTTTGATAGGTAATTGGCGAGATAACCGCAATAACACCCTGATGATTTTTTTGCGTCATGCGGTTCAATTTCTCTATGGGAACAGAACTTAAAGGGATTAATGTACCTGTTAAAAGCGCTTTTAATTCTAAAAATAAACCACCGCTAAGCCCACGCTGCAAATAAATTGTTTCTATATCCCTACCGGCTTTAATGGCTTCGATTACAGCTCTAATGCCAAATACAAACTCATTATTTTCCTTTACGCGTAATGGTTTTCTAAAATTATCCATGTTTTTAAATTGTTAGGCAAAAGTATTCAAATAAATGTTTTGCCCCTAATCTATCTGGTCCTTATTAACATTTAATTGTTCAAAAAAAATTTAAGTTTATAAAATCTCAAAAAAATTAATCTGATTATGCTTCAATTTGTTAAGAAACAGCTAGAAACTTATTCAAGTAATCGGGCAAACTTTTGCATACTTTTGTTGGTATGAGTATCGATAACGAACAAGGGGGAAAGAACAGCATGACTGCCCGAAAGAGCAGGTTAAGTAATACAGTTAGTTCATTGGGAAAAATCCCTCCTCAAGCCTTAGATCTAGAAGAAGCCGTATTAGGTGCATTAATGCTTGAAAAAGATGCTTTATCGGCTGTAATCGATATTTTAAAACCTGAAATTTTTTATCAGGAATCTCACCAAAAAATATTTGAGGCCATCCATTTATTGTTTCAAAAATCGAAACCTGTTGATATTTTAACCGTTACTGCAGAATTGCGTCAATTAGGTGCATTGGAAATGGTTGGCGGTGCTTACTATATTACAAACCTAACCAATCGTGTTGCCTCTGCCGCGAATATCGAATACCATGCCCGTATTATTTCTCAAAAATATATTCAGCGGGAACTGATTAGAATCTCGACAGATATTATTAGTAATGCTTACGAAGATACTACTGATATTTTCGACTTGCTTGATCATGCTGAAAAAGGTTTATTTGATATTGCCCAAAACAATTTACGTCGCGATACTCAAAAAATGGATGAGATTATCAAACAATCTCTTGCCACTTTAGAAGAATTACGCACCAAAACCGATGGTTTAACGGGTGTTCCATCTGGTTTTACAGGCTTAGATAGAATTACTGGTGGATGGCAGCCCTCCGATTTGGTTATTATTGCGGCTCGTCCGGCGATGGGAAAAACGGCTTTCGTACTCTCCTGTGCCCGCAATGCCGCTGTAGATTTTCATAAACCTGTTGTTGTTTTCTCTTTGGAGATGTCATCCGTGCAGCTGGTTAATCGTTTAATATCTGGTGAAGCTGAAATAGAACAAGAAAAAATCAGAAAAGGAAACCTGGCAGAATGGGAATGGCAACAATTACACAGCAAAATTGGTCGATTAACAGAAGCACCGTTATTAATTGACGATACCCCTGCTCTAAATATTTTCGAATTCAGGGCAAAATGCAGAAGGTTAAAATCACAATACGATATTCAAATGGTTATTGTCGATTATCTTCAGTTGATGCATGGTAAAGGCGAAGGTGGTAAAGGTGGTGGTAATCGTGAACAGGAAATTGGTAGTATTTCACGGGCACTGAAATCGGTAGCGAAAGAATTAAACGTTCCTGTCTTGGCCCTATCACAATTAAGTCGTGCAGTGGAGAGCAGACCAGGTGTAAATGGTAAACGACCAATGTTATCCGATTTACGTGAATCCGGATCTATTGAACAGGATGCCGATATGGTATTATTTTTATATCGTCCTGAATATTATGGTATCACAGAAGACGAACAAGGACGTTCTCAGGCAGGTATTGGTGAAGTAATTATTGCAAAACACCGTAATGGTGAAACCGGAATTGTTCCGCTTAGATTTATTGGTAAGTTCGTTAAATTCGGTGATTTGGAGGAAGATTTTAATGCTCCGGCTTCGTTCTCTTCAGATAGCCCTTCTTCTGGAATGTATCCTTCGCAAGATTTTGAAAAACAAAGTAATGTGATCATCAGACCATCAAAGATGGATGATTATAATGATGAAGATCCACCATTTTAAGATATAAAATGGAATAGTTTTGGCCTAAATAGTCATCCGATGAATATCTACAGCTTGCTATATTCATCGGATGACTATATCCTATTTTCGTTTTCATATAGGTTTGATAAACTTCTCCTTAAATGCCCTTAAATTTCTTATATGATTCAATAATAATAATCGATCATAGTGAGTAATCCTCATGTTGAAATTATTCAGAGCTATTCCAAAAAGATGCTGAAATAAATTCAGCAGGACGACTGTCCTAAGATTTCAGCTTAAAAAAAATATCCAATCAATATTCCTACTAATACAATAACTGGCGGGCTCACCTTAGTGAAGTTCAACAATAGAAAAGTGGTCAACATTATTCCAAGGAAAAGCCAATTTAATCCCATCGGAACAAGTAAAAGGATAAATGCAGCAATGATGAAGCCTACACTTACGGCATTAATACCCGATAAGCTATGACGTATTCTGGAGATTTTTTTTAAATCATCCCAGAATGGAACAATAAAGAGTACAAGAATTAAACCTGGTAAATTAATTCCGATTACTCCAATCAGCCCTCCAAGTATCTGTCCCCACATTCCATATCCGAAATTCTTCATACTTAAGGCACCAAGATAACTTGTAAAGGAAAAAGTTGGTCCCGGTAAAGCCTGTTGTAAAGCAAAGCCAGATAAAAATCCAGAGGAATTCAAATAATGTTTCATCTGTACAAACTCTGTAAACATCAGTGGCACCAAAACCTGCCCCCCTCCAAAAACTAAAATTCCATTGCGATAAAAATTTTCCAACAAACGTATGGGTAAACTGAAGGGAGATGTCCGGTTTATTATTGCACCCACCAATGCGAATAAAAGCAATGCACCTAAAAAATAGATCAGCTTTTTGGGGTTTACATTTGAAAAAAGCTTTACACGAAGCTCCGTTTCTTCATTTGGAGTTTCTATTGCAGAGGAGATCATCCCTCCTATTAAAATGGCCAATGGAAAAACATAGGCATTTTTTAAAACCATTGTGGCTACAACTGCAGCAATGGCTAGAAAAACAGAAACTTGAGAAGTTAATACTTTCTTACCCAGTTTCCATGCACCATAAGCAACAATTCCTAAAGCAATGGGCTGAATGTATTCTAAAATATCATTAAACTTCTGTTTCTGATCGAGCAAAGCATAGCTAATAGCCGCCAAAGTCATTACTGTTGCAGTCGGGAATATCCAGATTAAGAAAGTAATAACAGCAAGTTTTAACTTCCCCACTTTCCAGGCAATGCCAACTAAGGTTTGTGTAGAAGCAGGACCGGGTAATACTTGGGCTAAGGCATTCAATTCAAGTAATTCTTCCTCAGAAATAAATTTGGTGTTCTGAACAAAATATTTCAAAAGCAAAGCCAGATGGGCTTGTGCACCACCAAAAGAGGTAAATGTGAAGAAAATCACATTTCTAATAAACAACCACTGTTTTTTGGCAGCGATGGGTTTTACCTGCATTTTAAACTATAAGATCATTATAAATCACCTGAACAATTTGCGTTTTAACTCTCTTTAAAGTGTTGGTGGATTAATCATCCTCATAATCCAAGCCTGAAGCTGAATTAAAAGCGCCCTGCAATTCTGAAAATGCATGCATATCTCTTTTATTCCGGGCAACTTCCATTCCTTTCTGGTAAACTTTTATGGCTTCTTCCTTTTGATCATCCTTTTCATATAACTTACCCAAATGATAGTATGTTCCAACATAATCGGGATGTTTATCAGTTAATTGCAGGTAAAAAGAATAGGCTTTTTCCTTATCATTTTGAGCGTTATACTCTGTGGCTAAGGCATATAGTATAAATGGATCATTTGGATCACTTTCTAAAAACTCCAATAACTTGCTTAAACGGGTAGATGACATTTTAATTCCTTGCTTTTTTAACTAAATTTGCAGAAAGACCTTATATATTAAATATGAAAATATTAGTTTGTATCAGTAACGTGCCAGACACGACGACAAAAATAACTTTTACCAACGATAATACCGAATTCAATACTGCGGGTGTACAATATATTGTTAATCCTTACGATGAAATTGCTTTATCCAGAGCGATTGAATTAACCGAAGGTGGCAAAGGTACAGTTACCGTAATTAATGTTGGTGAGGCTGCAACAGATCCTACCATTAGAAAAGCTCTTGCAATTGGTGCTGATGATGCCGTAAGAGTGAATGCTGTTCCCCGTGATGCTTATTTTGTTGCCAAACAAATTGCTGAATATGCAAAAGATAAAGACTTCAACATTATTTTAACAGGTCGGGAATCAATTGATTATAATGGTAACCAGGTTGCAGCGATGGTGGGCGAATTTTTAGATATCCCATCTATTTCAATCGTTAAGAAATTAGACGTTGATGGTGATTCTGCAACCATTGAGAGAGAAATTGAAGGTGGCAAAGAAGTTATAACTGTTTCAGGTAAATTTGTAGCCAGCTGTGCTGAAGGTGTAGCTGAACCAAAAATCCCCAATATGCGTGGTATTATGAGCGCCAGAACAAAGCCTTTGAATGTTGTAGAGGCTGTTTCTATTGAGGAAGTAACCAAGGTAACAAAATACGAAACCCCTGCTCCTCGTGGCACTGTTAAACTTATACCGGCAGAGCAGTCTGAACAATTGATTAGCTTGTTGCACAGTGAAGCGAAAGTAATATAGTTAACCCCTAAATCCCCTGAAGGGGACTTAATATTTTATAATAAACGAACTTAAAAAGATCCCGATAATCGGGATTGGAGGTATATATGTCAGTATTAGTATATGTAGAGCAAGCTGAAGGTAAGTTTAAGAAATCTGTTTTCGAAGCCGTTTCTTATGCCAAAGCAATTGCCGATCAACAATCAACTCATTTAACCGCAATTTCTATTGGCAATGTGGCTGAAAGTGAATTGAAGGAGTTAGGAAAGTACGGAGCATCAAAAGTTTTAAATGTAAGTAACGATCAATTAAAAACTTTTGTTAATCAAGCTTATGCAAGTGTAATTGCTAATGCTGCTGAAAAAGAAGGCGCTCATATTGTCGTTCTTTCTAACTCATTTTCCGGTAAAGGCTTGGCTCCTCGTATTGCTGTGAAACTTAAAGCAGGTTTAGCGGATGGTGCTGTAGAATTACCTAAAACAGATGCTGGCAATTTTGCCGTTAAGAAAACTGCTTTCTCAGGTAAAGCATTTGCGATTACTGAATTGACATCAGCCAATAAAGTGATTGCTTTAAATCCAAATGCTTTTGGTGTTAAAGAGAACGCTACAGATGCGAGCATTGAAAACTTTACAGCTGATGTTAAACAATCAGATCTTGGAACTGTTATAAAGGATATTGTTAGAGCAACTGATAAAGTTTCATTACCTGATGCTGAGATCGTGGTTTCTGCTGGTAGAGGTTTAAAGGGTCCTGAAAATTGGGGAATGATTGAAGAGCTTGCTGGTTTGCTAGGTGCTGCTACTGCCTGTTCTAAACCAGTATCTGATGCCGATTGGAGGCCACATTCAGAACACGTTGGTCAAACCGGTATTGCAATCAGTCCTAATTTATATATTGCAATTGGAATTTCCGGAGCGATCCAGCATTTGGCCGGAGTAAGTTCATCAAAGGTAATTGTAGTGATTAATAAAGATCCGGAAGCACCTTTCTTTAAGGTTGCTGATTACGGCATAGTTGGAGACGCATTTGAAGTTGTTCCAAAATTAATTGAAGCTTTAAAAGCGCACAAAGGATAATATTACAAAGGACCTTATAGGTTTCAAAATCTATAAGGTCTGAATAACAAACATGAAAAAAGTAAAGTTAGATATTGTAGGTTTATCTTATAGCCAAACACAATCTGGTGCTTATGCACTGGTTTTAGGAGAGGTTAACGGACGCAGGCGTTTGCCGATTATTATTGGTGCGTTTGAGGCACAGGCAATTGCCATTGAGATCGAAAAGATGACTCCAAGCAGGCCATTAACACACGATCTGTTTAAATCACTTGCTGAAACTTTCCATATAAACGTCCAGGAAATTATTATTTATAATTTAGTTGATGGTGTTTTTTATGCAAAATTGATTTGTAGTAACGGTAAAAATACGCATGAGATTGATGCCAGAACATCAGATGCTATTGCGCTTGCCGTAAGATTTAACGCATTGATTTATACTTACGAATTTATTTTGGCATCAGCCGGAATCGTAATTGAAGGAAATGATTTCCTGTTTTTGGAAAACATGGATAGCATTACCAAAGAACCGGATGCCGATAGCTTGCCTACTTCCGCCAAACACCAGGGTTTTAGCGATTTAACCCTGGAAGAATTACAACAAAAACTACAGGAAGCCATTGCTGAAGAAGCTTATGAAAAAGCCGCAAGATTAAGAGACGAATTAAATAAAAGAGGTTCCAGATAAAACATTTTCAAATAACAACTCATTAAGGATTAAATTTCCATTCCTCCCATAAGAAAAGCTGAATCTGATAAACCGTTTAAATTTTGTTCCCATTTTACTTCACCCTGTCCCGATTATCAGGATCAGGCTCTAATTTAGAGGGATGCTGAAACAAGTTCAGCAGGACGTGTATTTTTTGGATCAAAAATTTAAACAGTTTCTGAATCATTCAAAATAATTCAGATTCATTTTGGATTTTGTTTTAAAATAGTTCTATATTCAACCTTTACTTTCTAAAATCAAACAAAACTATTACTATGAATGTTAAGTTCCGCTTAACTCTGATGAATTTCATGCAATTCTTCGTTTGGGGTGCATGGCTAATTACAATTGCGAATTATTGGTTTGGAACAAAACATTGGGATGGCACACAATTCGGGGCAATATTTGCAACAATGGGCTTTGCTTCTTTGGTTATGCCAACGCTTGCCGGAATTATCGCTGATAAGTGGATTAATGCCGAGGTTTTATATAGTATTCTTCATATTTTATATGCTTGTGTCTTGTTTTATCTTCCACAGGTAGATAGTCCCAATGCCTTCTTTTGGGTCATGCTAGCGGCCATGTGCTTCTACATGCCAACCATATCACTTAGCAACTCCATATCCTATACTACATTAAAATCAACCAACATGGATGTGGTTAAAGATTTCCCCCCGATCCGTGTTTGGGGTACCGTAGGTTTTATAGTAGCCATGTGGACAACCAATTTAACTGGAAATAAAGCAACTGCCTATCAATTTTATATAGCTGGAATAGCCGCTTTGGCACTTGGAATTTATGCTTTATCACTCCCTAAATGCAAACCCCAAAAGTTAATAGAAGAAAAAAAATCTTTTATTCAAACACTGGGCTTAGAAGCATTTAAATTATTCGCCAATTATAAAATGGCATTATTCTTTATCTTCTCTATGTTTTTAGGGGGTGCTTTACAATTAACCAATGCCTATGGCGATGTTTATCTGGATGAATTTAAGCATTTCCCAAAATATGCAGATTCCGTTGTGGTGAAATATTCTACAATCATCATGTCAATTTCTCAAATTTCTGAAACCCTTTTTATCCTTGCAATACCATTTTTCCTTAATCGTTATGGGATAAAGAAAGTTATGATTATTGCAATGCTTGCCTGGGTTTTCCGCTTTGGATTATTTGCCTATGGAAATCCAACAGATAATTTATGGATGATTATCCTTTCCTGCATTGTGTATGGAATGGCATTCGATTTTTTCAATATATCCGGTTCCTTATTTGTAGAAACTTCAACCACTCCAAAAACACGCTCATCTGCTCAAGGAATGTTCATGATGATGACTAACGGATTTGGTGCAGTATTTGGCAGTTTAACCTCAGGCTGGATAATCGACAAATATTTCACTAAATCCTTCACGGATATTAAAGCAACCTCATCTTTCTTAAATACCAACGTTAATAATAGCCAATTGGATAAATTTATCAAAGAACAAGGTATTACTATTTTAGAAAATGGCACTTTCGATAAAGCAATTTATATGAAAGATTGGCATTTGATCTGGCTGTCTTTTACTATTTATGCATTAATTATTACCATACTATTTGCTATTCTATTTAAACACAAGCATGATCGTGTTTTAATAAAAACCATTAATCACTAGAACTATATGTCATCTGGCAAATACAGAAAAGAACTCAATTGTTTAAACTGCGGTTCTCATGTCGAAAAACATTATTGCAGCAATTGTGGTCAACCCAATTTAGAGTTAAAAGAAAGTTTCTGGGCATTTATAAGCCATAGTATAGGGCATTACTTTCATTTTGACAATAAATTTTTTCAAACGCTTACCCCTCTTCTAACAAAACCGGGACAGGTTACTTTAGATTATCTTGCTGGTAAAAGAGCCAGGTATATCAATCCGGTAAGTATGTATATTTTTGTATCTATTGTTTACTTTTTAATTGTCCCTAAAGCATCTGTAAAGGTTGACCATGAAGATAAACAGGATTTAAAAACAGCAAATCACCGAATTGAAAGCCCAAAAATTTTATTAGATTCTATCCATAACGAATTAGCCAAAGAAAATATTGAAAATGATTTTTTAAAAAATGTCACTGAGAATATCAATGATAAATTAACACTTAATGAGTTCGAAAAACTCTCCTTTAAAGATCAGGAAAAAACTATAAATGAATTAAAAGCAAAAAAGAATGCTTCCAATTCAGATTCGATAAATAATATTTTATTGGATTTCCAAAAATACCACATCATTAAACAAGACAGTACTTATGATGCTTACCTGGCCAGGCAAAAGAAATTAGCACCTGCAGAACAGGATAATTGGTACGAGCGTTGGTCAAAGAAAAGAGAAATTACCGTTAACGAAAAGACAGCAACTGGACATTGGACAATCACAGAAGAAATTGAACACTACAAGCCTAAACAATATTTCTTACTAATGCCTCTGCTTGCTTTTTTTATCCTATTAAATTTCAGAAGAAACCACATCTATTATTTGGATCACCTTATATTTACCATTCATGGAATGACAGCTTATTTCATAGTGGAAATTATTAACCGTCCAATCATCAAATATATTTTTGGAATAGATTCAGGTATAGGCGATGCGTTAAGAATAGGTGTATTGATATGGATTTGCTGGTATCTCTATACCGCTTTAAGAGTATTTTACAACCGGAGTAGAAAAGCGACAATATGGAAAATGCTTTGCTTATTTATCCTATATGCACTGTCTTTTTACACTACTAAAAGTATTGTATCTTCTTTTATATATTATTTTCTTGCTTAAATAGAATAAGGATTCAAAAAAAAATCCCCTTAATGAAGGGGATTTTTTTTTATCAGGAGACTAAATTTATTTTCTATTCTTAATTCCAACAAACTCCCTGTCGGTTTCGCCTACATAAATCTGACGAGGGCGACCGATTGGTTCCTTGTTCTCATGCATTTCTTTCCATTGTGCAATCCATCCCGGCAGACGACCTAAAGCGAACAATACTGTAAACATTTCTGATGGGAAGCCTAAAGCACGGTAAATAATGCCAGAATAAAAATCTACGTTCGGATATAATTTTCTATCGATGAAGTATTGATCGGTAAGGGCTGCTGCCTCCAGTTTCTTCGCAATCTCCAGGATCGGATCATCAATACCTAAATTATCTAAAATATCATCGCAAGCTTTTTTAATAATTTTAGCACGTGGGTCAAAGTTTTTATAAACTCTATGACCAAAACCCATCATGCGGAATGAATCGTTTTTGTCTTTAGCTTTATTGATCCATTTTTCAGTATCGCCACCGTCCGCTTTAATCAACTCAAGCATATCAATAACAGCTTGGTTCGCACCACCATGTAATGGACCCCAAAGGGCTGCAATACCTGCCGCGATTGATGCATATAAATTACAATCGGAAGAACCTACGATACGAACAGTTGATGCTGAACAGTTTTGCTCATGATCTGCATGCAGGATTAACAATTTGTTCATGGCGTTAACAACAATTGGATTTACCTCGTAATCTTCAGTACGTTGTCCAAATGTCATCCAAAGGAAATTGGTCACGTAATCGTATTTATTTTTTGGATAAATAAGTGGGTGACCCAAAGATTTCTTGTAGATAAATGAAACTATAGTTGGAAGCTTAGCCAGTAATTTAATAATGGTTAAATCTTGTTCCTCAGCAGTTTGATCTGGTTTTAAACACTCCGGATAAAATGTAGAAAGAGAAAAGATTAAGGAACCTAATTGACCCATTGGATGCGATCTTGACGGATAACCATCAAAGAATTTCTTCATATCCTCATGAATCAAAGTATGCTTGCTGATTTCAGCTTGAAAGCCATCCAGTTGTTCCTGAGTTGGAAGATCACCATAAACAATCAGATAAGCGACTTCTAAAAAGCTTGCTTTTTCGGCAAGTTGTTCAATAGAATAACCTCTATACTTCAGAATGCCTTTTTCTCCATCTAAAAAAGTAATTTTACTTTTTGTCGAACCTGTATTTTTGAAACCAGTATCTAAGGTTACAAAGCCTGTTGTATCTCTTAATTTTGAAATATCAATAGCCTTTTCATCTTCCGTTCCTGTAATTACTGGTAATTCGATTGTCTTACCATCAACTTTAATCTCTGCAATATCTGACATATTATTTTGTTGTGTTTATAGCTTCTAAATTATATAAAATTAAAATACATGCATAACAATTCTGTTAAATTATTATTCAAAAGAAGTAACAATTATGCTTAATAGAATAGTATTTGTATTTATTTTGCTTTAATCTCTTCCGTAACCCGACCACACTCCAGCATTTCATTACCATAATAAGGATTTCTAATTTCCTTTTCTGTAGATAACCAGTCGCCACCATCTCCTTTATTGGCCATTGGGCAATGTTGAACATAGACTGTTCCCGATGTAATGTCAGCATTTTTTAATAGCGAAATTAAATCCGCACTTAAAGCAGTAAAATTTTTTCTCTGAGAAATTAAATCGTTAGTTTCTGCTATACTTTTTGCAACAGCCGCAGTAGCTTCACAGCCAGCATAATTGGCCAGGCTGGTTTGCAACAAAGTTGCATGTTTTTGAACACTTAATGAATCTGATGCGACAAATGCATTTTTCAGATCTTGATATTGGTTGAAGATTGTATTTACTTTTTGATTTTTTAAGGATACCACATTTTTATTTGCAACTGAATCTTTGCTTACTGAATCTTTATTTTCTGATGTTTTTTTTTCTGTCTGGTTGCAAGCGATTAAAGTAGCTAATATGGCAATTCCAAGTATTCTTTTCATTGTATTTGGTTTTGCGTTCAAAATAGCAATTTAAATATTAAAACAAAAAAAAGCCTTCGAAAATTATCGAAAACATCCAATTATATGATTTTATAATTATAAAGTTCGGAGTAAGCGCTATACTATAAAGCTACAAAATAAGACCTATAAGATTTTAAAAACCTTATCGGTTCGTAATTTATTCTTTTAATAAAAGTTCGGCCAATTCTAAATCAATGGGATAAGTGATTTTGATATTATTTCTTTCGCCTTCTATCACATTTATTTCATAACCAACTGATTCTACAACACTGGCATCATCAGTAAAATTATTGGTAAAGTCTTGTTTGTATGCTTGCTTTAAAACATCTAGGTCAAAAGTTTGTGGAGTTTGAACAAGATAAATTTCGTCACGTCTTAGTGCTGAGGTTTTCCCTTCTCTTAACATTCTAACACTATCGCTAGATTGAACAGCTGCTATGACATTCCCTATTTCTTCTGCCTGTTTATAACAATTATCTATTAAATCTTTAGAAACCAAAGGCCTAACGGCATCATGTATAGCAACATAACTTTCTTCTTCAATAAAATTCAGTGCATTTTGTACCGAATGAAAACGTTCTGCCCCGCCGCCTATAATTTTATGAGGAATATTAAAATTAAACTCTTTACAAAGCCTGGTCCAATAAGCATGCTGATCTTTATTTAATACGACCAAAATTTTGGGCTGAGAGTTGCTTTGTGCAAAAGCTTTTATGGTATGCATTAAAACCGGGAGGTTTTTCAGCAAAAGAAATTGTTTTGGTGTTTCGGTCTGCATCCGGTTACCAGAACCACCGGCCACAATTATAGCATAGTATTTCATTTTTTAAGATTTGAGATGTTAGATATAAGACATGAGATGAAGAATTATATATTTATATTCTCACATCTCATATCTCATTACTCAAATCTAGATAATTAGCATGGCATCGCCATAACTATAAAATTTATATTTTTCTTTAACCGCTACCTCATATGCATTCATTACCTTCTCATAACCGCCAAATGCACTCACCATCATTAATAAGGTAGATTCTGGTGTGTGGAAATTGGTAATCATTGAATTTGCAATACTAAAATCATACGGAGGGAAGATAAATTTACTTGTCCAGTCATTAGCCGATTTTAAAGTTCTATTTGCAGAAACGGCAGATTCTATGGCACGCATGGAAGTGGTACCCACCGCACAAACTTTTCTTTTTTCTTCTATACCTTTATTTACAATATCGGCATCTTTTTGCGTAATTATAAACTGCTCAGAATCCATTTTGTGTTTGGTTAAATCTTCAACCTCCACTGTTCTAAAAGTGCCCAAACCAACATGTAATGTTACCTCAGCAAAATTAATTCCCTTAAGCTCCAAACGTTTCATTAGTTCGCGGCTAAAATGCAAACCTGCTGTAGGAGCCGCAACAGCACCCTCATGTTTAGCGAAAATGGTTTGATAACGCTCTTTATCTTCAGCTGTAGCTTTACGCTTAATGTATTTCGGAAGCGGAGTTTCTCCTAAAATTTCAACATTTCTTCTAAATTCTTCGTCAGTACCTTCAAATAAGAAACGAATAGTCCGGCCGCGAGAGGTTGTATTGTCTACAACTTCGGCAACCAGTAAATCATCGTCGCCAAAATATAATTTGTTACCCACACGGATTTTACGGGCAGGATCCACCAAAACATCCCATAAACGCAATTCTTTATTTAATTCTCGTAATAAGAAAACCTCTATGGTTGCACCTGTTTTTTCTTTATTTCCGTATAAACGGGCAGGAAAAACCTTGGTGTTATTCAGTATCATAACATCTTTGTCATCGAAATAACCTAAAATGTCTTTAAATATTTTATGCTCAATTTTACCGCTGTCTTTGTGTAAAACCATCAAACGTGCTTCGTCACGGTTTTCTGCCGGGTTGCTGGCAACAAGTGATTCTGGTAAGTTGAATTTGAATTGTGATAATTTCATTCCTGATGAATTTTTTGAGGTGCAAAAATACGAATTTAATTTTTCTTTTCCGTATTTTAACGAACGCTTTTAAGCTAATGCGTATTTTACTAATTTTTTATATAAAATTACAATGAGCCTTATGCGATACGCTGATAAAATTAATTAGTTTTGAAGATGTGCTGTAACCTTTTTAACTCCATAGTGTCTAAACCTTAATTATGATAATTTTTAGGCTGATAGGCGAAAGTTTCCGTTTTGCATTTGATGCACTGCGTCAGAATAAGTTACGTACAATGTTATCGCTACTGGCCATAACCATTGGTATTTTTACCATTATAGCGGTATTCTCAGCTGTTGATACTTTCCGCAATAAACTTCAGTCCAGCGTAGATAAATTGGGTTCAAATACCATATATGTACAAAAATGGCCCTGGATTTTTGGTGATTATCCATGGTGGAAATATATGAATCGTCCACAACCATCTCTCCGGGATTTTGCCGCTTTAAGAGAAAGAATGGAAAATGCTGAAGGCATAACTTTCGAAATTTCCACAAATAACCGAACAATTAAATACAGAAGCGGCTCGGTTGAAGGAATTTCGATTTCGGCTGCATCTCATGATTTTAATAAAACCTGGAATTTCGAATTGCAGGCTGGACGTTATTTTACAGAAAATGAAAGTAAATCAGGTACACCAGTTTGTTTAATGGGAGCTGATATAGCCGAAGGATTATTCGGGTCTGATGATCCCATAGGTAAACAAGTGCAGATTTTAGGAAGAAGAGTTACCGTTATTGGGGTCTTCAAAAAAGAGGGAGAAGATATGTTGGGAACATCTTTGGATAAAAATGTTAACATTCCCATAAATTTTGCAAAAGGAATTTTAGATATTCAAAACGAGCGTTACGGACCACAAATTACAGTTCGTGGAACCGACAATGTGTCTTTAGAAGAAGTTGAAAGCGAATTGAAAGGTTTGATGCGTTCTATACATCGTATAAAACCTGGCCAGGAAGAAGATTTTGCTTTGAATAAAACGACCATACTTTCCAATCAATTAGATTCTATGTTTGATATGGTACGTTTGGCTGGCTGGGTAATCGGTGGATTTTCTATTCTTGTTGGAGGCTTTAGTATTGCCAATATTATGTTTGTATCCGTAAAAGAGCGCACCAATATTATAGGTATTCAAAAATCTTTAGGTGCTAAACGATACTTTATATTGCTTCAATTTATATTTGAATCCATTACTTTATGTGTTATGGGTGGGATTTTAGGGTTAGCATTTGTATATCTATTTACCTTTATAATTAGCCTGACCCTTGATGTGAAAATTATTCTGGATATGGGAAATATTATATTAGGTATAGGAATCTCCGTAATTATTGGAACTATATCTGGCTTTTGGCCGGCATATTCAGCATCCAGATTAGATCCCGTAGAGGCAATAAGATCTTAACTTTCCATTTTTTATAAAACTAGGGTAAACAAACTCAATATAAAAAAAATACCCCCCGGAAAGCCCGGAGGGTATAAATTGAAATTTAATTGCTTCTTATAATTTGAAACCGTAGGCAACTCTTAAAGCAACCTGCCCTAAGGTAGCGCCACTAACGGAATTACCTTCATATCTTACGCCCAGATCTAAACCACTGCTCCATGAATAACCAATAGAAGGTGCATACAGAAAGCCAGTTTTGGCACCACTAGGGGTAACACCGATACCTGCACCCAATTCAGCTAAGCCATAAAGACCTGAACCAGAAGGTTCAAAAAAATACTTAACTCCAGCCTTAAGAGGAATATAGCCAAAATCTGGAATATTATCCTGGCCTAAGAAATGTGTATAGCCAGCTGTAAGTGGAATAGATAATTGCTCATCGAGGTTTATCTGATAACGAACATCGCCACCTATCGCAAAATCATAGCCATCCGTAGTGGGTAAGCCCAGGTTTAAACCCACGCCTAAATTTTGTGCATTTGCACCAGTTGAAAAAAACAGGGCTACAACAGCTGCTGAAGTAGCAAAAATTTTTGTAATTGTTTTCATTTTAGGATAATTTTTTGAGTTAAACTAATTATATCCACAATTACAAACCTTATGCCAAAAGCTTTATTTAAGGGTGTTTTTACATCCAGATGAAATCCCAGAGATCAAATCATTCAGCATAAACTTTTTCAATAATTTCTTGTTTTAACTGATCGATTGGACGTGAAGCATTCAACCAAATAATATTAACACCATCTTTTTCCATTTTTCTAAAGAAAGTATTTTGTCTTTTCGCATACTGGCAAATCGCCGTACCTAATTTTAACCTTAAATCATCAAAACTTAACTGCCCTGATAAATAATATGATATAAACTTATATTCCAACCCATAGAAAACCAACATTTCATTACTTATTCCTGTTTTTAACAATTGCTCTACCTCAGCTATCATTCCGGCTTTCAGACGATCATCTAAACGTTTTAAAATTTTGGATCTGGTTATGTCCAATTCGTTTTTTAATCCAAATACGAGAGGTTTCAATCCAGGACGATTAATTTCTTCCAATCGGTTATACTTCAGATATTCTGCAACTTCAACTGCTCGAATTAATCTTTTCCTAGAGGATACATCTACATGCCTGATATGATGGTCTGCATAATTTTGTAACCTGGAAATTAATTCTTCCTTTGATAAAAAATCAAGTTCCATTCTTAAATCTGCATCAATAGGTATGGCTGTATAAGTTTGATTTTGCAATAAGCTATGAATATACATACCCGTTCCACCACAAAGAACAGGTAATTTATTCCTTTTGATGAGGGATTCAAATACCTGATAAAAATCATTTTTAAAGGCATCCACATGATACCTTTCCCCAGGCTCCAATATATCAATCAAATGGTATGGGATGGTTTTGCCAGAAATATGATATTCCTGCAGGTCTTTTCCTGTACCAATATTCATCTTTCTAAATACTTGCCTGCTATCCGCGCTAATAATTTCTCCATTTAGGGCATTGGCTACTTCTACCGCAAGTTTTGTTTTTCCTGATGCTGTTGCACCCAGTATAATGAGGAGGTTATGATCGGGCATATTAGAACCTGAGTATATACTTTAAGCTTCCTGTATTGAAAACTTCTTTGGAATGTAAGTTGCTTTCTGTTTTCTTTAAAAGGCGATTGAGTTGATCATCAAGAACAAAAAATTGTGGATCTAATGCATCTGTTTTGTTAAAGCCTAATCTTAAATAGGCCTCTCCCGCCGACCAATCCCTATCTGCATAAGTCATCAGATCATTGGGTTTAAGAAAATCGTAAAAATCAGCAATCAGTTTGCTTAAACCTCCAGTAACCGAATAACCTGCTTTAACTGCAAATCGGATCAATTCTGCTGATCTGTAATTTTCGGTATGTTTCATCTTTCTTAAAGCAGAAAAAGTGGCTACAGCTATTAAGTCATCTTTCAGAAATAAGCCTAGTTTATACCTGCTGCTAACACCGCCTTGTAAATGAAAGGTATTTAAAAAAGAATCAGAAACAGGTTTTGTAATTTTTTGAACTTTGGTTTTTCTTCCGTGAATGCGAATATTTAAACCCAACAGAGATTTAATCCTGGCTAAAACCTGAGATGATTTTGTAATCCAAACATCTTCCCACAAATGAATAAGTTTTAAATTTTTCTCCTGGTACCTGTTTTGCAGAAATATTAAATCATCGGCATTAAAATGATTATTTATATCAACAAGGTTTATAATAATAGTTTGATCATTCAAATAAATTAATTTAAAACCATCCTCAGATTGAAGTTTGAAATCAATTTCATTACCGCTTAGTGCCGATAAAAATTGATTATGCCAAATGGATGTATTGTTTTGAACAGTTTGAGATAAATTATTCAATTGAGGTTTATTTACCGAATTCCGAAATATATGGATTGTTCTGCAAATTTAATTATCTGGCAGCTAAAATGAGTTAAATCCATTCTTTTTCTTTAAAGTGAGTATGGATAATTTCCACAAGTGTTTTCACTTCTTTTAACTTTTTATCATCTAGCTTATTAATTTTCAAACCAGCTTTATCTTCTCCAAAATCAAACAGGTTTTGGTTTGGCAGCTCAAATTCAGTTGTATTTATTTTAACGAGAACTTCATTTCCATCGATATATATACCTGTAAAAAAGCGTTCAGTTATTTTTTCAACACCTATAACTATATTTTTTTCACTATATAAATCGTATCCCGTATCCGTGTTTTTATGCACTGTATACCCACGTGTAGCATAGGGCTGAACGCCGGCCCTTATGGTTTGAAAAATTTCTACAGGGTCTGTTTTCATAACTATTTTGAATTATACACATTAAACACAATAGCCTGTTTATTGTTTAAATTTAATTAATCTAACCACCATTTTGCTGTTGGATAATAATGATTTAGTACAACGGTTTCTCCCAGTTTTGGAGTTACAATTTTTAGATTTTGCTTTTCGGCTTCATTAACAACCCTTTCAACAGGTTCATTCCAGGAATGCATAGCCAAACTAAATTTGGCCCAATGAACAGGCATTAAAACTCTGGCCTTTAGATCTATAGCCGCCTGAACGGTTTCTTCAGGAAACATGTGAATATATGGCCAGTAAGCATTATACTGTCCGCATTCTAAAAGAGCAATATCAAATGGACCAAATTTTTCTCCTATGGTGGCAAAATGTGTATCATACCCCGAATCTCCGCCTAAAAACAGCTTCCAATTTTCGGTTTGTAATACAAAAGCCGACCAAAGCGTTTGGTTACGCTTAAATTTTCTACCGGTAAAATGTCTGGCTGGTACCGCTGTAAAAGTTAAATTATTAAAAACGGTTGTACTCTGGTTCCAGGAAATTTCTTCTATCTTATTTCGGTCTATCCCCCATCTTTCCAAATGTGATCCTATACCTAATGATACTAAAATCTTTTTTGTTTTAGGTGCTATTTTTAAAATACTTTGATAGTCCAGGTGGTCATAATGATCGTGGGTAATTAAAACAACATCTATATCTGTAAAATCCTCAGCCTTTACAAATCCAGTTCCTGGAAATGCTTTACTCCCTAGAAATGAAAATGGAGAGGGGGTTTGACTAAATACAGGATCAATTAAAATTCTAAGCCCATTAATCTTAATCAGATAAGAAGAATGGCCAAACCAAATCAGTTCCGGGGCATTACTTTCATTTACTCCATCCAGATCTGGCTGAATAAAAGTTAAAGCTTTTTTGGGAATTCTTTCCGAATCTCTTTGAAAAAAGAATGCTTTTAAAATCTTAAAAAAACTTACCCCCTCAGGCTGCATGGGTGTTATCGAAAGGTTTTGCAATGCGCCATCACGGTAATTGCTCAATTGTTGTATTGATTGCATCCTTAAACCTTTTGGTAAGGCACCAAATACAGGAAGATTGGTAATTAGAAGAAATAATAAAATAAGGGTTATTATAATAAACAGAATTAGCATTTTTTTTCTTATTAATGTAGCGAAAGTAGTAATTATCATTAGTACAAATTTGGTTTTTAATTGACATTTTACAATAAATGACAAAAAAAATGCACTTTAAAAGCTATTTATTTAAGCAAAAATTGAGAAAAAAAACTACGCAAACGTTTGATTAATTTCGTAATATTACCAATCCTTAGAATCAATGTAGTTTTTGTAGTTAAAATGCAATCGAAACCCGTAACCATAAAGGAGATCGCTAAAATTTTAAACATCTCACCATCCAGTGTTTCAAGAGGCTTACACGATCACCCAAGTATTGGCGCTGTAACCCGCGAAAAAATAAAACAGTTGGCAAAATCTCTCAACTACGAACCCAATAATGCCGCAATTCTTTTTCAAAAAGGAAAAACCTATACCATAGGTGTAATTTTACCTGAGCTCTCGGAGCATTTTTTTTCTACAGCCATCTCTGCAATTGAAGATGAGGCTTTAAAGAAAAACTATACGGTTATTTTCGCCCAATCCCATGATGATTATGAAAAAGAAGTGCATTTGGTAGAAAAAATGAAAAACCAGCGTGTTGATGGTCTACTGGTGTCTATTAGTAAGGGCACAACTAAATTTGATCATTTTGAAAAGCTCAGCGCTTTTAATATTCCTGTTGTATTTTTTGACAGGATACCACCTTTCAAAAACATACATTATGTTGCCTGCAGCATAGAAAGCGCAACTATAAAGGCTGTAAACTATCTTTTAAAAAAAGGTCATAGAACCATTGTAATGATCAATGGACCCACTACTTTATTTGCCAGTGAAGAACGCAAGGAAGGCTATATGCAAGCCATTACATTTAACAGACTTAAATTTGATCCAAGCCTGGTTATAAACTGCGATTTGACTGAAAAAGGGACTATAGATGCAGCAAATCAATTTTTAAATCATAAAAGAAAGCCAACGGCCATTGTCGCTTTTAATGATTATGTCGCGCTTTTTTTAATCAAATACCTAAAGCAATTAAAGGTAATTGAAGAGTTTGATGTGGTCAGTTATGCCAATCTCCCTATTATTAGCTACCTGGATCATTCACCAATTGCATCAGTTGAACAGTACCCATATTTACAAGGGCAAAAAGCTGCAAATATTTTACTGGATCTGATTAATAGTCCAAAATCAGAAAATCAGGCATTTTATAATACCATTGTAGAGTCTGATTTGATCATAAATGAAATAGAGGACTCAGACATTTGATTCTAGCTTTTATTTAAGCTTCCGGGTAAAATGTTATATTGTTTTTTAAAAGCCACTATAAAATGTTGTGCATTTTTATATCCAACTAAAAAAGCTACTTCATTAACGGTTTTCTTTTCCCTGAATAATAAATAGTAAGCTCGTTCCATTCTTATTTTATACAGATAACCAAAAACGGTATATCCTGTTAATTCCTTAAAGCCTTTTTTAAGCTTATAATCATTTATTCCCGCCTTACGAGACAGTTCCATAAGCGAACCAGGGGATTGCAGATCATCTTCGAGCAATTGCTTAACTAAAAGTATTTTATCGATATCTTCTTCTTTAAATGAGCCTGTAGGTTTGTTATTTGCTCTATTGATGTAAAAAATAACCAGCTCAAAGATTTTTGATTCTAAAAACAAACGTTTTAGCCTACCCTTATATTTTTGATTGATCAGGCTATATAAAATCAAATTAATTTCCGGTGTAATACTAAATGGGGTAAAAACCAATAAATCATTTTCAAACGCTCTATTGGTTAATTTGTAATAGTATGCCTGGGTAAGCTGTATATAAACGTATTGTATTTTACCTGTAACACTTAGTACCATGTTATTAAGTTGCCCGTAAGTAATATTCTGCTGGTTTTTACCAATAGATAAGCAATTTTCCTTTTTATCTGATTTATAACAATTAAAACAGCCCTCCAAACAGAATAGAAATCCAATATGGTTATGACTTATTTCTAAAAAAAAATCCTCTTTCTTATCCGAATTTATGGCGACTACACTAATGTGGATGCCATTAAACCATTTTTCCTTTAAATCAATATGGTAGTTTTTGTGACCGATGTTTTTTTCATCTTCATCTATATCTTTTATTCCATTAAAATTATCAGGATAAACATTCTGATAAATAATATTTCCTGTAGCATATTCTGATAGTTTCATTTCCATAATTATTTAATCCGTTTAGCGGTATAAATGATCCGTTTGGCGTTATCTGCCTTTTCTGATTATCGACAAATTTGCATAATTATTTATAATTAGTCTAAATAAATGAAAATATATCTATCAATTGTCTTCTTACTGTGTGAATTTGGTGCTGTTGGTCAAGAAATTAAAATTGATACTGCTAAGGCAAAAAATTTGAGGGAAGTTGTTATTACAGGTCAATTTGATCTTCAATCCTTAAAAAATTCGGTTTACAATATTCGGACTATAAGCGCAGAGAAAATTAGACTAAGAGCTGCGACTAATATTCAGCAAGTTTTAAATACAGAGCTGGGCTTTCGTTTTAGTAACGATTTAACGCTGGGTACAACGGATGTTCAGTTAATGGGTATGACAGGTAGAAATATCAAAATCCTTTTGGATGGTGTTCCGATGATTGATCGATCTGATACCAGAGAAAGTTTAAATCAAATAGATATTAATACTGTTGAAAGAATTGAAATTGTAGAGGGGCCAATGTCTGTTGTATATGGTACTGACGCTTTGGCTGGTGTAATTAACATTATTACAAAAAATGCGGGCAAGGCATTATTAAATATTACTGCAAGGGCACAGGAAGAAACTGCCGGCGATGAATATAGTGCCTTTTCAGGGAATGGAAATCACAATCAAAATGTAAGTGCCAGCTGGCAGCACAAAGGTTGGTCTGCTTTAGCAGGATTTACGCATAATGATTGGGGTGGTTGGAATTTAGCGGCTAAAACAGCAACTATTGCCGAAGTTGATGCAGTAAGCAATCGCTGGAAACCAAAAGAACAATGGATGAGAAATGCCAAAATGGGTTATCGCAATCATAATTTTAATATACAGTATCGTTTAGATGGCTTGAATGAAACAATTGATAGTCGTGGTGGTATGAATCCGAATAACTATAAGGCAAAATTCCAAACCTATGTTACAAATCGCTATACTCATCAACTGCAATCGGAATGGAGATTAAACGAAAATCTACAGTTTAGTGGTGTTGCAGGGTATACCAATTTGGAAAGAGCTACAAAATCTGTAATTCACGATTTCACCAATAATTCAGAAGAATTAACAACAGCTGCCGGTGAACAGGATGTAGCAAAATTTAACTCAACTATTTTCAGAACCACAGCACAATATAAAGTAAATAATATGTTATCGCTACAACCTGGCTTTGAATTTAACCGCGATGCGACCAGTGGGGCAAGAATTAATGGTTCCCCCGTTATTAATGATTATGCATTATTTATTTTGGGAGAGATTAAACCAATTGAAGATTTTAATATTCGTCCGGGACTTAGATTTATAAAAAACTCTACTTATAGTGCGCCTCCGGTTATACCTTCATTAAACACAAAATTTAGTTTAAGTAAAAACCTTGATCTACGTTTGGCTTATGCACGTGGTTTCAGATCGCCAGCCTTAAGAGAACTTTATTATGATTTTGTTGATGCCAATCATACTATTTTGGGTAACCCAAATTTAAAAGCTGAAGCATCTAACAGCTTTAATGGTTCATTAGCATGGGCAGGAATACAAGAAAAAGAATGGCAATTCAGATCTACATTGGCTGGCTTTTATAATTTGTTTAAAAACAGAATTGAATACGGCTTCTCTCCTACTAATACTTCAGTAACTACTTTAATTAATATTTCGAGGTACAAAACTACTGGTGGAACTTTGGACAACACTTTGATCTATAAAAATTTTCAGGCAAATATTGGATTGTCTTACATTGGTAGGTACAACGAGCTGCTCGAATCGAGCACAATTGATATGCCCGAGTTTGTTTGGTCTACAGAGCTTAATACAAACTTAACCTATACTTTCTCTAAAATAAATGGTAGTGTAAGCATATTCTATAAATATACAGGTAGCAGACCAAATTATCAGTTAAGTGCGGTTAACAATATTCAGACTGCTAACCTGGTAAGAGTTGGGGCCTTTAACTGGGCAGACTTAATGTTTAACAAAAATCTTTATAAATACTTGACCATAAATGCTGGTGTAAAAAACATTTTTAATGTAACTCAGCTCAGCAATACTTCATCAGCTTCGGGTGGTGCTCATAGTACAGATGGTACAGATGTTCCTTATAGCTACGGAAGGTCATACGTTTTAGGCTTAACCTTTAATTGGAATAAAAATTAAAAACAGATAAATATTTTAAAAATTAAAACATGAATAAATTTAACTCAACAATTATAATTGCTTTATTGGCAATTACATTTACAGCTTGTAAAAAAGATAGTGAGGAACCTATAGTTGTTGTTCCACCTTCTGATGGAAGTACTTTAACTTTAAATGGAAAAACAGCAGAATCGAATTATGCAAATGTTGTTTTTGTTGATTTCAGTGCTGATAAACAAACTTCGGTCGACAGAAAAAACTGGAACATTGGATTAACTGCCGACAGCAGATTTAGAGTGGTTCTGAATGCATCTTATCAAACAACAGCTGTAGCAACATCTAAAACTGATATTGCAGCAGTTACCTTAACAGATCCCGGAACAACGGTCAATTTAAATCACGATATTACCGATCCACTTACTGTATCTTTAGTTGATAACTGGGATGGGGACATCACAAAAACAGCTTTTGCAGAAGTAAGCGCGACAGATGCGGATAACAAAGTTTATTTAATAAGCTTTGAAGGAAGCAAGGATAAAGACAAATGGTTTAAAGTTAAAATCACACGTAATGGAAGCGGTTATAAAATTCAGTACGCAAGATTAGGAGAAACAACTATAAAAACCTTAGATGTTGCAAAAAATGCAGACTACAATCTTGTTTTTATTTCATTAGAAAATAATAAATCAGTTCAAGCTGAACCCCTAAAAGCTGGCTGGGATATATCTTGGAGCTATAGCACTTATAATTCTAGTTTAGGTTCGCCATATTGGTTTCAAGATTTTATTTCAATAAATAATTTAGGTGGTGTATCGGCGTCTAAAGTTTCTACAACTATTAAATCTTATTCAGCATTTGCTGAAGCAGATTTAACGGGAATTACTTTTTCATCCGCAAAAGATGTAATTGGCTCAACATGGAGAACTTCTCCAAATCAAACAGGTGCTGGTGGTGGTGTTAAAACCGATATTTTCTATCTGGTTAAAGATAGTGCGGGTAACATTTATAAGCTAAAGTTTAATAGCTACATATCCGGCGATGGCGGAGAACGTGGTAAACCAGTTATCGAATATAAATTAATTAAGAAAGGATAATATAAATTAAGAAGCTGTTTAAATTTCGATTAAAATTTTTACATGTCAGTCTGAGTTTATCGAAGACCTTAGCGAAAATGTTTCGACAAGCTCAACATGACAATAGTAATAGCAAATTATTTGATATGAAATTTAAACAGTTTCTAACATTTGCCCGGTTTTTAAAAGTATGTTTTGTTAGTTGGATAAATGCTCCCCGCGATGGGGAGCTTTGTCTTTTATGAGGAATAGAAGTTAAATACTTAGAAAAAAGGGGGGGGTAAACATATTAAGATTAACGTGAGTTATTAAATAACGTGAGTTATGGGTCTTATTTTAAAAAATAGACGGTTTTCTATCGAGCCAAGAATAAGAGCAAAGGCCTGCATAAAGATTTACCAGGGCATTAATTGGGCTACGATGCCTGGAGTGTTCA
>Ga0160465_100199_pt1 | contig 48570 bp, 26 predicted proteins | sample HID1971K_E11MG_FD_108209 | JGI IMG/M metagenome (GOLD analysis project Ga0160465, IMG submission 108209) | Enriched millipede-associated microbial communities from UW Madison campus, WI, USA - HID1971K_E11 MG | ecosystem: Host-associated > Arthropoda: Insects > Digestive system > Unclassified ...
ACTCGTACCTTCTAGGGTTAGCAATTGGGTAGAGCGTCCATTATTGTTAAAGTTAAGCATCCTATCCTTTATATACCCAACCCCTTTCAAAACCTGGGCATATCGTCCGGCATCGAAATCTTTACCAATCATCATCAACTTACTTCTCAGATAACCATTCTCATAGTGTATCTCATCCGACTTTTTAGCAATAACTTCAAGCGAGGCATTGGCTGAATCAACATTCTGCATGTGCTCCGCGACAGTAATTAAACTATCTATCTTAGTATTACTTTTCTGTGCGAACAGCAGTTTGATACTGAAAACAAATACCAGAGTAAAAAGAATTTTCATCTTACGGGAGAGATGACACAGTACCAATCTTAGAAATCTTAAAAACTTTAAATCAAATTTATGAAATAAAAATAAAAAAGCTACAAGAATATATCGATATGTAAATTAAAAGCGATATTTATTTTAATGCCAAATGTGCTCTCCTATCGTTGTAGCTTCTCTTATTAAGAATAACGAAGATATAATTGAATGCTTATTCTTTCGAGACTTTATGACATATACAATAAATCAGGGTCTGATTTAATAGAGTTGTTAAAACAAGTTCAACAGGACGGTATTTTACAAATAAGAAACTTTCCCACATTTTCATTACAGGCTTTCCTTATTGCATTCAACTATGGCATTGACACTTATTCCAAGTTTATAAAATGCTTTATAAATTCATGAAAGTCATCAAACCTTAAAGCATATTTTTCCGTTACACCAAAACCATGACTAAGAAAAACAAATGGCACTTCAGCCTGGGCACTTTGTTCGCTATCTCCCATAGTATCGCCAACATATATGGGATTTTGCAGCTTATGTTTTTCAATCATAAGCTTTATATTGTGGCTTTTAGGCATCAAATTGATTCCATGTGCCAATTCATCTGTTATATAGCTTTCGATATCCGCCCATTGCATAAAATGCCTGATCAAGCCTTCTTCACAATTGCTTATAATAAACAATTTATATTTTGTTGATAATTGTTCAAGCCCTTCTTTAACACCATCATATAAAATTCCACTAGATTCTTTTAAAAGAAGAGGTGTTAAATTGCTCACTTTTTCATAAACTTTTTCCTGCAATGCCAGATCCGAATCAGGCAATATTTTTGCAAAAACATCTTTTCTTTCCCAGCCAGCCATAGATGAAATCTCATTCCTGTTAACCATCCGATTAATATTTGATTCCTTAAGACTTCTATTCCAGGATTCTACATATAAATTAAGACCATCCCATAAGGTACCGTCCATATCAAAAATTATACTATCTGGTTTCCTCATTCTTATCATTTTAACCTAAAATTTTTACTTCTGTCTAAAAATCTATTTTTGTAGTAGAACCATCTGCTTTTAACTGCGATTGTATGGATTTATCCTGCCATTTTAACTGTATTTTCATTTCTGTATGCGCTGGATTACTGGCATAGATATCATTTCCCGAAATCATCAGCAAACATGGCTTATCTACCGTTATTATGTTTTCTTTTTCTAAGGCCAAAGATCCGGCAGACAGGAATGCGATCATTTTAGTTCCATCTTTAAAACGAACCGCCTGGCAATCTCTATTATTTCTTAGTATTTCCCAAACCGGCTTCTTTGCCAGGTTCTGCACTTGTTTAGCTGTTTTACTCAATCCGAGAACGTAACCAATAGATCTTGAATTGCTCTCTGTATGCTGTATAACAGGCATAAATACTTTATCTGTAACGACCTCAGATGATAAGGATTTATTGATAGAACTCCAGGTGCCTGACACCTCACCAATCTTCAAATTAATTACTCCAGGATTTAAAGGTATATAGGCAAAACCCGCATGATGAATCCATTTTACATTATTGAGCTGATATTCACCATCTTTTAAAGTATTACCATTTTCATTTACCGTAACTTTTCCCCTCAAGCGACTTTGATCAAGTGTTGTATAAATTGGCGTATCGATATTTTTTGCAGCTAGATCAGCGATTAAACAGACGGTAATATCGCCATGACTGGCCCAGAATTTACGGGCAGAGAGCTGTTTAGATCCCGCTTTATCTTCCATTTGATATTCCATAACCGTTAAGCCGCTTTTTCCATCGCTTAGATATCCTGTAAAGGGTTTTTTATTAATCCTAACTGCACTTTTAAAAGTGGTTACTCCTGGCAAATGAAGCCAGTCCCAAACCGGCATCAAATTAAAATATTCATTCCCATCCTTTATCAGGTAAGCATCGCCACTGTTCAATAAATATCCTTTCAAATTTTCATTATTGATAGATTCGCTGGCGAGCGTTCGTGTGGAAATCGTTTTAAGAAAAAAGCTAAAATCTTTTTGGTGGTAAGCCGTGAAATCAGAATAAGGATAATAACGATATCCAATCAATGAAGCTCTTTCATTTTGAATGGCATTCATGATTCTAAACGCGTTGCTTTCTTCCGGACACAACTCCATTAAATAAGGAATTAACTTTCTGATATCGGCACTTTGAAGTGCATCTACCCGGCTTGCTGAACGATCCATCGTTCCGGGAACCGTATACTTACCCCTGCCCATCCATTGCCATCCGTTTAAAACGAAATCGGTTAATATTTTGATTTTATCTTCGGGAAATGAAAATGCTGTTCCCCTCACCTGCCAGGCCAAACGAGCATTTTCCCAAAGAAATGCTTTCCCATACTGGTACATTTGTAAACGTTTGCCATGCTGATGAAAGCTAAAATCAGGCTGAACTCCTTCCTCGGTAGTAATCCGGATTTCCTTAAGCATCAGCTCTTGGCATTTTTGCATCAGCTCCTTATTGTTGGTTAAGGCACCGTAATGAAAACCAAGGTCAGCACTCCAGGTTAAATTTGCTCCAACACCATTGATTTGAACTCTGTGTTGTGCCAAAACTTTCATGGATTCGCTTAATTCCTGAGCAGAAATATCGTTTTTAAGAAGAATAATAATATCACGCAAATATTGAGGAACACCAATTTCATTATGCCACCAGTTGGAGTTTTTATATTTATTTTCAAGCCAGTGGTTAAGACCAGCATCTATGGCTTTCCTGATTATGTCTTTGCGATAAAAAGAAGATTTGGGATTGCTCCAAACCAAAGCCAGATCCCGTACTCTTTTTAAATGAATTAATGGCTTCCAATTTGCCTTCTCCATATCCTGATAATCAATATCGGGCCATTGATTTTTTGAATTTAGGGTAGTGGCCAATTTCATTATATCTCCCTCCGCATCCACAGTATTAAGCAGATATTGCTTATAACGATTCAATATGGTATCTACTTGAGCTTGCACTGCTCCCGAAAGGACAAATAGAAAACCGAAAACAAAGGAAATCTTCCTAAACATGGATTTATTTTTTAAATTGAATAAAATGTTCAATTAATGGCATTCAAATTTCTATAACGATGCAAAGCTTCTGCATAATAATAGTCGGCATAGATTAAAGGCACATCTATATCTGCATTTTTGGGGTAATTACCAACCCCATGCATCAATAGAAAACCACCATTCGTACCAATTTGTGCCCTGTAAGCTGAAGAAGACATAGATTTCAGCATCACTTCTGCTGCCTTGAAGTATTGCTTTGATATTTTGGGTTCTGCATATGCCGCCAGTTCAATCAAAGCAGAGCAAATCACAGCACCTGCAGATACATCTCTTGGCGCATTGGGTATTTCCGGAGCATTAAAATCCCAATAAGGAATTTTGTCTGCCGGAAGGTTTGGATGATTTAATATAAACTGAGCAATGTGGTTTGCCTGATCTAAATATTTTTTATCTTTTGTTTCGCGATACATTACGGTATAACCATAAAGTCCCCAGGCCTGTCCTCTTGACCATGCTGAGGTATCGGATGCACCTTGAACAGTTTGTTTTTTAGAAACTTCAGCTGTTTCAGGGTTGTATATAATCAAATGGTGAGAACTGTAATCTGGCCGATAATGATGTTTCATAGTGGTGTTTGCATGTGTTACCGCTATTTTATAAAAGGATGAATCGCCTGTTATGCGTGTCGCGGCAAAAAGAAGTTCCAGGTTAACCATGTTATCGATAATAACCATATACCTGCCAGCATCTGTATCCCAGGATTTGATGCAACCAACTTTCTCATTAAAACGGGAGGCTAGAGACTTTGCGCTATTAATCAGGATTTGATTATACTCCGGCTTTGCTGCAATACGATTGGCATTCCCAAATGAGCAATACATCATAAAACCCAGATCGTGAGTGGTTTTATTAAACTGCTCTTTCTCCATATATTTCAGCTTCCTTAAAGCCTCCTCATACAAAGCTGTATCTTTTGTATTTTCATAGAGATACAAAAGTGAACCGGGATAAAAACCAGCTACCCAGGGTTCAGTACCCTGAGTGATTAACTTCTTATTCTTTTCATAATAGGTTACCGGAAAACGTTCTGAAGATAATTGCTTCATCAGAAATTTATATTGCGCTGCCGATTCCTTTATGCTCTTGTCAACAACTTTTAAATACTTTTTTTTCGATTTCAATACATTTTGCTGCTGTGCCCATAATGCTGATGACGGTAGCCATATTGAAAAAAGTAAGCAGGGTATTATTATTTTAAGTTTATGGTTCATCCGTATCACTTTATTCAGGTTTTATTAAGTTTTTATATCTCCTCATCGCTTCTACATAATAATAATCGGCATAGCTAAGCGGTACATCCACCTCTGCACTACTTGGAACACCTCCTGTACTGTGCTTTAAAATAAATCCGCCAATTTCTCCCCGACCGGCTTTATAGGCAGGAGATGATAAAGACGATAACAATCCTTCGGCAGCCTTTAGATATTTCTGTCCTTCTGATTTATCCAGATATTGAGCCATTTCGATTAGCCCCGAGGCCGTAATGGCAGCAGCAGAGGCATCTTTAGGTGTTACAGGATACTTGGATGGATCATATTTCCATTGTGGAATATAACCGGTCTGATTTGCATTAAAATCCCAATAAGGTATTTTATCCTTAGGCAAATTTGGATGGCTCAAAAAGAAATCCGCCATTTTTTTTGCCGTCTCTAAAAAGCGCTTATCCCTGGTTTCGCGATAAACCATTGTAAAACCATAAATGCCCCATGCCTGCCCACGAGACCAGGTTGAGTTATCGGAAAAGCCCTGATGGGTTTCCCTATTTTTTACCCTGCCAGTTTCTGTATCATAATTGATCACATGATAACTACTAAAATCCGGTCGGATGTGATTCTTCATGGTTGTTTCAGCATGTTTTACGGCGATATTTTTAAAAGATGGATCGCCCGTTATCCGCGATGCAAAAAAGAGCAGCTCAAGGTTCATCATGTTATCTATGATCACTGGAAATTCCCATGTGGTTTTACCATCCCAGGATTTCACTTTATCCCAAGATTTGATACATCCAACTTTTGGATTAAACCTTGTTGCCAATGATTTGGCCGATTGAATTAAAATATCCTTGTATCTATCTTGTTTTGTAATCTGGTAAGCATTACCAAAACTGCAATACATCATAAATCCCAGGTCGTGGGTTGTTGTTACAAACTGTAGTTTCTCCATCAGTTTCAATTTGTACAAGGCCTCTTGTTTTAAATCATTATTTTTTGAAAATTCATAAAGATAAAGAAGTGTACCCGGATAAAAACCACTTGTCCAAGCATAAATACCGCTGGTTAACAACTTATCGTCTTCAAAAGACCTTGGAAACTTATCAGCCGGAAGTTTTTGCATCAAAAACGTATATTGACCGGCAGCTTGATTCAAACTTTGGTCAATCTTTTTTAGTAGCCCTTTCCCAGGTTTTAAACGCTTTTCCTGGGCCATTGTAAAAGACACAGCCATCAGGCTTAAAATCACCAAGCCAAAAGCTTTAAAAAAATGCTTATTTCGCTGTATCATATTTTATTTCATTAAGCCCTCTAATTGCTTGATGTTCAACTCTATGACAGGCAAAAACGCCTTACTTTTCATATACTGTTGTAAACTATAGCGAAGTTGCCTTGCTGCCGGACGTTTATCCAGATTTTGAGAAAGATTAATTGATGTTAATATCAACTTACCCTCACCTACTTTGGCTTCAATGATATTGGCCATTTTTCGGTTCTTGTAAAAATTATCAATTACCCTTACGATAGGTTCAACTGTAGAGATTGAATCAATTACCATTGTTTTTGAGCTGGTAATCAGATCCCACCATTGCCAATTGCTATAAAACTCGGTCGGAAAATTGGTTAGAGCCGGGTGTTTAGGATTGCACAAAATCCCCATCGTACCGGGTTGGTCTGGAAAATGCACCGGACTCCAGAAAACAGGGGCAAAACGACCTTCAACACCTTTAATGTTCGTTGTATCCGGATTTAACAAAACATTTTTACCTTGTTTTAAAAATTTCAAAGCATCTTTTAAGGAAACCGTAAATACAACCTCTTTTTCATCCAGATCAACTTTTGCAGGATATACCCAAATATTCCAACAGTTTTTATAGGCTGTGCCTTTCAGTTTAAGTTCGATAGTTAATTCAGTTGCATTTTGGATACTGCTCAAATCGAAGCCAATCTTACCCAGCGCTATTCCATTTCCAACCGGAATGGTCAGATTATTTAACTCGCCATTAAAAAGCTGATTTCCCTTTTGATCGGTTACCTTCCAAACTGGGCTGATACTTTGTAAGGTCTTGCTGCTAAAATTCGCTACCTCGGCACTTGCATCAAACCTTTCATTGTTCGTATAAATTGCTTTCGCAAAACGGATTAAAGGAACAACTGATGAGGCATACATACGATGTTCTTCGGGTGTAACCAAACCTTTACTGTCCCAAAATGCATCCAAAACACCAACCAAAGCTGTTCCCTGACCTGGAAAATCATGCAGATCCAATAACTGATAGCCACTTATACCTTTGGTTTTCATAGCCCTTTCAATTTCTTCTTTGTACAAATTAGCCGCAAACTTGCCACTTGCCAGAGTAAACGCTGGAGCAAGGTCCAAAAGGCCCTTTCTTTGGAGATCGTTACGGATAGCTTTAAAATTCAGGGGGTCTAACACCCCGGTATATTTTTTAATTTCATCCAGATTCGGGTACACAGAATATTGTCCAATTTCATGCGTAACCAAAGGAACAGCCATTCCTTCTACCGCCTTAATGTAATCTGTCGAAAAATTGGGCGCATAGCTGTTAAAAATACCCTGGCCCCTAACCCATCCTTTTTTTGTGTACTGTGTAATAAAAAACTCATCATCAGGCTCGGGCCAAACACCATGATCTTTCTCGAAAGTAAAAGTGGTGGTAGAATAGAGATGGCGTTGATCTAATGCCTTTAGTTTTTTTACCTGTGCAGACATCCAGTTAAAATCGCCCTGTAACTCATTTCCCAGCGACCATAAACAAAAAGAAGGATGATTACCATATTCTTTACTGATGCGTTCGGCCTCTGTTTCCAGGAAATGATTGGTACTTTCATCTTTCCCTACCACCAGGTTCCATAAGGGAAGTTCTATTTGAAGGTAAAAGCCCAAGGAATCTGCAACTTCGAAAGCTGCTTTTGGCGGACACCAGGAATGAAAGCGGAGATGGTTTAAGCCATATTCCTTTGCTGTATTAAAAACTTTTAACCAACCATTTTTATCCATTGGAGGGTGACCGGTTAGTGGGAAAATATTACATTCCAGCGTCCCCCTGAAAAATACGGGTTTTCCGTTTATCAGAATATTATTATTCTTGCTTGCAATTTCACGAAGCCCAAAAGTAGTGGTAACAATATCTTTGGCCGATTGCCTGTAGGTTAATTGTACCTTAACCGTATACAGATTTGGATTAAATTCATCCCATAATAGTGCATCTTTTCCAAGATCAAGGTTTATTTCTTTTTTTGATTCACCAGCAGGAAGTTTTGTATTAAGGGTTTGACTGGCTACAAGTTTTCCATTTTGATCAAGCACCTGAATCAGCAATGTACTTTTTGCTGTCTTTTTTAATCCATTCTGTAAATTCATAGCAATCATAACAGATTTGTTTTCGGGCTTGGGATAGGTTTGCACTAAACCAACCTGTACTTTCTCGTTGGCTATTAACTGAATTTTGCCAATTACTCCATTCCAGATAATTTGGGTTCCATCTGTGTAGGCATGCGCCATATCTTTATAACTTACATCAAATTGTCTGCGATTATCAATACGGATAGCGATAAGATGCTTACCTGGCTTTAACCAAGCACTTAAATCAAAACGATGTGCTGTGCTCAGGCTCTCGTTAGTACCAGCTTCTTGTCCGTCTACCCAAACACGGGTATTCCAAATTACACGCTCAAGCAGCAACCGAATATTTTTATCTTTCCAATTTTGAGGAATGTCAACTTCTTTAATATACCACGCCGCACCAATATAAGTGTGTTTACGGGTTAATTTCAGTAGAATTTCTTTTTCCTGTTTATCGGCAGAGAGATTGGTTTTTGTTCCCATACCGGCATCATCCAAAGTTCCAGGTAATTGAATCGCATTATCAAATTTCTGATTATACCATTTCTGTTGGAGCCCAACATCCTGTAAATCAAGCTTAACCTGCCACTTTCCTTCCAGCGAAAGGATTTCCTGTGCTTTTCCTTGGGTAGTAGAAAAAAACAAGCCACCGATTATAAGTAATCTTAAAAATCTCATTGTACTAATTGGTTATTATTTATTGCAGAAACCGGCAATTGCCAGCCCTGCAATAGTATTTGTTGGTGTCTACTTTACATTAACAGTGTAGGTTTTTCTTTTTGCTCTGCTGCCTGAAGATGCGAATACGCACCAAAATGCATAGCATCTTGTTTTAAAGCCAATTCAAATTCCTGCCGGGCCTTAGACATATCTTTTAAGCCCAGTAAACCTAATCCCATTAAATAATGACAATGAATGGTATTTCTAACATTTAAATCATCTTCAAAAATCAACAGATCCGGAAGTGATACAGCAAAATAATCGATCTTAACTACATCATTAAGGTGTGCTTTCCCATAATCAATTAGTTTTTGAAAGATCAATATGGCCTTTTCTTTTTGATTTAGTTTTAACCAGGCCAAACCTTGATAAAAAATCTTATCGGGTTGTTGATCGTTATAGAACATGGCAGCAGAAGGTTCAGAAAGACCATTCACAGCAATTTCATAACATTTTTGTGAGCTATCTTTTTGCCCCAAACATTCATATGCAAGTCCCAACCAATAAAATATATCATTTTCTTGCGCTCCATAAAGTTTCCCTTCACCGAGATTATGAGGATATTCCTGGGCCATAAGTAATTTATCAATTGCCTGCTGATATTCCTGATCCTGTATATTTTGCTTAGCCATTTCAACGAGGCTGTACAGATACTGACCGGAAACTTTTCCTTCTCCTCCTTCCCATGGATGGAACTGGCGTGTCATAATCAAATCAAATGCTTTTTCGTATTGCCCAAGCAAATTATATAAAGCGATTCTTTCAAGATATACATCATCACGAAGCTCTACCAGATCCAAATGCTGTTCTAAAAAAGCAATCCGTTTGCCAGGAGCAATGTTCAGACGCTTGTACAACTGGTCTAGTTCCATAAATACACGGGCATCTTTATTATCAAGCACAAATGCTTTTTCAAAACATCCCAAAGCCTTGTTCTGGTCATTACGTTTATTAAAATAAGCGATACCAAGGTTTCGGTATACCGTAGCGAATGAATCATCTCTTTTAACAGACAATTGCCACATTTCGATTGCATCATCATACTGACGCTTATCGTACCATAGATTTCCTAAATAATAAGCTGCCTTCGCATCCTGAATATTAAGTGTTAGTGCAGCTTTTAACACGCTAACATCTTCTATCCTATTCGGGAAACACAGATCCGAATTAGCCGAAGCGGCTTTTTCATAATAAATCAAAGCTTCTTCCTCTTTTCTTAACTGTTGGTTAAACCAGCCCAGGTAATAAAACACCATAGGATAGGTATCATTTTCTTTTTCGGTTAAGGCAAAACTAAGGAATTCAATGGCTTCAGCATATAATCCTGCAGCGGCATAATCTATAGCATATTCAATAAAATTATGGGCAGTTTGACGAGACAAGCGCAACATTGAATCTATTGAAACTTTAGCTTCTTGTGCTTTACCTATTTGGTTATAAAGCTTACCTTGCTCAAAATAGATGGTTAAATTAAAAAGATCACGTTTCAAGGCTGTTTCACATACAGATAAGGCCTCATCAACACGATTTAACTTACGTAGAATAACCACCTTTAAAGCCCAGGCTTTGCTGTTCCTGGAGTTTCTATCAATTGCCCAGTCTATATGACCTAAAGCCGATTCGTAATCTCCCTTTAGGATATCCAGCTGCGTTACAGAAAAATATCCACTATCCTGCCATGCGCTATTCCATGTAGATTTATAGAATACTTCGTATGCTTCTTCATTTTTCCCCTGGGTTTTTAAACATAATCCCAGATTATAAAGCGGCTCTCCATCGTATGGATTTGGATTCCGTTGAATTAAAGTTTCTACGGCTGTTCGAAAATAGGGCTCACTTTTTTCAAACTGACCACGGCGAAGGTACCATTTACCCAAAGCATTATTGCAACGTATATCTTTTGCATCACGGCGCAAAGCTTCTTCATAATAATCTACCGGATTATATGTAGCATGGCGGTATTGTTCGAGGTGTAAACCTGTTAAAAAAAGCTGTTCGTTATTTTCCACATCTTTTGGTGCCAGGGCTGCTTTTGCAGGCTCAGGAATTTCATTCTTACGATTTAAAGCTGGCTCGTAACGAATCAGTTCCTTACCTTGTACATTTTCAACGATCAACAAAATCTCCTCTTCCTTAACTTCACGTGGCAATGAGATTTCTTTATGGAAAAGGTTTTCGGGAGAAATATTAATGATTTCGGAATAAAATAAGGCCTTTCCAATAAACAACTTTAAATTATTGGCATTTTGTATTGATGTAGCAAATACTTTTATGTTCGCTTTTTTGCCTTCAGTATCAATATACACCATTATATCCTTGGTTGCATTTTTAACAACACCCAGCTCTCTATAGGGCATAAAGTATTGTGTAAAGGATTTTTCTTCATAAGGCATTAGCCAGGAAAAATCGGGTTGGTTATCTGTAAAAACCCCAGTCATTAATTCGATATAGGGACCATCTACATCAGTCAGGTTTCTGTCCCAGGCCTTACCAAAATCACTATGCCCCCAGGTCCATTGTTTTTTGCCAGGTGAAACGTGGTGATTGGCAACGTGTAGCACTCCTGCCTGAGTATCGTTTTCATATCCACCCACAAAATCGTAATCAGAACGTATGGCCATATACGAAGTAGGTACCGGAATATTTTTGTATTTCGAAATATCTGTACCTGGCGAATAATCTACTTTGTAATAGGTACCCGTTGCAATCGGGAAGGTCGAAACATCACGTTTACCATGATCAAATACCGCATTTACATCGGGTGGAAAAACCGATTGGTAATCTTCATTTACCTTTACAGCCGGATTTGCCCACCATAAAAAGGTTTGGGGCAAACTGGTACGGTTATACAGCTTTGCTTTAATTTCGAGATAAGCTTTATCCGGGTGTAAGGTAAAACCGGCCATCCCTTTTGTCCGGAACATACGTTCAACCTCATTTACCCAAACGGTTTTACTTCCGTCAGCATGTTCTTCGATGGTAAAATCAACCGCTTCATATGTACTGGGGCGATGGTGCTGAGGCCAGTTAAATTCTATCCCTCCCGATATCCATGGACCACACAAACCAACCAATGCAGGTTTAATAACATTATTATAATAAATAAAGTGGCGTTCTTTGACTTTATCGTATGCCATTTGAACCCTTCCTCCCAGTTCGGGGAGAATCATAATTTTCAGGTATTTATTTTCTAGAAACAATCCTGTGTATTCCACATCTTTTTTCTCATCATAAATTTTTTCGATAACAGGATTTGGATAAACCACACCGCTGCTCCCCTGATAAACACGTTTTTCAAAAAACATTGGATTCTTATCTGGTTTACCGACACCATAGGTGGGAATACTGACTTTCTCTTCCCAAACATTTACAAAAAGCTCTTTCATATATTATTTTTCTAAGGATATGTATACTATAATTAATGTCTTATTAAATCTGTTTCCAGCTCTTCCAGGGTTCTTCCCTTGGTTTCTTTTACCTTACTTTTCACAAACAGAAATCCTAAAAAGCAGATTACCGCATACAAATAAAACGGGCCATAGGCTCCAAGCCTTTCTGCCAGAATCGGGAAAGTAAATACAAGTATAAAGTAGGCTCCCCATAGAGATACAATAGCCACTGATGATGCTACACCACGTATTTTATTGGGGAATATCTCTGAAATAAGTACCCAGGTAACCGGGGCTAAAGATGTTGCATACATAGCGATAGCCAATAGTACGAATATAGATACAAGACCGGCTGAGACCTGGCTTTGCAATAAGAATGCAAGAATGATGTAAACAATAGACAAGCCAAGAGAACCGATCAGCATTAAAGGGCGACGACCAAGTTTATCAACCTGCCACATGGCAATTATAGTAAATATTAGGTTTACGATACCAATGGCAACCGTTTCAAACAATTGCCGATCGAGATTTGCACCAACAGATTCAAAAATGGTTGAGGTATAATTAAACACTACATTGATACCACATAGTTGTTGAAAAACGGCAAGTGTAATGCCAACTATAACCGCGGGCCGAACGCTTTTTGCAAAAACGGCTTTATACGATTGCTTGTCATTACCCTGCATGGAGTTTTGAATATCATTGAAAGTATTTTCGGCAAAAGAGGCATTTCCTATCTTACCCAGCACTTTTTTGGCCTGCTCCTGCTTGCCCGCCTTTACAAGCCAGCGCGGACTTTCAGGTAGCCAAAGCACCCCCAAAAAGAATAACCCTGAAGGAATAGCCCCAAGGCCAAACATCCACCTCCAGGAATCAGGCCCGTTATCTGATAAGGTATAATTAACTAAGTTAGTTATTAAAATTCCGATAACAATAGTAAGCTGATTAATAGCGACATTACGCCCTCTCATATGTGCCGGAGAAACCTCGGCAATATACATCGGGCTCAACATGGAAGCCATGCCGACACCTATCCCGGCTGCAAAACGCATGATAACGAAAATAGTTAATCCATGCGAAAAGGCCATCCCTAAAGAGGAAACCGCAAAAATCAGGGCCGCAAGTAATAAACCTGGTTTTCTGCCGTATTTATCGGCCAGTTTGCCAGCCCATAAGCATCCAACAATACAACCTAAAGCCAAAGAACCGGTAAGAAAGCCTTCCCACCAGGCATTTAAAGCAAATTCGCCGCGCAGAAAAGGTAAAGCTCCTGAAATTACCGCAAAGTCGAACCCAAACAGGTATCCACCCAATGCTGAAATAAAGGATATACCTAATATATAGCCGGTTTTATGGGTAATGGTTTGTTGATTGGTCATAATTTATTATTAGTTTATATTATTGTTAGTGTATAATTGGATAGGATGTAACTATAGATCCGGTTGGAGAAATAATTTCAAAAGCAAAGCGTCTTTCTATATCCTGAAGCTCAATATTTATTTTGTCGCCCGGTTTCATAACTGGCAACTTACTTGAAGTTATTTTGCCTGCTGTTGTTTTCCATCTGATATTATAATTGCTTATGGTATAAGAGGGAAGCGTATTTTTATTGCGTAATGCCACCGTAACCTTAGTATCGTTCAGCTTGGTAACATTTACGATTTCTACCGGAGCAGCCAATTGTTTAAATACCGTGTACGAAGGTTTTTTATTAAAATACAGATCAGTAATGCCATGAATCCGGGCCCTGAATTTTCCGGCTCCGTCCTCGCCTCTGTGGGTACGGTAATCATTCAGGGAGAAATAAATACATCCAGCTATATAATCCCGTTTGGCCCATTCTTTATAGTGATAAATCAGGTCATCAATCCTGCGTAAATCACCTCCCGGAAAACGGGGTTCACATAAACCATTTTCGGTAATCAACAAAGCTTTATTTCCCAAAAAGCTTTCTATAGTGCCGAAATAGCGCGGTAATTCATCGGAGGATTTTCCAAACCAGGTGCCTATATATTCGTTCCAGGTAGGTAAATCGCCTATAAACGATTCATCTTTCAATTTCTTTTTAAAAATTTCGTTCGATACTACATTTACCATGCGTGTGTGATCAAGATCTTTAACAAATGCTTTTAAATGGGCATATTGATTTGAATCTGTTCCTGCTGTAATTTCGTTACTGATCGCCCATGCAAAAATTGAGGGATGATTATAATCTCGTTCGATCATTTCCTCAAACTGCATTTTTGCGGTTTTCATTAATTCAGGACTAAGTTTAGCGGGTTGTTGCCACCAGGGTATTTCGGCCTGCAACAATATCCCTTTTTCGTCCATCAGGTTTAGCATATGTTCATCTACCTGCCAATGGAAGCGTGTAATTGTTGCGCTTAGATCTTTGAACATATTCATTACGGTATCCATCACAGACTTAGGTTCGGCACTTCCATAATCGGGATGACTTGCAGGCATATATTCTATTCCAGGCAAGCGAACAGGCTCATTATTAATCAGCAGTTGTTTTCCCTGCAGCTCAATTTTTCTGAATCCAAACTGGGAAACTTGTTGATCGCCGGAGGTACTCACCTGTACCTGGTAAAGAAAAGGGGCGTCAAAACGCCAAAGCTTTATCTTTTTCAGATCAATTGTTGTTGTGAATATATGGCCGGTTTTATTCAATTTGAGATCTGTTGAGAACAGTTGTCTACCAGATTTTTTTTCATTAATCCTGATGTGAAACCTGGTTTTTTTTAGCTCTCCTTCCCAAAGCTGAATCTTTATCGTTGCTTTTGCGGAGGTATCATTAAAGTTAATCTGAGGTGTAACATGCACATAGCGAATAGATGGTTTTCCGGAAACAATCAAATCTACATCACGAATAATTCCGCCATCATTTACCCAATCAAAAACATTTTTATAAGGCAGGTTGGTTTCCGAGAATTTATTGTTAACCGATACAACCAATGTATTTTCTGTTCCAAACTTTACATGGTTTGCTATATCAGCATAAAAAGTAGTATAACCAGAGTTTAAATGCGCTCTAACCTTTATACCATTGAGGTATATAACAGCATCATGGTAAACAGCCGCAAATTTAATTTGAACATTTTTGTTCTTCCAATCTGCAGGTACTGTAAATTTCTTTTGATACCAGCCAAGCCCTTGATATTGCTCAAGGCCCTTCATAAGATTCCAGGTATGGGGAACTTTTACAGTTTCTGCATTTTGAGGTAAGCCGGCATTCCAACCCGCCGATAGCCCTGTTTCTTTCGGATCGGTAATAAAAGTCCAGGCATCATTCATAGAAATCATCATTCGGAGCGTACTTTGCCCGAATGTACGCTGAGAAAACACGAATAATATTACAGCAACAAGAATACGTAATCGCATATGTATACTAGCTAATTTATGTCTTTTTTAAAGTATATCTGGTTATTTACAAACATGTAAAATATCTCTTATTGCTTTTAATCAGCCTGGATATAATTTGGTTAATCTTTATAAACTTTTAAAGTTCATTCCTGTTTTATCTTATTCTCACCCTGCTCCGATTTATCGGGTTATGGGTATAATTTTAGAGCGATGATGAAGCAAATGGTTCTGCTATTCTGCAGCTCATAAACTATTTAAAAATTCAGCATAACGTATATTTTTTAAACAAGAACTTTAAACTGTTTCTTAATCAAACGTAATACAGAAATATAAAATTTAAAATGGTTTATTCATCGAAAAAGATAGACAATCTTACGATCACAACTACAACAACATACAAGTTAAAATTTGCTTTGAAATAGAAATATTTATTAGATTTACATATAAATGGATAATCTTACGGAAGAAAAAAAGAAGGTTAAAGAAGGGTTTGTTGGTCAGCGAATGATTGTACTTCCTCCCGACATTAAAAAGACGGTGACTAAAAACCTGCTTATAAAAGGATTATACCTCACCGCCATTGGCTACTATCCGAGAGCCAGTCATCATGACCGTGAACGAAGAACCGGCAGTCCGCAATACATTTTAATTTATTGTGTAGATGGGAAAGGTTATGTACAAATTGGCAAGCAAAAATATGATTTAAAGCCAAACAGTTATTTCATTATCCCAAAGGGGGTGGCGCATCATTATGGCACTAGTAATTCAGATCCATGGAGTATTTATTGGGTACATTTTAGTGGTGATCATGCAAATATTTTATATTCGAGGTATACACGGGAAACTACCCCCGAAGTACAAATAGTTCCTTACGATGAACAACGTATTGAACTGTTTAATTTAATTTTTACAATGCTGGAGCTTAATTACAGTATAAGGAACATAGAACTGATCAACATAAAACTTCTTGAATTTCTATCTTCTTTTATTTATAATGAGGAATTATATCCTTCTAATTATACGGCAGACCACATCAGCAAATCAATAGAGTTTATGAAAGAGAACCTGAACCGTTCTTATAGTATACGGGAACTCGCATCACATTTAAATTATTCTGTATCTCATTATTCAGATCTCTTTAAAAATAAAACCGGATTTTCCCCTATACATTATTTCATCCAGTTAAAAATCCAGAAATCATGCCAGTATCTTTATTTTACGGATATGAATATAAAAGAGATTTGTACCAAAATAGGATTTGAGGACCCCTATTATTTCTCCAGAATGTTTAAAAAGATAATGGGTTCATCGCCAACTAAATACAGAAATAACTATAAGAAATAACAAGCCTCCTTTGCAGCTATGAAGGCAGAAGAACTACAGAAAGTATTAAAGTTACCAACTCTCCTAACCAATAGCCCATTAGAGTTGGTAACTTTTCCTGCTAGTTGATATTATTTAAACCACTTCAATATCTCATTGGCGATCACCATATGTCCCTTCTTCTCAGGATGATTACTTTGGGCCATATAACTTTTAAGATCTTCACCTGATTTTGCCAGATTCCTAAAAGCCCCCTGACTATCAACCAAGCCGATCTTATATTTCTCTGCCAATTTGATCAATTGGTTTGAATGTTGCTCCAGTACATTACCAGGCTTTAAAATGTCAACGGTTAAATCCGGGGATGGTGTTAACAAAACCACTTTTATATTTTTCTTCAAGGCCATTCTGATCATTTTTTCCATGGCCACTTGTGATTTTTCTAAACCTATATTCCTGTCGTTTAAGGCATAATCAATAAAGAGCACATCTGGTTTGTGTATTAAAACATCTTTTTTAAATCTTTTTTGACCCTGTTCTGAATGCTCTCCTCCAATGGATGTTAAAATGGAATTGATTACCGCATTGGGATATTGATTCTTCAAGCCTTCCAATACAAGAAAGGGATAAGCTTCAAATGTTCTCACATCAGGGGTTTTGAAATAACCACTTGGAACAGAGTGTCCATGAAACACCAGGTTTATTGTGCGGTTTTTGGGCCATTTCTTTGTCAGTTCAGTTTTTATTTCTGACAGATAGCTTTCAGGGCTTGCAAGCTGTGCGAAAGAGCCCAGGGATAAGAAAATCGAAAATGCAAATAAATAGAATTTATTCATATGTAATTCTTTATTTTGAAATCAGTTTTTAATGTCAGTAATCAAACAGCCATTGCTTTATCATTTTAAAAAAGAAATCAGCTTATCCTTACTTAAAAATGGCATCGATCATTTCCATCGTTACTGTTTCTGATGGTGAAAATTCCTTACCACCAACATACTCCTTAAGGCTATACAAAAACTGTCTGGCAACCGGTCGTTTATCCAGATTATTTCTTAAATCGACACCGGTAACCAAGAGGCTTCCTTTCCCTATTTTAGCTTCAAATACTAAGCCTATTTTATTTGGCCGGTTCCAATCCGGAACCATTTGTACCAATGGCTTTAAAGAAAAAGGCATGTGGTTTAAAACGATTGGTTTTGAGTTGCGAACCACATCCCACCATTGCCAGTTAGAATGATATTCTGTGGGAAAAACTTTTAAAGCCGGATGCTCAGGATTGCATAAAACACCAAGTAAATTCGGTGGCATACCAGACCATACCGTATTCCACGAAATCCCTGAAAATACAGGATCAGCGTCAGACTGTATTTTCGCTGTATCTGCCAGTAACAATACCTTACCTCCTTTTTCCAGGTAGTTTTTTACCTTTTTATCCCAGTTATACGCTATCATAACATCGTTTAATTGCTGTGATGGTAATTGTTTTGGATAAACCCAAACTGCCCAGGTATTGGAATATGCTGTTCCCTTAATCTGAATTTCAAGATGTAGCTTGGTGGCTTTATCTATGTTATTTAATGGAACCGACAGCTCTCCTAAAGTAAATGGGCTTCCTATCGGAATATCTGCCTGAGCAAAATCTCCTTCGGCATACACTTTTCCATCAGGATATTTTAAAAACCAGTGAGCAATCGCATTTTTTATTGAAGATTCGCCAAAATTAGCAAATTGAGCTGTGGCTTTAAAGGTCTGATCATTCGTCCAGGTAAAAGATTCGGTTCGCAATAATGGCACCCTGGAAGACTGAAACCTACTGAATTCCGCAGCGGTAACATAAGGCTTGGGATCCCAGAATATATCTACCACTCCTACCGGGGCAGTTCCCTGCCCCGGAAAATCGTTTAGCTGCAACATATGGTATCCGCCAAAACCGGGAGTGCGTAAATACGATTCTACTTCTTCTTTCTTCATGATTACATGAAACTTACCAGAAGCCATCATAAACTGTTCTGCCTGATCCAGCATTTTATTATCCCTCAATAACTCTCTGAATAATTCATAATTATAAGGTTTTAAAACCCCTGTATATTTTGGAATTTCATTAAAATTGGGATACACACACCATTGGCCAATTTCATGGGTTATTATCGGCTCTTTATGCTTAATTACATAATCAGAATAATCATATTTGGTGTCCAGGGCTTTCACGTTAAAACGGCTTTTCAAACCTTCTTTCCAGCGGTGGGGCCTTGCGCCGTATAACACACTATACTCATTCTCAGGTACGATAGGATAAGCAGCACTGCCTGTATATAAATGTCTTGGATCATATTCTTTCCAATGTTTTACCTGTGTGCTTAGAAATTCCTTTACCTGTGGCCCAACCATTTCGTTGCCTTCACAAAACATGATAAATGAGGGATGGTTCCCATAAGTATCTAATATTCTTTCGGCTTCTTGCTTCAGAAATCTATTGGTGGCCGTATCCTTTCCAACGGTAAATCTCCAATCCGGATTTTCGACCTGGAGGTATAATCCTAGTTGATCTGCAGCTACAAACGCAGCTTCCGGTGGACACCAGGTATGAAAACGCATCGCATTCAATCCATAATCTTTACAGGTTTGAAAAATGCGTAACCATTCCTTCAAATCTGTTGGCGGATATCCCGTTAAGGGAAATTCTGATGAATTAACAGTACCCCGAATAAAGGATGGACGACCATTAAATATAAATTGAGTTCCCTTGGTACTTAATGTTCTTATGCCAAAATCAAGAGATTTTATATCTTGATTTGCCAAACCATTTGTCTTTGCATTTAACTCCACGTCTAACTTGTATAAATTGGGGTTAAATTCATCCCATAATTGAATGTCATCACCTAAAGGAATTTCGGTAGTGAGTACAATAAGGGAATCTTTACCGGAAAAATTTATATGATGGGCTGGTATTAATTTCTGTTCTGCATTTTTAATACCGCAATAAAAAGAAAGGCTTCCTTCCACCTGCTGTTTTGTGGCATTCTTAATAACAATTTTAGTCTTTACCATTTGTTTAGCTGCATCGGGATAAACCTGCACATCAGCCAGATGTACTTTATCAAAAGCCCGCAATTGCATTTTTCCGATTATCCCATTCCAGTTGGTTTGTGTTTCCGCACTTATGGCATGTGCATATTCCAGATCGTAGATTTTTTCATTATTAACCCTGATCCTGATCTTATTTTTCTTTCCGGGCTGGATAAGTGATGATACAGTATAGATATGCGGTACAGAAAGGCTTTCACGTCTTCCAATGGGTTTATTATTAATCCATACGTTTGTTTCCCAGTGTGCCCGCTCCAAAAAAAGTGTTATTTCCTTATTGTTCCAGTTTGCCGGAACATAAATTTCTTTTTCATACCAGGCTACACCTTTGTATTCGAAAGCACGGGTTAGCCTTAAGGATGTCATTGCCTGTGTTTTATACCCTTTGCCCCCCTGGTCAGTTGATCCGGGCAGGGTTATGGTTTCTGCCAACTGGGGAAGCAACTGTACCCCATTGCTGTTCAGTCCGGTTTCAAAAGGATCGAGTTTAAAATTCCAGATCCCTTCAATAGGAATAATTTGTTCCTGAATTGTGCTCTGTTGACTCCAGGCATTGGTATTAAATAAAATCGCTGCCAGTAAAAGTGGCAATAGAAATTTAAGTTTCATAATGGTGAGGTATGGGATGACCAGATTAACGGTAAGTTCCAACCAGTGTTGTAACTGAACGGGGTGCTATATTTATTTTTCTGGCTGAGGCAACAGATTTTTTAAGATTATTTCCGGCATCTGTTGTATAAATATTTAAAAGCTTGCCTGACAATTTAAGTGCTTTATCGCCATCGCTCAGTTGAAATTCTTTTTTGGCTTGTTCAGGGTTTATAATAACTACAACTATTTTTTTCTGTATCTGGTCTTTATATGCGGAGATCATTAATGATGATGTTTCTGATGATGGATCATTTACTCCCTCTACACTTGCCTGAATACGTTTCATACCGGGCCTTATAAACCTGGAATAATTACCCATTGCCCACAATTGTTTAGATTCGAGAACCTGACCATCGTTTTTACATCCGGCAACGTGGATATTCCCCGATGGATCATTGATATATACCAAAGCATCACTATAGTTATAGGGGCTTACGGCCAGCCACCACTGCCACGAAGTAACATTGGCAATGCTCAAATCGTGATGGATTACCTTGGCCACATACAGCCCATAGTCAATTCCTGTATTTCTGGGTCCACCATTATATTGATTACAGATATTTCCAAGAATGCCAAATTCAGTTTGCCATACTGCCAGTTTAGGGTCTACCTGCTTAATTTTATTCGCGATTTTTTTCCGCACATTTATCATGTTCAGATCCGGACAAGTGGTAAAATAGCTGTGTCCAGAAATAATGCGCTCTACATTAGGTTTATCTGCGATATAATTGGAAGAAGCAGGAGAAAAGAATTGGGCAATCTGATCACCACGAGCATCGGTGTTGTTTCCATAAAGAAAATCCCACTGTCCGGCTTCCCCTACAACAATTTTAGTTTCCCGGCTTTTTGATGGAAGTTTTTCTGAAAGCAGTTTTACCAGGTTTGCAATCTCTGTATTTGTAGCCTGTGTACCTTCCTGACTAATCCTATCTTTTCCCCAAAACCATTGCGGCTCGTTAACAGGGCTCAAAAAATCGAACTTAAAATGTGCCGAGGTTTCGGCCAGGAAATCAGCATAAGCATCCATTTTTCCGGCTTTTATATTTAGGTTCGGGGTACTGCTGTTGTTGTAGGCTTTTCCATTCTGGCTCATAAATGTAGGCGGGGTAAGCGAAAAACCTAAGGTATACAGGACACCACGTTGTTTGGCAGCATTCAGAAACCATTGTTGTCCTTTTTGCTTTTCCCAATTGTATGAACCATCTTCATTTAAAAAGCATTCTTCTCTGCGCCATTCATCCGGAATATTGCTGTCTTTACCTTGCTCATAGCTACCCGAACCAATATTAAATCTCCACAATGACAATCCAATCCCTTTTGGATTTCCATCTGAAGTGGTATCGGTACTAAACAAAAGATCAGCAATCCGGTTTTTTTTCTGAGTGTCTGCCCAATTGCCTATATATTTTATAGACCAGCAGTCAGAAGCCCCAAAACTATGGATCGTTTGCTTTTCCTCCGTTAAACGTATCTTAATTTTTGGCAAAACCTGTTGGCTTGGTTTATCTTCTCTTTCCGGCTTTACAAAGGCCAGGGATATAAATACCACGAACAGGATAATGACAGATTTTAAAATGGCTTTCTTCTCTTTAATCCGGAATTTAAACTTCGACATAAACCTATAATTCAACAACTTAACATTTTTACTTCTGAAAATCCAGAAACGGTTTAAATTTCTTATTTAAAAATATACGTCATGATGAACTTGTTTCAATATCTCTTAAAATTAGATTCTGAAACAAGTTCAGGCTGACGATAAAACCGTTTCTGAATATTTATAAATTAATTACCTATTCTGATTAATCTTAACCTTTCCAATGCCATATCATAAGTGGCTTTAAAAGTACCGGCGGTATTATGAGAAAAACCATAGTTCGGAGCTGTGGTACTTGGCCCCACTGCTCCTACAATGTCGATAAAATCTCCATAGTCGTCTTTCATATTTGCTCTTGCATTGGTTAATCTGAACCAACCGTTATTACTACCTATCAATGCTTTAGGAACTGTAAAATTTAAATTAACAGATGATCCTGTGGTTCTAAATGTACCGGTATACAAATAACTGTGTCCAGCTTCTTTCATTAACTTTGGTGACGTGGCTGTTTCTGCCCATCCGGCTGTTCCCACAACAACACTACTGATAACAGCAAGGTATTCGTATGGATTGGCTGCAGACCAACCAGGGTATTTACTTGCATCCACAAAAGGTTTTGTCGGGGTAAACGGAACTGCGGTTACGGTCCGCTTAGTCATATCCACTGTAATGCGATAGTAACCTTTTTGGCTAACCGGTAATTTGAAATTGGCAGCAGTAAGATCGGCAGTAACTTTTCCACTCTCTGCGGCACTTTGACCAAGCACATTAAAACCATCCAATGTATAATTTGGCGCGGCCTGATTAGCGGTAAAAGGTTTATCAGTTCCCAAAAAGGCTACGAAACGAATATTATCACTGGCTTCATTCCTGTAATAGTAATCTACAACAAAGCTATTGGCACCTTGTTTTTTCATAGAAAGCAATGTTCCTATACCCCTTGCTGCTCCACCATTATCATATCCCTGGTTGGTTACTTCTGCTGCTGTTTCAGCATCAGAAAGGTATAACCGATCCAGGTACCCTACTGTAATGGTGCCACCTTTAACTGATTTATTTCCACTCAGATCAACAGATTTCACCACATACTGGTACTCTCCCACTTTACCTGCCGGTAAGGCAAAAGTTTTATTGTATTGATAATTTTGTTTTTGAGTTAATGTGGGTGTTATAATTTCTTCGGCAGCTACAGGTTGTCCCTCTGCTGTTTCTCCCCAAACTTTAACTTCTATGGAAGCAATATCCTGGTCCGTTATACCAGCCTCAACCTGGATGTTTATCGGATCGCTGCTCAAACCATAAAACTTGGTTACTGTGGGTTTGGTTACTGTAATGACAGGAGGCAATAAATCAGGTTTATATCCTGCAACCTGATTTTGGGCAGAAAGATCTTCTACCTTAACCAGTGCTTTTGTAATTCCTCCTTTATTGTTTGTTATGATCAATTCAACCTGGTGTTCGGTAATATTTACATCTTTTGAAACCACAAATGTCTGATCAATGTTAAAAGTAGTTTTATTATCTGCTGGAAGCTCTGCATTCAGATTCCACTCCCCATTTTTTAAAACAACTTTACTGATTCCTTCAGTATCTTCCAGTGTTGCCTGAACTACCAGTTTATATTCCGGGCCAATCCAAAGCAGCTGGGCAGCCGCCTGTTTTAACTGGGGTGCAGTTAATGATTCATTATCCGGAAATATTAAAGGTTTGTTACAGGAAATGATGCTAACCATTACAATGATCAGTCCTGTTAAATTATACAATATTCTTTTCATGATATTATTTTAATCAATTGCGAAAACATTACCATCCCGGATTCTGTGTTAAAACTCCATTACTTTTAAGCACCTCTACTTCAGGTATGGGATATAAATACATCTTTTCTGTAAAAATCCTGTCTTCGGCTTTAACCACCAGATAATTAAAAGTTCCATTGGCATTCCTGGTAATCTTCATGGCCATTACAGGTATATTTTCGGTATTCGAAGCAATCTTCCACCTGCGCACATCAAAGAAACGGTGTTCTTCAAATGCGAGCTCAATCCTGCGTTCATTCCGGATGCGCAAACGCATTTCATCTTTAGAAAGACCTGGTGGAAGCGGAGGCATTTGAACACCTGCCCGTGCTCTAACCATATCTACCGCTTTTTTAGCCGACATGCTGAATCCGGCAGTTACTTCGGGTCCATAAGCCTCATTCATGGCTTCAGCATAATTAAGAAGTACCTCGGCATAACGGAATAATATCCAGGTATGCATACTGGATTGATTTTGAGAAAGATTAAGGTTTTCATCTACAAATTTTCGAATATAATAACCTGTAGTTGTCGCATTTAACTTTCCTAAACCCTCTTTACCACCTACCCAAATTTCGGCGGGGCGCCCTTTAAACATGGTGTTGTTGGTTAAAATAGATAGCCCAAGGCGCGGATCCCTGCCCGCATATGGATCCGCAGGGTTATAGGTAGAACCTGGCTCATTAATGGGCATACCAGTACTCTTCATTTCATAGGCATCGACCAGATTCTGGGAAGGAGATGTACTTCCTCTGCCTCCCTGGTCATAACCTATAGGATAATTGTAGATTTCGAAATCATTTCTTGACCAGCCATGTTGTGCAAAAATAACTTCCAGGTTTCCATCTGCTCCATTCCCTAACCTGAACAAGTCTTTATAATTGGTATGAAGCGCATATTTATTAAGTGCAATAACATCATGTGCAGCTTTGGCCGCCTGCTGCCATTTTGTTATATCATTACCGGAATTATTCAGCGGACTTGCGGCATAAAGCAACAACCTTGCTTTTAAAGCCAATGCTACCCCCTTAGTAACTCTTCCTCTCCATTTTTCTGAATCAAAGCCCACCCAGGTATCTTTAAGCAGAGGCAAAACCGCATCACATTCGCTAACAATATACAGCACACATTCATTAAAGCTCTTCCTGGCAGGGCTAGCCATTTCCTGATCATCATTAAACGATTTTTCGACTATCGGAATTCCTCCGTACCGCTTAATCAGTTCAAAGTTGTAAAATGCACGTAAAAAACGTACTTCGGCCCTTAACCATTCAATATCCCTGATATTGTATTCGTATTTGCTTTTATTATTGGCATCAACTGTATCGCGGTAAATGATGTCCTTATAATTGGCCGAATTTTCCAGGAACAAATTCGCTTTGCGGATTCCCTGGTAAAAATACCCCCAGCAATCTTCAGGATTGGAAGCGGCGTTCCAGGTACCCATATTATATTTCTGAATGGATGAATTTACATCCGCATGGTCGGCCTCGTCACTGGCTGAGGCCAGCATAGCATTATCGACACGATTGAAACCAAAACGATTAAAAAGGAAAGTATATACCCCGTACCCCGCCTGACTCATCCGATCATAATTCACAAACACTTCATTTTCTTTATAATTGATTTCAATTTCTCTTTCCAGATAATCTTTACAACCCGAAAGTGCTGTCAGAATCATCGCCACACCCAGTATTATCTTTGTAAGTTTCATATTATATATTTTAATATTTAACATTTCTTTAAAATTCCGCACTTAACCCTGCCGTATAGGTCTTAATAACCGGGTAACCAATACTCAATGTTTCAGGATCTACATCGATACCCAAATCGTCCCAACTCATTAAATTTAGACCACTTACAAACACCTTTAAACCTTTAACGTGTATTTTGCTGGTTATACTTTTTGGCAGAGTATAACCCAATTCTACATTTCTTAAGCGCAAAAAGCTGGCGTTACGAACCCAAAATGTGGAAGACCTGTAATTATTTGCATTGGGTTCTGTGGTTAAACGTGGAAATGTTGCCGACGCATGAGTATCTGGTGTCCAATGCCCCTCTGCAGCCCAGGTAGAAATGTTGGCATCGTTAGCAAAAGGCTGGAACATATACCCGTTAAGGTATACGCTTCTGTTGGCTATACCCTGAAAAAAGAGTCCCAGACTAAAGCCTTTATATTCTAATCCGGTATTAAAGGAATAACTGATCTCCGGGTAGTTTTGCTTTCCGATGGCAATTTCATCATTGATATCAATGATTCCGTCACTATTCTGATCTTTATATTTAAGATCTCCTGGCTTTACAATGGAGAACGTTTGTTGCGGACTTACATAAATATCGCTTTCATTTTTAAAAAAGCCAATGGCTTCCAGGCCAAAATATTGGCCCACAGGTTTATTTATCCTGGAACTGTAGGCCTCTTTTCGGGGAATATCGTAGTTTTCCTTAATTTTATTTCTTGAAAATGAGAATTGTCCCCCAACAAAATAATTGAAAGCTCCAGCCTGGCTTTTAAACACGCTTTCCAGTTCTGTTCCATAGTTCAATACCCGCCCCCGATTTTCCATAGTTCCGGAGGTAAAGCCATATAATGCCGACATCACATTTCCCATATTTACCAGAATATCGTAACGGTTTTCATGAAAAACATCAGCATTAAAACTTAACTTGTTATTAAAGAACCTGGTCTCAATCCCGGCATTATAAATGCGGCCTTTTTCCCAGGTAATGTTTGGATTAGAGGCCCCTAATTCGACAAGCGCATTGTAAAAAGTTTGCCCTGTTCCAAAGTAATAACCCTGGCTGGTTTGTGTACCCCAGTATTGATTGTAATTGAACCTGGACGCGCCTCTGTCATTACCCACTATCCCTGCTGAAGCCCTTATTTTCAAATAATTAAGGATTGGATTTTCTTTCCAAAAATCTTCTTTATGCAGCAGCCATCCGGCTGAAATTGCAGGAAAAAATCCAAATCTATGTCCCGGAGCATAATTTTCCGTTCCCATATACGAAAAGGCCGCCTCTGCAAAATATTTTCCTTTGTAATTATAAGTAAACCTGGCTGCTAGATTTTGCATGGCAAATGGCGATTGATTGCCTAAAACCGTGTACCGATCCTGTTGATACATCATTAGCGCTCCGAGCTCATGGTTATTAAACATACGGTTATAATTAAACCCGGTTTGAAATATGATCCTGTTATTTTCATAATTATTACCGGTTGTAACCGATAAATCTGTGTCCTGACCACTCGGCGTATAAGAAACCGAGGATGTTCCGGCAGGGGAAACTATTAAGCCGGGCACATAATAAGCGTAATTCCTGGTTTTATCATACCTGCTGTTAAATTCATTATCAAACATGGCCGAAGCAAATACATCCAATCCACTGGTTATAAAATCCAGTTTTTCGGTTAACTTTAATGATGATTGAATATTGCGGTCGTGTCTGGATTGATAACCTCTTTCTAAAATGCTTCCAACGGGATTATTAGGAAACCTTGCGGTACCCGTAATTTGTCCTTCAGGGGTTCTAACCGGGTAAAGATTCGGAGCATAGGTCGCCATATTTTTCCACAGGTCTTCTGTAGTTACCGGAGGGAACTTTCTGTCCTGAATATTTCCACCCAAACCAAGTTGTGCAGATAATCCTTTCGTGATGTTCAAATCGACATTTGCACGAAAATTAATGCGTTGAAAGTTAATATTGGAATTCTGTTCCTGATCGGTATTGGCATATAACCCCTGGTTATCCATGAAACCCAATGTCAGAAAGTATTTAACTGTTTTATTACCTCCGTCAAAAGTCAGCGAATAATCCTGCATCGGAGAATTTTTGCGAAGCACCTCATCATACCAGTTTACATTTGGATACAGATCAGGATCTGTTCCGGATTGATACCCCTTCAATTGTGCCTCGGTGTATAACGGCTGCCTGCCATCGTTAATAACCGCTTCGTTGTACAACCTGGCATAATCGTATGAACCTGCAAATTTCGGTAATATAACCGGAGCCTGTAAACCATAACGTGCATTAAAACCAATGTTAATTTTATCGCGTTCTATTCCTCTTTTGGTAGTAACCAACAAAACTCCGTTTGCTCCTTTTACACCATATAAAACCAATGCAGCTGCATCTTTTAGCACAGAAACTGATTCAATTTCATCAACAGATAAATTACTTAAACTATTTATTTGGATACCATCTATAAGTACCAGGTAACCATTGTTCAGTGTAGTATGTCTCCCACGAATGGATATGCTGGGGTCATCAAAACCTGGGGCAGATCCGTTATTCAGTATGGTGACACCCGGAAGCCTTCCGATAAGTGCATTGGAGAGCGCCGCGGTATGGGTTTTACGCAATTCGGTACTACTTACACTTGAGATTGCCCCGGTTACCTGATCCTTACTTTGTAAGCCATAAGCAAGAGGTACCTCTTTTATTGTACCTTTTAAAGTATCTGTATTTTTATCAGGTGATTGCGCAATAGCAGATAATGGCAATGTGTACAACAATACCAAAAAGAATCTGCTCAAAGAACCCCTTAATATATTTGATTGAAAATCCATAATCATGAGTATTTTTTTAGAAGAAAGAAATGATCTGTCCATCATTTACCAGCCCGGATTTTGAATGATGTAACCTAAATCAACCTCGCCGGACTTAAAGGGATACAAATACATTTTATCACTCCAAACCCGGTCTTCAAATTTTTCAAGTTTGTAAGTTGGAGCTGTTCCTCCATAAAGCTTTAAGCTGTACATGCCGCCTTTCATCACCCCTTCATCTCCTGCAATTTTCCAGCGGCGTACATCAAAATACCGATGTTGTTCAAAGGCAAGTTCCACCCCTCTTTCCCGGCGAATTTTTTGACGCATATCGGCCTGGTTTGTATAGCTAATATCCGGCATACCTACTCTTCTGCGAATTTCATTTAATGCTCCTGTAATCTCAGAAGATGAACCATTGGTTTCATTAAGTGCTTCTGCATAATTCAAATAAAACTCTGCTAAACGAAAAGTAATCCATCTTGGAGTAGGACTTGAAGCATTGGATACTCCTTTTACAAACTTGCGTAAAAAGCCAACTCCGTTATACCGGTCTAACTTTTTTGCCCCTTGTTCATAGAAATGATACCTGGTGCCTGTACCACGAGACCACTCTGTACCTGATTGAAATACAGAAGCTTGAAAACGAGGGTCGAGCTGACCAAGTTTTTGCTGGTATTGAGTATAAGGATAGGCTACACCTGGTTTTTCATCCCAAATTTGATCTGTACCATCTGCCTTTTGGTAAAACTTTGCAAAATTAAAGGTAATACCCACGTTAACCGGGTCAGAACCGGTATAAACAATTGTTCCAGGGGTTAAAAACCGAACAAAATAATTGTTGGTATTGGTACCTATAAAACCTGCATCCAGGATAATTTCGTTTACATTCGGATTAACAAATATCTCTTCATAGCGATCTATCGGATTGGTTTTTCCCATATACAATGAACACCAGCCACTGGTATTCGCCCAGTCGAGCACCGCTTTACTCGCATCAGCGGCAAGTTTCCAGCGCTCTTCTTTGTATCCATCCGCGTAGCCGATCATTGCTCTTAAAGCCGGGTCGCTTACAGGCATATAAGGTTCGTTTGAATTAAACAGCGGACTGGCAGCATATAGCAATGTTCTGGCTTTCAGAGCCAACGCAGCTCCTTTTACAATACGACCTCTAAAACGGCCATCATAAACATTTGGAAGGTCTTTAGCCGCATCTTCGCAACTTTTAACAATAAAATCAACCGTTTCGGCAAAGCTGCTGCGTGGCACCCGCACTCCGGGAATATCCTCAGCAGAGGATACTTTAAGCACTTTATCTACGATTGAAATACCGCCCAGGCGCTGCATCAGGTCAAAGTGCATTAACGCACGCAGAAATATAGCCTCGGCCTTCATAGATGCTTTTTCCTGATCGGATATAGGTGCTTTATCTACGTTTTCAATAAAAATATTGGCATTTCTAATGCCCTTATAACAATATTCACTTCTGAATTCGTACCAATAAATATTAGTTGGGCCCCAGTTACCATTATTAAAAGCTTCTGCACCGGTTAAATTTTCAAAAGCATCAGCTTCATCAGTGGCAGCGGCAAGTATGGTATAAGTGGCTCCATAATGATAGTAGCCATTATCGCCGGATGCCCAATAATATGGAAATTCGAAAATGGATGCCGTACCATATACATTCCATAAAAATTGCTCGGTTTTCTCCTTTGAAGCAAAAACTTCGTTTACGGTAACCTCACTGCTTACTGGTTTTTCCAGGTACTTTTTGCAAGATGAAAATATGGTGATCAGTAAAATCAGTCCACACTTAAAGTATAAATCTCTTCTCATATCAATTAAGTTTTCTATCGTTAAAATTGAAAATTGATGCCTCCGTTAAATACCCGGTTTGATGGGTATACACGTCCCCACAATTCGCGGGCATCCGGATCTTTGGTATACTTCATATTACTCCAGGTAACCAGGTTATTGCCACTGAGATATACTCTCATAGAACTCAAACCAATTTTTCTGAGGATATCAGCAGTAAATCTGTAACCAATTTCCACATTCTTTAACCTCAGGTAGGATGCATCCTGAACCCAAAAACTGGAAGGTTGATAATTGTGCCCTTTATCTGGTGATAATTCCAGGCGTGGAAAACTTATTTTTTCGCCATTAGCATATCGTTCAGGCGTCCAGCGTTCTAAATGCCATTCCTGGGCCGAACCCCATTGAGATGTAAAAGGGTAAGCTGCCGCTGAAGAAAAACTTACAGAAACATGATCTGTACCCTGAAAAAGAACAGACATATCAAAACCTTTCCATGATAATCCTCCCGAAAAACTATAGGTTATTTCAGGCCATGGCGAATAACCAATATAACCCATATCATTGGGTGTGATTCTGCCATCGCCATTCAGGTCTTTATATTTCATATCACCTGGTTTTAAATCTGCATCCCATTCAGATACCGGGCGGTTCGGATCATCAATTTCTGCCTGGGTATTGTAAAAACCTTCAAATGTTAACCCAAAATACTGATCTATAGGCCGGCCTGTTTGTTGCAGATACTCATAAGCTCTTGTCGCTTCGTCTTTATAAATCACTTTATTCCGGGCAAAAGAATAATTACCTTTTATCCAATAGTTGAATTCATTTATTTTGTCTTTAAAACCCAGTTCTATTTCATAACCACGATTTTCTACTTTACCAATATTGGCTGGAGGTAAACTAGCCGCTACCAGTTCAGGAACGGTTGAAAGGGTCCATAAGATATTATCTCTTTTTTCTTCAAAATAATCACCGGTTAACGAAAGGCGGTCTGATAAGAATCTCATCTCTGCTCCTATGTTAAACTTTTTCGCTCTTTCCCAGGTCACATCCGGATTACCAAGTTTCCCTTCCTTGTACATGTTGTAGCGGGCCATGTTTATTCCGGCTTCCCCAAACATTACGGCCTGGAAACCTCCATTCCCTAAAGCATACGGACCATTAAGATAAAGATAGCGGTCGCCCCCGATCCTATCATTTCCTACTTCGCCATAAGAACCTCTGAATTTCAGAAAAGTAAGCCAGTCATTTTTAGGGATAAATGATTCTTCGCTAACTACCCAACCTAAGGAAGCGGAAGGAAAAAATCCAAACCGTTTGCCCTCAGGGAAGTTTTCAGAACCATTATAACCCATATTAAATTCTGTGAGATAACGGTTCTTATAATCATAAGTTACCCTGGATACCAAGCCTAAATAGGCATGTGGTAACTTATACAGATAGTTCCCATAGGCTTTTTCAAGATTACCCAGCATCAAACCGCTTACATTATGGTTATTATCAAATGTTCTTTTGTATTCTAAAGCCAGTTCTCCATACATCTTTCTCCATTTGTAATTATCACCCACACCTTCAGACAGTCCAAAATAAGGACCTTCATCTTTACTTTGGTACATAATGGTTTTCCCCGGATTAGCCAGATCTTTCATGATGGTATAAGCCGGGAAATTTTTCTGGCGTACGGCTTCTTTCTGGTAATAACTATCATATGCGCCCATCGCTCTTATGGCCAAACCTTTAGTAATTCCATCCAGCTTATATTTAAGCGCAATATTCGTATTCAGCGTGTTAGAGAATTCATCATTAACAAATGCTCCTCCGGCGCTTGTAGGTCCGGCCTGCCCCCATGGATTAAAATAAGGTACTCCTGATGGAAGTCCGATAAGGTTTTCAATATATTTTCCATCAACAAATCCAGGACCTGACATGGGCGAAGTGTTTGCCGCTTTATCAAAAGCTGCCCAGGCTCCTCCGTTTGGCGCTACATTATCAGAAATCTGTTCTCCCAATTTTACGGATATGGATAAATCTTTGGTTAAATCGAAATCAAAGTTCATCCGGATGTTATACTTATCATATTTGTGCTTATAGGGCAAGCCAAAATCCTGTTCCGGCTGTTTATATGCTCCGTTTTGACTAAAATAACGCAATGAGGTATAATATCTAACCTTATCCGTTCCGCCAGAAATATTGGCATTATACGATTGCTGAAGCGATACCGGGCTGATTAACTCTTCAATCCATTTTTTGCTGGGATGAAATATCGGATCCTCCCCGGTTTTATATAACCTTAAGTCTTCTTCTGAAAATATAAGGTCTTTTGCAGCCACCCCCATATTCGTTTGTGCTTCATTTCTGAGCATGGCATAGTCATAAGCTCCAAGATATTTAGGCACTATTGTGGGTTGCAATGCTGCCAAATTTGCATTGACACTAACTTTAGGTGTTCCTATTTTTCCTTGTTTAGTTGTAATCAGAATTACACCATTTGCCCCGCGTACACCAAAAACCGCGGTCGAAGAGGCATCTTTTAAAATATTAATGCTTTCAATTTCGTTGGGATCAATATCGTTGTAAGTGTCGCGCTCTACACCATCAACCATAATCAGCGGATTTCTGCCATCGGCGTTTAAAGTCGCGATACCTCGAATATGAATATCCGCTTTATCTCCACCGAATTCACCTGATGTTTGAAGTGCCTGCACACCCGATGTTAAACCAATCAAAGCATTACTAATTCCAGCTACGGGTGCTTTTACAAGATCATCCCCTGATACGGAGACAATAGCTCCCGTAGTCGTGATCTTTTTCTGTTCCCCATAACCCACAACAAGCACTTCATTTAACTGTTTACTGTCGGGCTCTAACAATTCATTTATAAAAGATCGTCCTCTAACCGGCACTTCCTTTGTTTTAAAACCAATGGAGCTGAAAATCAGAATATCTGTGCCTGATGCTTTAATAGAGAATTCTCCATTTTCATTTGTTATGGCCCCAACTTTTGAATTTTTTACATTCACACTTACTCCGGGTATTGGCAGCTTGCCTTCAAAAATTTTTCCTTTGATGATTGAAGTCTGCGCCAATACCTTTTCGCAAAACAGAAGGGAAAATAACCACGAAAAAACGAGTATGGTTTTTTTCATATTCTTATTGAAATTGTATTGGTAAATATTTGGTTAGTTGATTTGTTATACAATATTGTGGATATATTGACTTGAAAGAAATAGAGCTTTTTAGGAAAATAATGGACAATCTTATACTAATTATTTTAGATGACTATTTCCTTCCAAATAACGAGTTCCTTTTAATTCTTTTGACCGCAACGTACAATATTTTATCCTGGAACTACTTTTAATGATAAATCATATGCAAGAGTAAAAACAAATCAGGCAACAAAAAACAAAACACTCCTACAAAAAATAGATTATATTACATTTTAATTTTGTTTAAACAACATTGCGCAGACACTTTGATACAGGGATTAAAGACACAAAATGTAATTGAGAAAACACCAACCTTATTTAAAACATATAATTTTAATTATCACCGTGTCTCGGTCTGGAATGAGTTTACGCCACAATGTTAATGAACTATTGGTATTTACATATTTTTTAATTTCTCTGGAAATACAATGAGCATCCACCCAAACTATTTTCGCACATAATCAACAAAAAATATTGCTTCCTGAAAAGCAACCTTTTCTGGTTTTGGACAAGAGCCCGATTAGTACCCCAGGCATATTAAGATCAAACAGTTTAATGATCCATGTTAATGATTCGTTTAACGAAAACAGCTAAACAGTTAGAAATATTGAAAAGGAAAGGATTTTTAAGTTTATTTTAATCTGGCTAGTTTGCTAAATCATCATTTTTGATGCCGCACTTATTCTTTTTGATTTCGTCTTTCAGTTTACCGAAGCAGCATTACATCTGAGATCCGCTGGCTATTTGCCAAGTCACAGTGAATGCTATTCCATCCGCATCCAATCGATATCCACAAATCCACCGATTGCTTTTGTAGGGTAGTTAAAGATACAGAATTTATTTCCTGTAAAAACCTTCAGGCTGAACTGCATAAGGAGTTCGTTCCCGAGTTTTCTGAAAACCCTGTTGTCATAACTATATTCGAAAGTTGCTTTACGTGTTGAATTAGAAGCTGTCGTTCTTAAGTAGATGACCTTATTCTGCTCCATCAATACCGAATCGATCGTATCTTTACCGTTAACCATCAAAAGATATTTCTTATCCTTCTCTGCCTTTACAGCAATATAAGCATAAGGCTGTTGGAAAACCGCAAGACCGGCAACATCTCCTTCCCGCATATTGCGGGTATCTATTGCAATTGTACCAACTGTTGGTATCTGTTGGTCATATTTTGCAAAAGGTCTTTGGGTTAATGTATTCCGTGCCATAGTAAGGTCCGATACGACCTTGACGGTTCTCAGTCGTAGATGGCCCGGCCTCTCATTCAGGCTCCATCTGCCGGGTTCGGGGTTATGGTTCCAAGCCCACTGCATTCCCAACTGCCTGGTATTGAATTCGTCTGAAGTGGGAAGTATTTTTTTTGGATATATGTGTCCCACATTAGGTTTTCTATACCTGATCACACCTTTTCCGTTTACACCCACCATCGGCCAGTCCTCCACCCAGCTTACCGGCTGAAGTGAAGGAAAACGCCCAAAGGGTCCGCTGTCTACGAACAGCATCGTCCACCATTCGCCTTTTTGTGTTTCGATTAATGCACCCTGATGGATGCCAAATGTTACCCCTTTGGTACTGTCGCTGATCACTACTTTCTGCTCATAGGGGCCATAGATATTCTTTGACCGGAGTGCTACCTGGATGCCATCTGCTCCCCCATAGGTACTATAAAGGTAATAATATCCGTTTATCTTATAAACGTGCGAGCCTTCCAGACCTCCACGGATGTCTCCGGCGAACACCAGGGAATCCTTGCCCTTGGCCCTGAAATCTTCATCCAGTTCGGTGATCAGAATCTTTCCGTAGCCATGTGCGACATACAGTTTCCCGTCATCATCAAAGAATAGGCCCGGATCATAAAAACCTTTCGGGAACTTTTTTACCTCCCATGGCCCTTCGGCCTTGTCGGCGGAATACAAAAAACCACCCTCATCTAAGGTGATGAACAACAGGTAGAATTTTCCTTTATGGTATCTCATGCTGGTTGCCCATTGGCCCTTGGCATATCTATTGCAGCCATCAAGATCGTAACACCTGTTGAAATCAAATCTCGGTGCTGCGTTACTGCAATATTCCCAGTTTACCAGATCTTTCGATTTCAGCACCGTGACCCCGGGAAAAACAAACATTGTGGTGCTTACCATATAATAAGTGTCCCCAACTCTGATGACGTCCGGATCGGGAAAATCCGCCGGAATGACCGGATTTGTAAATGTTCCGTCGCCGTTATCGCTGCCTAAGGTCTGGGCAGGAGCTGGAGTATGCATCATTGCAATCAACAGTACAAGCACTGATACTATGGTCAATATCTTTTTACTCATCGTATTAGCTAATTTCTAATGTATCCTAAAAGACACTGGAATGTATCCCTGCATCCGGGCAAATAAACATTGCGCGACATAACATCAAAGTTTATATTTTTTATATGCTCAGGATTAAACCGGCACTGCCCCATACTTCCCATGAAATGAATGATGGGCAGATGTTGCGGCCCAATGAAAAACATCATTACTTAATACTCTTTATCGTAACAGTTTTCTCTGAAAGCTCCTTTGATCTGGCAGTCACCCTGATTTCTCCGGGTAGATCTACCTTTCCACGGATAATTACGAGACAAAGACCGTTGAATGCTTTTCTCTGTTTGGCCGAAAACGAATCCATATCGGTAGGATCGCCGTTGTCCGTTGCGATAATCTCACCCGGCCCCTGCAAATCAAATTCGATAAGATCAGTAGCGAGGGGAACGGTTAGGCCATCGGAGTCGGTTACCCTAACAGTGATAAAAGAGAGATCCTTTCCATCGGCCTTTATCACCCCCCGATCGGCAGCCAGCGCTACACTTTCTGCCTTTCCGGTCGTTCTGACCACGTCCGTTGCCCATTTTTTCCCCTGCTTATATACCTCTGCCCTCAATTCGCCCGGTTCGTATCTCACTTCATCCCAGCGTAGCCGGTAACTGTAGGGTTCAAGTTTCTTTCTGCCAAGCGATTTTCCGTTCAGAAATAACTCTGCCTCATCACCAGAGGTAAACAGGTGTACAGGGGTTGTCTTACCTACCCTGTCAGGCCAGTTCCAGTGCGGCAGGATGTGGGCTATAGGCTGTTTTGGCAACCATTGCGACTGGTAAAGAAAAAAACGATCTTTCTTAAAGCCAGCCAGATCGATGATCCCGAAATAAGAACTCCGCGAAGAGTAATAGGGTGTGGGTTCTCCCAGATAGTCCCATCCGCTCCAGGCAAATCCACCGGCTACATAGGGGTGTTTAGCCATAGTGGCGAATACCTTGTCGGCTGATGCCCCAAAATCCACCGAGTACAGCTCATAGGCACTCACCTGGTGTGTCTTTGGATCGCCTCCGATGGAGTCCTTTATAGGAGAACTGTTTCCCTTAGATACCGGAAAGAGGTAGGTTCCCCGGCTGCTCACTGCAGCTGCATTTTCGGTACTCAGAATGGTTTTAGCTGGGAATTTTTCATGAAACGACGGAAACATTGGTGCAGTGGTGATGCCCTTGAGTCCGGCATATGCCTCTGCGTTGCGTATCCCTTCTCCCTGATAGTTCAACCCAATGACATCCGCATATTCCGGTAGCGGCATACCCGGCTTTGCATAGTTCATCGCCAGGGTGGTCAGGCGGGTCGGATCTTCCTCCTTGGCCATCTTGTAGAGACGTGCTGCCACACGGGCACCGTCCTGATCGGTATACTGCTCTCCTACCTCGTTGCCATAGCTCCATAACATTACTGAAGGGTGGTTTCTATCGCGCCGGATAAGCGCACGCAAATCTTGTTCAGACCATTCCGGAAAGATCAGGTGAAAATCAAGCGGGGTCTTTTTGCGCTCCCAGGAATCGAATATCTCATCGATCACTAAAAAACCCATGCGGTCGGTGAGCTCCAGTAGCTCAGGTGCCGGCGGATTATGGGCCATCCTGATGGCATTGCATCCCATTTCTCTGAGCATTTCGAGCTGGCGTTCTGCCGCACGGTAATTAAATGCCATTCCGAGTGCGCCCAGGTCGGAGTGCTGATTGACTCCTTTGATGTAGACCTTCTTTGCATTTACGCTTAGTCCGTTTTCCGGGCTGAATGCAATCTCGCGTATACCGAAGTCTGTATGGTAACTGTCCACGACAATATTTCCTTTTTTGATAAGCGTTACCGCTCTATACAGGTTAGGTTCTCCACTGTGAACAGGGAACCAGAGATCAGGATTTTTAATGGACGTACTGCCCGTAGCTTTTAACTCTCGCCCGGCGCTGAGCGAATATCTTTGGGCAGGTATCCCTGCTACCGGTCGTCCGGTTGGTTTTCCCTTTCTGTCCAAACGATAGATCTCACTGGAGATTTCGATCTGCTGTGAACGACCGGAGCTATTTTCAACCGTCACATCCAGACTGACCTGGGCGGACTGCGGTGAGATCTTATCAGTACGGATAAATGTGCCCCAGTGAGCCACGTGTATAGCATCGGTCTTGGTAAGCCAGACATTTCTGTACAGCCCTGCCCCCGGATACCAGCGGGAAGATCCCAGTGGATTATCCACCCTTATAGCCAACTGATTGTCGGCACCGGCAATCAGATAAGGTGTTAAATCCAGCCTCCAGGAAGTATAACCGTTAGGCCACCCTCCGACAAGTTTTCCATTGAGCCAGACCATTGCATAAGACATTGCCCCATCAACATCCAGAAAAACGGACTTTGCGGCATCAGCTTTGGAGATGTGGATCTTTCTCCTGTACCATCCTACCCCCTGGATGGGAAGCCTGCCCATCCCACCACCAACAACTGATCTTGCTTCGGTGTAAAACGGCCCGTTAATGGCCCAGTCGTGGGGTATATCGATTTTTTTCCAAGCCTGATCGTCGAAGTCTGCTTTAATGAAAGGAAAATCTGCACCAGGTGCCCCATCCGGCCTTTTAAAATGTCTGGAAGAGTTCTTTAAAAAAGCATTTCCTGTTGGCATGATATAGGGTTTGAGCACCCTTGCGGTATCTTTTACCTTAACGGCCTGTGTAGGTCTTGCATCTGCAGCGATACGGTCAAGATCTTCCTCTACGAGCGGCCTAAGATCATAGATCAGATCATCGGTTTTCTGGTCTGCCGGATACTTGAAAAACCTCCAGCCGGTATCCAGCAGTATTCTTTCCCTTAACTTCTCCGGAACACTCTGGGCAGAGGCACGGCTTTGTCCAAATATGCTGGCAGACAGAAACAACAGTCCGCATAAGAACAAAAACTTTACCTGGTTGAAATAATGGCAGCTCATAAAATATTCATATCTGGTTAATTAATCTCCTTACTTTCAGGGCTAGTATGCCTGAAATAGATAACTGAAAGCAACATCGGAAAATCGAATCTAAAAAATAAAATCAAATATTGCAACCGATTGCATAATTTTTATTTAATATGTGACTGATGAGAACCCTGATGTTGTCATTGTTAGAAAATAAGCGCCAGATCCAGCTTTCTTTCTGAACACGATGCTGTATCTATGCTTTTGAAGATTCCAGTAATATTGACGATCTGTTTAACCAATTCGATACAATCTATTTTCTAAAAGTTAAAGAATTCTGCTGGAACGATTTAAAAGCCCCTTGCACATTACTCCAAATCTGGATACTTTATTCCATTAAAATAGCATTAGAATTTACTGGCCCAGTTTTATAATCTTCATAAACCTGAAGACATTATCCATCCATCAACAAAATTATCTCGGGCATCTGCCCGGTTCACTCCGCCCGTTAAAGAATAAACTGTTGTTACTTCAGGAGCAGCTTCTGTTTTTTGTTAGAGCCTGATATATAAAATATTCAAACTCCTAACCCAGCAAATAATTCTTTATGCTCATTTTACATCTTGCCTAAATTTGATTTACCAAAATGAAGCCTTTATTTATTTTCTGTTACCTGGTCTAAAATCGCTTTATTTAAGCTGGTAAGCACATTATTTTCTGGCTTATAAAGTTCTAGGATTACAATTTCGTTCTTACCTTTTTTCAACCATTCTGCGGGCAGATAAATGGTTTGTTGCGGACCAATACTCCAATATTTGCCGAGATTATGCCCGTTTACCCATATTACGCCCTTTCCCCATTTGCGTAAGTCCAGATAGGTATCTGTTGGCCTTTCTACATCAAATGTTCCAGACTTTATAACGGGCGCATTTTTTAAAGGTTTTGATGTATTGATCTTGGCTGTTTCAACTTTATCAAAAGGCAGAGAGAACATCGTCCAGGATTTCAATACATCGCCTCCAAAGTTAACCTCGCCCACAATCCCTTTTTTGTTCTTGAGTAGATTAGGACCGAAATTGATACGACCCATATTTTCCACGAATATTTCTAAAGTATGTGTTCCATTTGGTAGATCAAGAATAAGACTTTCCTGCCCCAACCTTCTATCCAATATCCCTTTTCGTTCTCCGTTTATAAATACGATTCCATAATCGCGCAGGCCATTAATTTTAAGCTCGGCTTTTTTTCCACCAGTAATTTTTGTTTTGTACATCATATAACCATAAGCCTGGTTCATATCCTCAAATGTTAATGGATCTGAATTTACCTTACCCTGCCCAAGGTAATCGAATATCCCAACCTCCTTTGTAAACCTGATCGGATTTAGGGCAGCTGAAGGTTTAGCATTCGGAACATCGGGAAGCTTTTGTCCCTTGGGTAGATGTTTCTGAATAACAGCCCTGAATTTCATGAACTTTTCTGTTGCATTCCCTGCCTCATCAAGTGGTGCGTCATAATCATAACTGCTGATCTGCGGTTCGAATGGAATGCTATCCCTAAAGTTTGCACCATTCATAAATCCTCTTGTACTACCTCCATGAAACATATACATATTGATCGATATTCCGGCACCAAGCACAGTATCGAGTTTTCCGGTATATTGGTCTGCAGGAACTTTATGATGTGGCGCACCCCACCAGTCGAACCATGCCGGGTACCATTCGGCGATAAAAAACGGCCCTTTTCCCTCATTAAGATTACGAACAGCCTCTTTCACTTTTATAGGATTATCCTGTCCGTTAATGGCAGGCATTAGTCCTTTCAGGTGCCCCTTTACGATATCTTTCTCTGGATCGCAGGTATATAACAAACCATCGAAACCTGCATCAACAAACATCTTGCGGTTCATTTCCAGATAAACCTTATCTGCTCCATACGAACCGTATTCGTTTTCCACCTGGACCATAATAATATTTCCTCCATGGTTAATTTGAAGTGGAGCCAGCTGTTTGCCTATTTCATTGATGTACTTCTTATATTCTGCTAAATATTGTTTTTCTCTACTTCTCACTTCTAGGCCCTTCTCATTTTGCAGCCAGTAAGGATAACCACCAAATTCCCATTCTGCGCACACATAAGGGCTTGGTCTGAGGATAATCCAAAGCCCTTCTTCTTTGGCAATCTTTACAAATTCGGCAATATCATTGTTGCCCGAAAAATCGAACTTACCTTTTTCTGGCTCGTGTATATTCCAGAAAACGTATGTTCCTATGGTATTCAAACCCATCGCCTTTGCCATTTTCATCCGTGCTCTCCAAGCCTCTTTTGGCACCCTGGGGTAATGTATCTCCCCAGATATGATTTGATAAGGTTTATGATCTAGCATAAATGTACTATCGCCCAGGATAAAAGAGTGTTCGTTACTGGCCTTTCCACATCCGAAAAGCATGGCGACCAAAATCATGGCATTTAAAATAAGTATCTTTTGTTTTTTCATTGGAATATAATTATTAAAATGTTATTTATGGTTTCATTTGTATTAATGAACTCGTAAACTCGGTTTGTTGTTTATCTGTAATGAAGCTATCGTAAGCATATTATTCACTAGTTTTTATTGTTTTATAGGTGCTCATGAGCTCGTTCCAAAGGAACCCCTTTGGGGCAAGCTCGGTTCATTGCATTTGCTGAGCGGAATGCTCATGATTCCTTCATAAAAAACTGTATATCAAATACTTAAAAAAAGTAGGTTTTGTGTATCTTATTTTTCCCTGTAAGCAATAAGCGTTGTAATGGATTTTGCAGGAAGATTTATATGATCAGGCGCAGAAACTGATGGCGCAAGATTTAAGCTAGCTGAGGTGGTGTAAACGGCTATATTTTTTCGTGTTTTATCCATTCCTGATAGCTCCAAGTGAATGGGCTCATCACTATAATTTACAGCAACGGTAATAATTTTATTGTCTTTAAGATAACTGGAGAGGTAAACATCTTTTTCATCCGCAACTTTAATTGGTATTCTTACACTTCCGGCAGGGATGAAACGACTGTAATTGCCAAATGCCCACAGCATTTTACTATCATAAACTTTACCATCAGTTTTGCTTTTATCGATATATACGAGACCGTCCTTATAATCACCAATGGAAAGGGCCAGCCACCATTGCCATGAGCTGGCATTGGCATAAACGAGATCATAATGGACCAGTTTTGCGATAAAGAGCGCTGTTGTCATACCGAGGTCTCGCCCCTGTCCTTTCAACAGGCTATCGCCTAAAACACAGTACTCAGACATCCAGAACCTAAGTTGATCATACTTAGCAATATTTTCTCTAACGTTATTTCTGATCTGAATTGATTTCTGCTCAGGACTCGTCGTAAAATAACTGTGTCCGGATATACTTCTGTCTAAGTTTTTTAAATCCCCAAGGTAACCTATTGAATTCGGATCAAAAAAATATTCAATTTGTCTACTTTTTACGCTATCAGGATGATTAGTAAGGTAATTTAACTGACCAGCTTCTGCAATCTGTATTTTTGTTTTAAGCCCTGCCTGGTTCAATGTCCGACTTAGGTTTTTGACCAAATTAGCTATTTCTTGATTGGTATACGGACAGCCTTCCTGTTTACCCTCATTCCATTTCCATTGTGGCTCGTTAATAGGGCTGATATAATCGAGGTCAATCCCAGTTTTCTTTTTAATGATTTTGATGGCCCTTGCGAGATCTAATGAAAAAGCATCAGCTTTTCCAAAATCAAGATTACATTTTCCATCACTGGAAAAGGCCTTTTGGTTCAATGTAAAATTTACATGTGGGCTATTGACAAAACCAAGAAAGTTTTTGACACCTCTTGCCTTTGCAGCATTCATAAACCAAATCTGGCCCTGCATTGCATTTTCATTATAACTTCCATTAATATTCAGGAACGATGGTTGTCTTCGCCATTCATCGCGAATACCACTTGCCTTTCCTTGTTCAGTACTTCCCCCGCCTATAGCAAAACGCCAAAAATTCAGTCCAATTCCCAATGGATTTCCAGCCTTATCGAACTTATTGCTAAAAAGCAGATCGGCCATCCTGTTCTTTTTGTCTTCAGGCCATAGGCCTGCAAATTGGCAGGTCCAGGCATCTGATGCACCAAATCCTTCAATCCATTGAGCAGGGTTTTGAAAATCGATCTCAGCCTTTACTATACGTTTATTTTGTGCCTGAGTAATTACAGGAATAATTAAGCAGAACAGCATAAAGAAACGAAAGACAGGTCTTTTTTGATGGAGAAACAAATTCATTTTTGAAGATTTAGATGAAGTATACCGGAGCATAATCTGCCGGTATACTTTTAATTGTATTATTTTTAAGGATCTCAGCTATTGTCATCCTTCCATGCGGATCCCCTTAATAACCTGGGTTCTGTTCTAATTTACCACCCGAGGCAAGAATTTCTGCTCTTGGTATTGGCAACCAATATTGTTTGGTTTGGAAAGATCTGCCATCTAATGCAATTTTTGCACTGTAAGTTAAATTGTTTCCTGTTTTGGTTATGATCATACCAGCTGCAGGCTTATTCTCAATGGTTTCAGCAATTTTCCAACGACGTACATCGTAGTATCTATGTTCTTCAAAAGCCAACTCTACCCTACGCTCATATCTAAGGGCCTCACGCATATCACTTTGAGTAATACCGCTTGCTAAGGGCGGCATATTTACATCTGGTCTGGCCCTTACCATATTTACTGCCTGTCTGGCCGACATCGATGATCCGGCTGGTACGACATCGGGACCATAAGCCTCATTTGCTGCTTCTGCAAAATTCAACAGCACTTCTGAGTATCGCATATAAATCCAGGGTTGTAAACCTGCCACATCCCAAGGATTATCGATAGGGAAACCATCGTTCATGAATTTTTTAAGATAGTAGCCTGTTTTTGTCGTGTTCCAGTTAGAATCGCCATCTTTACTGTCTTTGCCCCCAGGAATGAAAGCTTCCAGGTTTCTGCTTCTGTAATAGGCCCCGTTGTAAATCACCGTGTAACCAAATCGTGGATCCCTGTTTGCATAAGGCTGAGTGGCTACGTAACCAGAAGTTGGATCTGTTATAGGCTTACCGCTAAGCGTCTGATAATCATCCACCAAATTTTGTAGTGGGGTATTACCTCCCCATGCACCATATCCATTAGGTCCATTGGCGATCTCCAGGCATACATGTCTGGCATTTGGGGTAAACAATCTCTCAAAAATCATCTCGTTAGATTCATTTATAAGGAACATCTTATTATAACCTCCGGTATAAATGCCATATTTATTTAAGTCTATTACCGCTTGAGCGGCAATGGCAGCAGCGGCCCACGTGCCTACATTATACAATGGACTTGCAGCGTAAAGTGCCAATCTCGCTTTTAGAGCCAGTGCAGCCCCTTTTGTTGCTCTACCCAATTGCCAGGATCCACTATTGCTTACAGGTAATGTGGCAGCAGCCTCATCAAGTTGAGCAAGCGTATAATCCAGGCTTTCCTGTAACGTTGCCCTTTTAAACAGGGCTTCATCCTGAAGATTATCGCCAAGCTGAGTAACCTTATCGCCCATCAGTACGGCACGTCCGTAATTTCTGATAATATCGTGATAACGGAATGCCCTAATGAATTTAAGCTCTCCTTCTATCATTTTTTTATGCCCAGCGCTCATTGCAATTTTGGAGAGTACGTCTAATGCATAGTTACATTCCCTGATTCCCCTGTAGCTACGGGACCAGAATGAACCAGTACTTCCCAGGTTATCAGGAGAAATCTGTCCGCGCTGAATCAACCAACTACCATCATCATTATTATAAATCGATTCATCGGTATAAGAGCTCATCATACTATATTCAAAGCCTCTCCCAAAGCCCGGATTAGAACCCTCGGCTTCCTTATCCTGTAGTTTTGAACCAATATACCTATTGAGCACATAAGCCTCAAATATGGTGGTATCACTTTCTACCGATGTTGTAGAGATTCGATCTGTTGGTTCTACTTCAAGAAAATTCTTTTTGCAGGATGTTAGCGCCAGTGTTGCACATAACGTTAGATATAGTGGTTTAATATATGCTTTCATGTTGATTAAAATTTAACGTTTGCACCAATGTTAATAATTTTCTGTTGTGGATAGAATTGACCACTTCCATTATCTCCCTCGGGATCATAATCCTTTACTTTCGTAATGGTGAAAAGATTATAAGCATTTGCATAAAGCCTTAAGCCCGAGATCTTCACTTTTGAAAGCAGGCCAGACTTGAAATTATAACCCAGCTCAACATTCTTTAATCTTAGGAATGATGCGTTGTTCAACCAGAACGTGTTGTTGTATGCTCCTCCACTGATTGCATTAGATGCCCGCTCTGAAACTCTTGGATAAGTACCCTCAGTATTCGTTGAACTAAAACGGTTATTTGCCCAACTACTATAAAAGTTACCTACGCTACCCGATTCCGGAAGTACATATTGGCTTACCCTAGACTGACCGGCAAAAAGCATGGAAATATCAAACTGGTGGTATGCGGCATTTAAGCTAAATCCGTAGGTAATCTGCGGAACATTACCATACTTTGTTCTGCTCTGATCCTGAAAATCGATCTTTCCATCACCATTATAATCTTCATATCTTAAATCGCCTACTTTTGCTCCGGTAACATGGGGATAGTTATTAAGTTCTGTTTGGGTACGAAAAATACCAATGGCGTTATACAACTGATAAGTTCCCAATGGTCTTCCTGTAACGCGCTGATAATCTAAAGTTCCAGCGGCCTCATCCACATATATCACTTTGCTTTTTGCGTAAGTTATGTTTCCTGATGCGCCCCAATTGAAATTCTCGCCTGAATGGTTATAACTTAAAGTACCCTCAAATCCTTTACTGTCTATTTTACCGATATTTTCAGCGGGCACCAAAGGATCAGAACCGTAAGGATTAACAATACCCGAAGTTGCAGGAATCGATGCATTTCTGGTCATCAGAATATCCGTTCTTTTTTGCTGGAAATAAATTGCCTCCAATGTAAAGTTTTTCAGAAAGACAGCATTTATACCAATATCTAGTTTTTTGGCTGCTTCCCAGGTTACCACGGGGTTTGCCAATTTTACCAAATTAAGGTTAGGTTGGATGATATTGGTTCCACTACCTGGTATGCTGGCGACGAAGCCGTTACTTACCAAAACATAATTATCAAAATATTGGAAACCGTTGATTAAATCGCTGCCTAACGACCCATAAGAAGCTCTTATCTTCAAGTCATTAATAAACTTAACATGATTTGAGAACCATTTTTCCTGACTAATTCTCCATGCCGCAAGTGCGGATGGAAAATATCCATAACGTTTTGCTGCTGGGAAGAGTGATGAACCATCGGCGCGCATCTGCCCCTCGATAATATATTTTTCATCATAGTTATAGGTTAACTTGGATAAATAACTACGTCTGTTATAATTGGTGCTATACCCGGAGTTTCTAAAATCTGTAGCAGCTGTTCCGCCCTGAGAAAGTTCAGGAAGTGTTGTTGATATATAATTAAGGCGTTGCGCATCAAAGAACTCGTAGTGATTGGCACTTTGTTCGTAACCAACAAAGGCATTAATGTTATGTTTTCCAAAACGTCTGTCGTAGTTAAGCTTAATATTGGAAGAGATAAGAGATTGGTTACTGTGCGATTCAGAAAGGGTGGCCTTGTTGTTACTACCACCAACTACAACGGTATTATATACTCCCGATGCCTGATCATAATTGAACAGGTTATATGGCTTATTGAAGTTCTTTGAAAAACCATATGTTTTATCAACTGAGAAAAACCCATCTACCGAAAGCCCCTCAATACCAGGAATTTGATAACTGCCTCTCAATATGGCGTTAAGCACCTGAGTTGGATTGCTATTGGTTCCTCCGGCGTCGGTTACCTGAACTGCCGGATTATTATTCTCAATTCCTGTTGTCGGAAGTTGATTTGGATAATACGCAGCTACAATCGGTTTTGCCCGATAAATGGACCTGAATATACCACCTGCTCCTACCTGAGGAAAAATTCTGTTCTCCTGTCTACCAGAAATACCCAACCCAACCTTCAAGCGTTTTGAAATATTAGCATCAACATTAGATCTAAAGTTATATTGATTGTATTTGGTTGCTCCGTTTTTATAAATAGCATCCTGATACAATTTCCCCAGCGAAACAAAGTATTTTACATCCTCAGTTCCTCCACTTACAGATAGACTATGTTGATTTTGAAGCGTAACATCTTTAAGCGTTTCCTTTATCCAATCAGTGTTAGGAAAAAGTAAAGGATCGGAACCATCCCTGAATTTTTGGATCTGCGCAGCAGTATAAGCCTGATTTAGTCCTCCATTTGGGTTGGAATCAAAATTTATCTCGTTCATAATCTCAGCATAGGTAGCCGCATCGGCCATCTTTGGCAACCTTGTAGGCATACTAAATCCCTGATTGAAACTATAGATAATGGTCGGTTTTGCCTATCTTACCTTTTTTCGTGGTAATCAATATTACTCCATTGGCTGCACGGTTACCATAAATCGCTGCAGAGGCGTCCTTAAGTACCGAGATGCTTTCTACATCATTCGGATCTATTCGCTCCAAGCCCCCCAACTGTCCGGGTATACCATCTACAACCACTAACACACTGTTATTGGTATTAGTCGATAAACCCCGGATCAGTATTCCTGAGCCATCATATCCCGGTTCACCTCCACGATTATTGATTACGACTCCCGAAAATCTTCCTGCAAGAGAATTGGAAAGATTGGGCTGAGGGCTTTTTACCAGATCTGCTCCCTTAACTTGCGACACCGAACCAGCCAATGTTGCCTTCTTCTGCGTACCGTATCCTACAACCACAAGTTCGTTAAGTGTTTTTGAATCTGAGGCCAACTGCGCATTAACAATTGCCTTACCCCGGGTAGGTACTTCGGCGGTTACATAGCCCATATATGAAAATACCAACACAGCACTTTCGTTTGGAACTTTGATGGAGTATTTGCCCTCTCCATTGGTTAAGGTAACAACATTGGTTCCTTTAAGGGTCACACTAACACCAGGGAGTACGCCTCCCTTTTCATCGTAAACCGTACCGCTTATGGTAAATTCATCCTGAACTAAAAATGAACTTCCAGCACTTGAATGTACCGATGCTATTGCCATTTCTGCCAATAACAATGAAACACTGACGAAGGCTACAATGAACAGCATTTGCCTTGCCATAGGGTAAAATAGAACGGATTCGTTCTGTAAAACTTTTCTCATTTTCGGTCTAATTTGGTTACTTAAATTATTATGAATTTCTCCTGGGCATGGTCACAGAGCTCAATTTATGCTAAGATCTAAACCAGGTTTTCATTTGAAAACATTGCTAAATTCTGTCAAATCAAATAAAAACAAAGGGGGTAAACTGATAATATTAGAGGGGTAAAACCGTGTAAACCTGCTATAAACGCAGATTTCTGAAGAAAACACTTTTTTTCTGTGATTTCATATCATAAAATCTGCCGACAAGTACATTGACTAATGCGTATCCATTATGCGATAACCACAGTTAAATTGTAATGACAATAGCTTAATTCAGGAATACATCAAAAAGCGTGATAATTAAAATATTGTCTGGATTTGTACTATCATGTAATTTTACAGGACTGTAATTTTGGGCCGTACTTAACATGAGTTTTGGATGTTATTTATTGAAAACCAATACTTTAAAATAAAAAACATATTAATTAATACTCATTAAGAGAACAAAATAAGCTTCATTTTACCTTATTATTCCTTACTACCGCTTTAAGATTGCTTCGTTCCTCGCAATGACGGGCTTTTTTAGCGTATTTAC
>Ga0160465_100201_pt1 | contig 47793 bp, 73 predicted proteins | sample HID1971K_E11MG_FD_108209 | JGI IMG/M metagenome (GOLD analysis project Ga0160465, IMG submission 108209) | Enriched millipede-associated microbial communities from UW Madison campus, WI, USA - HID1971K_E11 MG | ecosystem: Host-associated > Arthropoda: Insects > Digestive system > Unclassified ...
TTGTTGTCGTCCATTGAAATCCTCACGTGTTCGACTTGGCCCTGACGGCCGGAATACCTGTATAAGTAGCCAGTATTATTCCACAGGCAAGCGCTTGAGCAAACCCCTGTCGTCGAATTACTCGGCGCCAAGCTGTAACAAGCCGTCTAACGCGGCGATCACCGTCTGTCGGCGCACACTTTCGCGGTCGCCGTCGAAGTGGCGCCGCTCACTGAACACGCGATCGCCATCGGCCCAGGCCAGCCAAACGGTGCCCACCGGCTTTGCTGGCGAACCGCCATCGGGTCCGGCGATGCCACTGACAGCGACTGCAAAGCGGGCACTGCTGGCGGCCTGGGCACCACGAACCATGGCTTCGACCACCTCCTGGCTCACTGCACCGACCTCGATGAACAGCGCCTCGGGCACATTGAGCTGGCGGGTTTTCTGGGCATTGGAATAAGTGACGTAACCCGCTTCGAACCAGGCCGAACTGCCAGGCACGCGAGTAATGGCCTCGGCGATGCCGCCGCCGGTACAGGATTCGGCGGTGGTCACCTGGGCGTTGAAGCGGCGCAGGTGTTCGCCCAAGCGGGTGGAGAGAACGGTGATTGGGTCCATGGTGGGCTCCTTCGGGATTACGGGACACCGTAGCATTTGGCGAAGGGTAGCGGGATATGTCCCTAGGCATATCTGGGAGTGGAAGGCCCTAGGGTGCATGCCTTGAACTCTGTAGTGCCGTTGAAATCGAGCGCCGCCCGCGCGGCGCATCGCGGATGAATCCGCTCCTACATTTGTTGCAACGTGCCACGGTTTGTCAGGCCATGGTTGTCCGCCTTTGACGCTCGGCGAAATATCGCGTCGACCACCCGCACCAACCGAAAAATCGCGTCGTGCCAACAAGGCTGGCAACCATGGCCTATCAGGCATAGGTACGTTGCAACAAATGTAGGAGCGGATTCATCCGCGATGCGCCGCGCGGGCGGCGCTCGATCTCATGAACGCTACAGAACTGATGCCAAGCACCCGCAACGCATCAACCAGATGACTCAACCCAACACCTCGCGCGCCCGCGCCCAGAGCGTAAGACGGTCCTTCAACCCATTGAGCCCCCCATTGATATGACGCGTAATGCTGTTGAACTCGCCCCGATCAGCCAGGCCATTGAGCCCGCGCGAATGCCAGAACCACGCCGCCGACTCACAGGCCCAACGCGGTTGCTCGAGCAGTTGCGGTTGTGCCAGCAAACGCTCGTCGCCAAACAGCGCATGGCTGCAGGCCTGATAGTTGTTGCGCCCGGTGACCTGGATCAGGCCGCGCCCGCAGTACAACTGGCCATCGCCATCCGCCTGCGGCGTATTGCCCAGGCGCAAGGCCAGGCTACTGGTGTCATAGCGAGCCAGATAGCGATCGCTGCCCAGTTCCTTTACATGGCGGAACTGCCCGGACTCATGGCCGACCTGGGCGATGAACGCCGCGACACGCTTGGGGTTGTCGATTTCCCAACGTGGCAACGTGACATTCAGTGCAGCAAGAAAAACGCCCGCGACGGGGCGAGCGTTGGGCAAAATCTGTAGCAATTGCGTTTCTGTAAGCATGGTTGATCTCCTCGCTATTGCTCATCGGACTGCGCGCTGTCGCACAACCCCAGACGCCGAACCGCCCAGCGCTCATACATCCGCATGGCCACGTCGGCACCCCCTACCGCGGTCATGCAGCCAAATGCGCTGGCCGCCCAGATCGACAGGCCGCCGGCATACAGCAGCATCACCGTCGATACCCCGCAGACCATGCATGCCCCGGAGCGCAGCACCAACCGTCGCAACAGCGACCAGCCTTTGGCGCCCGCCTTGTCGGCCCGCCACATCTCACCGCTCAGGCCGCCCAGCAATGCCAGGACGATTACCAGCCAGAGCGGCATTTCCAATAACGCTTGTTGTGCGTTCATCGCTGTCCTGCCTCCTGCGTGATGCCTGCCGGCACTGGCCAACAGGTCCGTTGTGGGTGAACTCGGCATTCCAGCTTTACGCTGTACACCCGGGCCAGTTGCCAGCCCCTGGACAGTTGAGGCCTGCCCATCGCTGCCTGTGTCACAACCGGTATGCGTCCGGCTTGAAATACACGATATGCATCAATGCATATGCAGTCAATGCGTTTCTGGAAATATCTATGCACTACTTTTTGCTGATATGCATGAAGGCTGTGCACGATCGGGCTTGTAGGGATTTTCTGCAGGCGAAAAAAAACCCGCCGGGGCGGGTTTTTCCTCAGGCCGGGGGCCGTCAGCGGGCGTACATACCCCACCAGAACACATGCCCGAGCAGGCTGATCTGCTCGTCCTGCATCTGCTGGAAGCTGTAGTCCTCATCGGGGTGCTCGTCGCGGTTGAAACTGCGCAGACGAATACCGGTAGGCAGGCGGTAGACCTGCTTCACGCGCAACTGGCCATTGTGGTTGATGGCATAGAGGTCGCCATCGATGATGTCACCGATCGAACACTTTCCGGTATTGACCCCGACCGTGGCACCATCGCGCAGCACCGGCAGCATGCTGTTGCCGCGTACCGTCACACATTTGGCCTGATCGAACTGCACGCCATTGTGCCGCAGGCTGCGCTTGCCGAAGCGCAGGCGCGCGCGCTCGCTCTCTTCGATGACGAATCTTCCTGATCCTGCTGCCAACTCGACCTCGCGAAGGAAAGGTACCGACACCTCGTCGTCCTCGACGGGGGTTTCATCGTCCCACAGGCTGATGTCGCTGAGGTCCGCGTGGCCATGGGCCGGCAGTGCGGCCTCCCGCGATTGGCCAAGTTCGGCACGGCCACGCAACTGCTCGGTGCTGACACCGAAGTAGTCGGCGATCTTGGACACATGCTTGTCCGAAGGGTCGACGATCTTGCCGCCGAGAATACGCGACAGGGTGGATTGCGGTACGCCCGTGCGCCGGTGCAGCTCCGTCGGGGACAGGCCGTGGCGATCGAGCAGTTCTCTGAGTACGATGGCTACATTGCGTTTTTGCATAGCGTGCATAATGCAAGGGCGCTACACGAAATGCAACGTACCCGGGTGCGCGCGCATGTCCATGGGCGTCTGCCTGCATCTCGTTGAAAAAGCCTGTACCATTGCCGGTTTCACAATCGCCAACCAGATCACCCGCTGTAAGGCCCTGAATGTCTGATCTTTCCGCACACACCCCGATGATGCAGCAGTAGTGTGAGAATCCGACCTCAGGCCGCGCAGTTCGCGGCCTATGCATCGGGGCTGTCTAATATGCATTGACGGTTTTGATCGACTTTTGCCCAGTAAAACCGAGAAGCTATCGAGCAGTTTTAGACAGGCTCAGCACCCCTATCCAGGCGTTCTGCCGACGACGATCCGTCCTGGCTCGTCCCTTTCCCACTCATCCGCTTACTGGAATTGAAACAGGCCCAGGTGCCACGCTTCCTCATGTTCGTTGAGCGCCCAGTACCTGGCGGCTTCAGCAAACTCCAGCATCTCTGAAAGCTGATCCAAGTCGACCTCTCGCCGGCGGTGCGCAGCAAATGCCATCTCCGAAAGCACCAGAGCGCGACCATCCGGATCTGTGACCAGGGCGGTGTGATCGTTGAGCTCGGCCAGCCAGGCCCTCGGCAGCCCGGCCATCATTCAGCCCTGCACCACCAGGACTGCGCATACAGCACGCCGTCCACTTCCTCAACACCGTTGATGTTCATCCCGAGCTGCGCCATGCCGTTTACCTTGGCATCGTGAAGCCGCGGGATGATGTCCGGCCCAGGGGTCGGGTTGAACACCCAAGCCTGGGTGGCCACTCGGCCAAGCGGCTCGCTGTGGTGGTCACCGATGTGGATGTCGGCACGCAGGGGCCGGACCTTCCTGAGCTGATCGGAAGGGATGGCCACGCCATTCACGCGGCGGCGAACGAGGAGGAAATACATGCTGCACCGATACTGTATAAAAACACAGTATCGTATAGATATGCAGCCCTGCGGGCAAATGCCGATCAGTGGAGGGGGGGCAGATCCTTGCCGCGCGCCTTGGCTATGACGCGAAGCTGGTAGTCGGACACCGCCTGGAACAGAGACTCTGCCAGGAGGCGCAGGCGCTCCACCTCCTCTGCCGGCGCACCGCCATCTTCGGCCTGGTGATACTCACGCATAGCATCGACAGCCTGCTGTATCAGCGGCTCTCCAGCCTCGACCATGCCAATGAAGGTGCGCTTGTCCACCTGATTGCTCCGGTCCGTTGGTGAGCGTAACCATACCCTAACGAATGAAAAACTCTGCGCCAATGTCGGTCAGTCTGATGCCTCGATGCTCACGGGCCCAGCGCGGAAACTGAATTTCTTTTTCTTCAATGCAATCAGAGTCACGCCAGCAATCGCGGTGACCGCAACGACTGCTGTTACGGGATGGCGCAACGCTTGCGCCACGGTGGACGCCGATTTGGCGCCCGCTACCACCACTGGAGCAGCAGCCGAAACGATTGAAGGGAGACTCATCGTGATTCCTCACCAATTAATGATTTCATTATGATAGTACAGCGAGTCACCACCGAGTCTACATTCATGGTTCCACGCAGCATCTAACGTCGCGAGGTAGGGAACCAGTACTGCTACGTCAACGGCAGGCGCGCACCGCTGCCTCTAACTGCTTTTCATAACCTATCCGCTGCCGACGATCAGCCAACAGTGCCCTCACCTTCACCTCCAGGCTGTCAGTCTTTCGAAGGCCGGCAGCAGCCCAGGCCGGCACTGCTACATCTGGCGCTCGACACGGCACCTGCACCGGAACCTCAACGCGCACGTACTGGAGCTGCGGCTCGATCTTTCCAGCGCAGGCGCCCAGCAGCGCGATGCCTGCGAGCACCACCACCCTTCGCAGGGTTCGACCAGCACCACCTGCTGCTCCTGCACCACCTGCACATTTTCGCAAGGCCTGCACTTTTTCGTTGCTCCTGCAGGACCAAGCCAGCACCAGCCCGCTCCCACAGGCGAGACCACGGATTACGTGGCTTGCAGCCTGACAAATGCCCTTTCCGCTCCCACAGGTGTGCGAGTTCAGCACCAGCCTCATAGGCCAAGCTCCTTGTCGATGATCGATGAGGCCGCGACACACTGATCACCACCGGTGCGCTCCTGCTGCAGCCGGTTCGCGGCTTGGTAGTCAGTTTGGGCACTGGCCTTCGCCTCGCTCACCGCCTGCTGTGAGGCGGCCTGGCGGGCGGACGCCGCCAGGACCAGATCGCCCAGGGCCTTGCCCTGCTCCGTGGCCAGGCCGGCCAGGTTGTCCCGAGCCGCGGCGCAGGCGGCCGCCTTGTCCTGCTGGTCGTCCAGCAGCGGACGGAAGTGATGAGTTGTTGCCCAGGCACCCAACAGCGTACCCAGCAGGATCAGCAGGCCGGCGCCAATACCTCGAAGCGCCCAGGAAGTCACGCCAGCACCTTCAGCGCCAGGTCGTACAGCGCCTTGCGTTCAGCTGCGCCATGTGGCACCCGGCCGGGCTTGCCCGTGTTGATGATGCTGCCGATGTCCTGGATCCGCCCGGCGTCGGCCATCTCGTTCAGGCCGCGCTTCGCCCACCACCAGGCGGCGGACTGGGCGGCGTGCTCGGCCTGCTCGAGCAGCTCCGGCTCATTTTCCAGCGGAAGGCACAGGCCGGCGCCCGCCTCTCGATAGTTGCTGCGGCCGGTGACCTGCAGCAGGCCGCGCCCGCGGTACCGCCAGCCTTCGCCGGTGGCCTCCGGGCCGTTGCCCATTCGGCCGCCGTACACCTTGTTGGCGATCTTCTCCGGCTGCCGGGCGTATGCGCCGGCGTTCTGCGCGGAGAACCGAGTGGGCCAGGTGCGCACCAAAGCTTCGGCGCTGTAGCTCAGGTTCTCAACCAGGTTACGCAGCTGGCCGGATTCATGGCCGACCTGGGCCAAGAAGGCCGCCTGCCGGACACGGCTATCGATCTTCCAGCGCGCCATCGCCCGGTTCAGTGCAGGCAAAAAAATGCCCGCAACTGGGCGGGCTTTGGGAAGAATCTGCAGCAGTTGCTGCTCGGTTATGGTCATGGTGACTCCGGGCACACTAAGCCCTCCCAGCTGACGGGAAGGAAATGTAGAATAGGTTGAAGAGGAAATTTGTTGCAGTTGTGATACGTTTCCTCATCGAATGAACATGTCCGACAAGGAAAGCTAAGAGCATGCAACACTCAGTTAAAGAAAACGAATCCAGCCAGCTTCCTAAGGTTTTTACCGAAGCTCAAGAAGCAAGGGTGCGGGAAATAATTCAAGAAGAGATTCAGAAAGCGAAGGTCGAAGACCTAGACGCTGTGAACGAAGAATAATCAAAGGGCCGCTCTTAAGCGGCCCTTTTTATTTATACCGTGACACCAAGTCGCTGCATGCGCGTTCTCATCCGCTCCGCAACAAGGGCAATCTCTTCGTCGGTCAACGCCTCCGAGTAAATCGCGATCGAGGAAATATCAACCTCCCCCGGAAACTGAGAGAAGGCGCTGCCAATTCGGAATTTATTAGCGGTAAGTGCACGCTGTGTTCCAGCACTTCCAACAACTTTTGAGGCGCGGGTAATGTTCTGGACCAAAGTGCCTTCGGTGTCGGATGCTCGCAAGACCCGAATACCCCAAGCAGTAGGGTCATCGGCAGTCGAGACCTGACCGACGCTAATCCCACCGCTGCCATTGCTCCGTGCGGCGGTCGAAGCGAGCAGCGCAGCGCCGCCTGGGTACAGGGTGACCCCGGTCGAGTTTCCGGGAATCCCCGGGGTTATAGACGGGCCGGAGAAGGTGCTCGCATAGACGGGTCGAGGATCTGGAGTTGGAATTGGGTCAGGAACGGCGACGGGCGAACGACCCACCGCGATGATTGTAACCTTCGCAGTATCAGGAGCTTCGGTCTGAATGAAGTTCACAAGCGATTTGAAGCGCCCATGGGTCGAATATGCTACTGGAGATCCTACAATTCTCCCGTTTGGCTTATAGGGCGCACGATTGAAACCGAAGCGGGCAGCATCGGTGTCGAAAGTGAACCAGGCCTCAAGTCCGCGAGTCACTGGCGCAATGACTTTGGTATTCCACGGAGCAACAGTGTCCTTGGAAATAAGAAGAATACCCATTTTAAATCCTTATTAAATGATGTTGAGCTTGAGGCCTGCAACGTATGGAGCCATTGCGCGGTAATACGCATAACGGGCCGAGCCAATCGGGTGAATATCGTCCGACCAGTTTCCAGAAATAAAGCCATCCTCCCCAGGAGACGAAGCAGGCAATGCGTAACCTGCTTCGTGGTTGGCCATTGCCCAAAGCGGCGCAACTGTTACCGAAGAACCGATGTCGATCGCCGACTTCTGGATTCCAGCGATCATTTTCGTGTAGGTGGAGCTCCAAAGAGCATTGCGAGCATCATCAACCGCGGTTCCAGGCACCGACCTGAGGATTTTCGCGCTAGGCCATGCCGCCTTGATTTGCGAGTGCATAATCCGATCAGCGTCATGAATCTCGCCATAAATCGAGCCAGGAGCTACGAAGTATGCATCGTTCGTTCCGAGCAGGCTGACCACCACGTCGGGGGTATCCAGACCGAACCTGGCTTGATAGAAAGCGGGATCAAACACATATCCGTTGCGGACAAGGTCATCTCTGTCCTCTGGCGTGGCCGCTCGAAGGAACGGGTTGTATCCAGCCTTGGCCGACTTCGCCATGGCCAGATACGAAGCCTCTTGGCCGACTTCCACTATCAGTCGACGGTTAATAGCACACGTGTAATCCCGGGCCTGCCAGCCATGCCGCCCTTCCCCCAGCAGCCCGCTAGCTCCGTTCGCGCCCTCGCTTGGCCCTGCTCCTCGAAGGGTGCCAATGAATATAGGGGCGAAACCAAGATCCCTGAGGTACTGGTCGAGAATGTATGCTCCGGCATAATTAGTGATGCTGTCGCCGATCATCAGGATCTTGATGGTGGGGGATCCCGTCTGCACGGGGACGTCCTTGATGTTCAGCTGCATGAAGCGGCGTGCATCCGGGTTAGTCCTGGTACGCAGGCTGAGGACCGCCTTGTCACCATATGCCGAATGGCTTACCGGAATCACCTCACCCAATGCAGACGCACTGGTGCTCATGCTTCCCAGGGACGCAACCACATCACCAACCTGCTCCCGCCTAGGAAGAATACTGGCCACATGGATTTTGGTATCTGATACCGGAGACGTAGCTATCAGCGGACAGAAAAGCAATCCACCTTCCAGAGGATCGGGTCCAACATCTTCACCAAACAGCGACATTGGGTCGCTAAGCGGATTGAGGATCGCACCGTCAAGATCCGTTACGAAAATTCCTGGCTGGTCTGTTACATGCATTTCCAGCGGGCCCAAGATCGTCATCTTCTCATCGGAGTAGAGCGACATGGCACCTTCTGCGTCGCCAATTGCGAGTCGGCCTGGCAATGATGCTACTTCGAATGGGATGGTGGTTAGCCGCTTGTCTGTGGCGAGCAGCTGGAGACCGCCCTCAGGATCACAGACCTCAAGAATCGCGACTTCAGGCGAGCTAGATGGCGAGCTCTTGACGAGACTAGAAAGCGTTTCAACAACGTCCGCGGATGCCACCCTGCCAGCGACAACAGCGACACCTCCATCGTTTCGATAACGGGTCTCGAACGTCCCATCAGCCCCAGGAACCGTGAAGAACCGATTTTGAGTACCGGTACCATTGGTTTCCAGCAGACCTTCCTCGATTGACGGATAAGTCCCAGTACTGGCCATGAAATCGGCATAGATCTTTTTGAGGGTTGGCTTTGTAACGCCGCTGATGACAACGTGGTCGGCATCCGACAGGAAAAGCGAGTTGGCGTTGTTCACCAGCTCTTCAAAGAGCTTGAGGTCAGAAGCTCCGCTCATATTTACTCCATGTAAAAAACCACCGAAGTGGGCAGGAAATCAGGTAGCCGGCGCACCGGACCAAGAATGGGTGTACCAGCGCTGCAGCAGGTTCCGCAGAGCAGCATTCATGACTGGCAGGGGCATACCGGCAAGCAGAGAGGTGAACTCAGCCTCATCGACGATGGGCAGTTCGAATAGCTCGAGCTCCGCAGTGTACCGCCACAGGTCGGCGCCAACCAGCTCGGGCACCACCGGCGTATCAGTGAACCGAGCCCGAGTAGGCTGCAGGCCAAGCGGAGTTTTGATCGGACACAGGAACCAGTCAGCCCACTTGATCCCCCACTTGCGCCACCCGTCGAACAGCTTTGCTTGGGTAGCCGTGAACATCCAGGAAACGTTGACGAGGGTTGGAACCGTCCGATAGCGCCGACGTTGCATTGCTCTGCCGGTCACCAGCGGTGTGCGTACGATAGGGCTCGCCGGTGAAAAGCCGTACCCCTCACGCAACGGCAGCGGAAGGTCGTCAGGTATCGAAAGCATCAGGCCTTTCCTCAGGTCGGTGCGAAGTTGTCGTCGTCGGCGTACACCCGCACGTCGTAGTTCACAGCCTCGACATCGGCGGTGAAGTCTTCCGGGGTAATGGATTCGATCAGGATCGGGTAGCACCACCGGGTGGTCGTTCCGAACAGCAGGTGTGGCGGCTCGATGTCCCAGGACAGATCCGGCTCGAAGTCCAGCCCAGGCACAGTGAGCCGCGTTTCATCCACCCTCGTCGCCCGCCATGGCCCGCTGAGCGTGCCGTCTGGGCGGCGCAGGCCAACAACGTGGCTTGCCCCTTCAACCCAGGTAAGCGGCTCGGAGCTTTCCAGCAGCGTCTTGCCATTGCCTTCTTGGAAATCAACCAGAATGGCACTCTGCCCATAGCCCGGAATGTCATCTGCGGCGGCGCAATAGCTCTTGTACCGGCTGTTCATCGCGGCGAGCTCCGTGGAGAAGCTGTAGCCATGCCGCTGATATTTGTAGCGTCGCCTTTGCCGCATGCCGATGCGCCAGGCCCGGTCACGATTGATCACGCCCTGCAAGGTGACCTTCTCGGTTTTCGCGCCCACATCCCCAGGCAGCCGGCACTTCACTGTCTCCTTCTGCCAGGTGTCTTCGTCCACATACTCGACATCCACCCCGTCATAGTCATCGGGGCGCACCGTGGTGAACTTGCGGGTGAGGCTGGTGACCATGCTTTGCGGGGTGTACATGTGCTCGAACACAGAACGAGGCTCATCCCGCACTGGCCGGATCAAGCCCCTGTCTATGGTCAGCTCAGCAAACCCCGCCATCAACGCCGTGTTGAGCGCCTCAAGAACGGTCTCCTGCGTCGACACTTCCAGATCGAACTTGTCACCGCGGACCTTCCAGATGGCATCGAGGCGATCCAGTTCAACCAGATCAAGATCAGCGTCTGTGTAGCCAATGGTTCGGGCCACATGAGCAACCCACGGCACGATGTCCCTCGTGGGTGTCTCGACCGCCCAGGCACCACCACTGCGGACGGGTAGAACCCGCGTCGGCCGGACCGAGACCATGGTCTGGGATTGGGCCGAAAGCCGGTTGCTGCCCTTGATGTAGACGACCATCACCGTCACATCCTGGTACCGGCGAGGCGCGCGCTCGATGCGACCTCGCAGGCCGAACCACTGCACCCGATCCTGTTTGTTTGAGCTCGTCGACTCCTCGCCAATGCGGCGTACTCGAACCTCAGGCCGGATAGCCGTTGGCAGGGAGATCTTTCGCGTGTAACCCATCTGATCGGGCGATGTGGCTGTGTATGTGGAGGTCAGGGACGTCCAAGCTCCAGCTGTGGTGATGTCGCGGTATTGAATCTCGACATGCACACTGACCTGGCGCTTATTGCCGTTCTTCTCGGTATAGCGGATCAGGCCCTGCGGGAAGAAGAAATCGAGCTCAAGGCGGCGCGTCACCTCGCCTTCCGGGACGGCTGCGATCGGGCCAGACCAATCTCCCTCCATGGTCGAGCCGTCCAGCACGATGTCCACGCCATTGGTTTCAACCGCATCAAAGCCTTCCCATTCATCGTCCTCGGCTCCGGTATCGGTCAACTTAGTGACAGTGATGGCGGAAGGGCCATGCGCTTCACTTCCTGGAGTGTCCTCGTCGTCTTCCTCGGAGTCATCCGAGACCGCCGTGATCCGGTACCGAAGGTCACGGTATCCAATGGTGGATGGCAGCTCGCCCGTCAAGAGGCCAACCACTGGCGCGCCGCCGTCGTAGGCCAAGGTCATCTTGGCGAATTGCCCATCGGCTGCGGCCTCGGATTTCACACCGGTCACGAACACCGGGTTTTGCCCGAAAACATCGGATGTAGAGCCGGTCAGACCCAGCGCAACGCCAGAATACGGCGCGGCCTGTTCTGCAATGCGCAGCCGGCCGGACGATACGCTGGCCGCCAAGGGTGTTCCGGCAAGCGCGCTGTTCACCGCTGTGACCAGGCCAGCCAGATTTGTGGCTGCGCTATTCAGCGCGACAGGGAACTCACTGGCGCCGCGGGTTACTGTGAAGGTCAGCGGCGCCATGTCGAAGTCGAACCGGGTTGGAGCAGCACTCCCGGTAATCATGGATGCGCTCCCAGGCACAGCTGGCGTGCCAGGCACCTCAGGAACGTAGGTGGCCACGACGTATTGCCCAGCATTGGCCCCGGTGATTTCCAACTTCATGCCAACAAATGGCTTCAGCATGGGCACGTGCTTGCCGGTGATCACCGTGGCACTGCCATCGGCAGGCGCGATGTAGGTATACGGGTAAGGCAACTCGATGCGCGCGATCATGCCGCTGTCCCAACCGGACGGGAACCATCCGGCGCCCTCAGGCACCGAGAGCACAAAGTCGCTCGCCTGGACTGCATTGCCAGAAAATTGCTGCTGAACCACTATCGTGGTGGTCAGCGTCAGGCCGGCATTTCCGGTGTTGGTAGCCCCTACCTCCGTTGAACTGTGCCACCACTGGGCGGCCGTTTCGTTGCCCAAGTCCTGCCCTGGGCCATAAATCGTGTAGCTGGCAGTCGAGCCCAGGGAAGAGATCGGCGTGTCACCAATCAGAATGTCGCTGGGCAGCACCTGGTACTTACCCTTGCCGATGCACAGGAGCAGTTCTGCCCATTGCTCGGTAGGGTCACCGAAATAGCGATGCACCGGGACCAGGATGTCCGGATAGCGCTTGGGATGACCGGCCAGCTCAGGGATCACATCATTGAGTGCCGGCTGATTGCCCTTGACGGTCGACAGGTTGAGCTCCCGAGAAGTCCGGTTTTGCATGCTTGGCGTGGTCGGCTTCACCGGATCGAAGGGGTTGCCCAAGCCGAATAGCTTGGCCAGCGGGCCAGGCTTGAAGATGGTCTTGAGGGCACTGCCCTTCGGCTCAATGAAGATCGACACATGGTCGCCGGGACCAACCTCAACTTTTCCCCAGGTGGCCGGGGCAACCAACTCACCGTTCACTGTGATGCTGATCGGCGGTACCGGCCGTGGCTCATAGCCCCGGACTTTGCCCTTCAGCCAGGCCTCAATCGTCGTGGCCTGATCCAATGGGTGGCGCTCAAGGGGGCCACCCTCAAGCTTGCTCGGAAAGATCTCGATCACGATGGTATTTCACTCTCGGGTAGGACCGCTCGAAGTCGATCAGGCGCATGTTGGTCACTCCAGCGATGGGGTTGATCTCGAAGACCCGCAGCTCCCCGTCGATCGGGACGACGACCCCAACGTGCGTGCACAGCCCGCCATGGATCACGGCGGCGATTGCCCCCGGAACAGGCGGGCCAACGGGCATCAGGTCGGAGTACTGGGCGTAGGCTCTGGCAGAGGAACGAAGGTCCCGGCGATCTATTGGGCCGAAGGACGGCAGCGGAGGCAGACCGAGCACTTCCTCACGGATGGCCAGGACCAGCCCCCAGCAGTCGAGAAGGTATCGACCACCCACGGCCTCGCCCCGCGCCCCGTCTTCATAAGTCGCGGTGAAGTATTTGTCGTACATGGGTTAGAGGTATGTCAGCCCTGGGGCAAAGTCGGTGGTGTAGCGGGCCCTATTCCACATCATGTTGATCAGGTCGTAGTAGCCGGCCTCGACTTGGATAGTTGGACCATCCATGGTCCCGCCGAACGAGGTCATTCGGTACGGCCTGTCAGCAGGCTCGCCGGGCACGGTGAACAGGTACTCGCGGTAAACGATCGTGACCCTGGCCTCGGCCGCAAGCGAGGCGTCCAGCAGTTGCTGGGCCTCTCCGGTCACGTTGTCGATGACGAAGGTCAGCGTCTGCGCGCCGGTGTTGTCCTTGGCCGGCAGGGCCACGTCAATGGCCGAGGCCAAGAACGTGACCGTTTTGCCGGCCTCGGTAGTTGCCCGAAAATCTTCGAAGTCCTGGACCAGGTACAGCGTCTTGTTCCAGGCCGGGCACGCGATCTCCAGTGTGGAGATGATGTCATCCCCGCCCGAGGCGTAAACGACTTCAAGCGCCGTCATTTCGGGTCCCTCCTCAGGCCATAGGCCGCGCCGGTGGCACGACTCACTTTGCCGGTACCGCGGGCGAAGCCGTTGGCGATATGCTCATCGGCTGCATCCAGGATCAGCTTCAACTCCCCATCGGAGAGCTCACGCCGAGCCGTGACGGGTGGGCCGTTGTTGATGACCTTGAGCGACCCCGGCTGAGTGGAAGTTTTCGCTACGCTATCCAGCGTTCGGTCAAGCTTCGCGCTGGTCTCGGCGGTGGTGACCCGCTCGCCCTTCTTCAGGTTCCAGGTACCGTCAGCAGGAACGGAGTCGATGCCGTCGTGGGCCTGGCCGTCGAGCGAAGCGCCGACCGCGGTCATCAATACGCCAGCGGCGCCGGCGGCAGCGATCGCAGCGCCGGGCGCAATCGCTGGCCCAACGAAAGGCACGCCGATCATTGCGGTGAACGCGCTCAGCGCGGCCATTGCCACCTGGGCCGCCGCATATGACATCAGCGCATTACCCATCGAGCTGATAAACGTGGATGCAAGCCCCTGCACATCCAGCTTGCCGGTCTCGACCCACTCTGTCATCGCGCTCTGCAGGTTGCTGAACGTGTCAGCGCCGACGTTCTGCATGTTGCTGTAGAGGTCCATGGAGGCCTCGGCCTGAGTGGCGAAGCCGCTGATGAAGCCGGCGGTACCGTTCTGCTGCAGCTTGTCGAGGTCCTGGTGGTATCGCTGCTGCATTTCCAGGCGCTCGGCCAGCGCATCCTTGAGCACAGAGGTTTCCTGCTCATACACGGACTGGCTGATCTTGTCCGCGTTGCGCTGCTTGAGCAGGTCAGCCATCTGATCCTGATAGTCCTGCTCGATTGCCACCATCTCCAGAGCGCGCTGCCGTACCTCGTCGCTGTTGTAGGCGTTACCGAAGTCGACATTCAGCCCGCGCTGATCGATTTCCAGCTGGTGCTTCACCGATGCCTTGAACTGGCCAACAGCCTGAGCATCCTCGTTGGCCTTTTTCAGCTGCTTCAGTCGATCAAGCTCGATGGCTAGTTGCTCCAGTTTCTCCTGGCGCTGCTCGCTCAGTCCCTGCAGGCTTCCTGACTCAAGCTCAAACTGGAGCTTGGCGACCTCCGTGGCTTCCTTGCGCTTGTCCGTCTCGGTGTTGATGAGGGCAATCTGTCGCTTGTAGCCCTCCTCCGCTGTATCGAACTGGCCCTGTAGCTTTTTCGCGGCCGCTTCTGCGGCTTTGGCGGCCTCCTGCGCCTCGGCTGTCGGCGCCTTGAACGTACCCTTGGCGCCTTCCTTGTTGACCAGAGCAAGTGCGTCGGCAATCTCTTTTATCTTGCCGCTCGCCTGCCCCGATGACCCGGCCTGGTCTACCCGCACCCAAAGCTTGTTGTAGCGCTCATCCAGCTTATCAAGGTCCTTCCCGACCTCCCCGGCAAGCCTCGACGAGTTTTCCTGGATCTTGTCGATGGCCTCGAGCGGCTTCGACATATCGACGCCTTCGAAGGAGCCGCCGATGATGGTCACCAGCCCGGAAATTGATCTACCAGTGAGCTCAACCGCGTACGCCAAAGCCAGGGCAGTCTTGGCGCCGAAGTCCATGACCATGCGCAAACCATTGGAGAGCGCAGTCATCGTCTCAGTATCCTGACCGACGTCGGACAGAATTACTGAATAGTCGCTCAGCGTTGGCATGAGCGCCGCCGCCAACTGATTCTTGATGCCGGCCATTGACTGCTGGGCCAGCCAACCGGCTGCCGCCAAGTTCTTCGTCGCCGCGATCGTTTTCTGATCCATGATCGCGCCGGCCTTCTCGGCGGCATCGCCCAACACATTGAACCCAGCGCCGTTATCGCGCAGCAGCGGCAGCAAGAGCGTTGCGTCGTTCGCCAGCGATTCCATCTGCTGGGTCATTTCCGCCTGACTCAGGCCAGCCTTTTCCAGGCTGCTCGCGAACAGCTGCAAGGCCTGAGGACCGGAGAGGTTTCGGAACTGCTCGGCCGTTACCCCCACCTGGGGGGCAATCGTCTTGAAAAAGTCTTGCAGCTCGCCCCCGCCGTTCAGCAGGAAGTCACCGACCTTGTCGTTTACGTCCTTGAGAATATCGGCGAACTTGTCGGACTCGATTCCGACCGCCTTGGCACCGGCGGCGTAGCGCTGGAATTCATCGGTGTTGCTTCCTGCAACAACAGCCAGGCGGCTGACTTCATTGGCAGCGTTGACCGTGGAAACGGTGAAGGCCGCGAGAGCCGTTATCCCGGCTGCCACTGCCGCGCCGACTGCGGTACCGACTGCCTTAGCGTTTTTCTCGACATCCTTCCGCCATTTCTCGGAGCTCCGCCCGGCCTTGTCCATACCCTCAACGAAGCCGCCTACCTTGGCGATGACATCCAGGGTCAGGGTGCCCAGAGACCTAGAAGCCATACCCTTCTCCAACAAATCGAAACGAACGGATCACGCCCAGGTGCTCATCGCCTCTTCGAGCGAGATCTCCCGGTTGTCGTGTTCATGCGGGGCAAAGTCCGCAACGGTGTAGGGCGCCGGCCGCTTCTGGTGGTCGCGGTGCACATTGGCCGTCAGCGCCGCGAGCACGGCCACCGAACGCTCAATACGCATGCCCAGATGCAGAGAGCCGCGGCGCTGCCGGAACTTCACCCAGGAGCGAAACTCACTCAGGCTGAGGGATTCTTTGGCTTGCGCGATCGTCTGCCCACCGACGCCGGAGAGGACGAGCTCGTGCCAGACTTCATCGAGTTCGGTGAGCTCTGCGTCTTTCCCAGGTCATTGACCTCCTGGATGGCGAAGAGCAGAGCAACCGACAGAGCCCCATCGAGGGAGCCCAGACGCTTGGTGCTTTCCGGGTCTTTCGCAAGCTCGACCGGATCAAGCGGGCCATGGGTGATGTCCATGGGGCTGCTGAACACCGGGTTTCCCTCCTCGTCACAGATCGAGGCCGCGATCTTGCCGGCAATACTGTCCTGCTTGCCGTTGAACGAGAGCACATCGCTCACGGCAGTCTGGTAACCGAGAGGCCGAACGAACACGGTTGCATCGAAGTCGGTGCCGTTCTGGCGCCACTTGATCTTCTTTTCCACCGGCCGGCCAGTGAAGGAGCCAGCGCTTTTCAGCGCGTCGAGAGTCAACTTCATGGTTTACCTCAGCTGGTGGATTTCGGGATCCAGACGCCACGCCCAGAGCGCTGGATAGTGGCGGCCGTGCTCACGACAGAGTTGGCAGCAAAGTCGAAGGGGAAGTCCGACACATAGCCTTCGAAGATGTACCAGGTACGGTTGGTCGGCAGTTCGAAGTCGTCACCAGCGGTGTTGACAGTCGGGAGCGCGGTCGGCTCGCCATCAGCATCAACTGGACCATCGGACCAACCGATCGCCCATTTCTGCTTGGTATCGGAATCCGACTCGGACAGCTGGTGCAGCCTCACATGGCTGGCATTGGCCGGGTCAGCATTCACCGTCAAGGCCGCCTGCCCCGGGGTGCGGAGCCCCTTCTTGTAGGTACGGTCCTTGTCCTTGAGGCAGGTATCTTCGATGGAATCCGCTGGGTTTCCGCCAGGGTTGAAGGCAGTAGCACACTCCACCTCAACCACGGCCATCGGGCCGGTTGGAGTGGGCTTATCAAGCACGAACACCTGCGTGCCTTGAGTCAAAATCGACATGGTTGTCTCCTGTCGGACAAAGAAAAGCCCGCACTCGGCGGGCCAGGTTTGCTCAGCGGCGGACTATCCAGTCCACGTCGAAGCTGGTTCGGTAATTTTTTGTGGTGGGGTCGCGGGCCTCGCCGCCCCAACGGGTGACATTGGCGCGCAGCTCAATGGCATCGCGAATCGCATCGCGAACGTTGCGAACCGAGGTGCCGGTGGTGCCGTACACGTCGATCTGCAACGAGAAACCGTCCACATCTGGGCGGCCAGCAAGGTAGTTCTCCGGGCTGCCGTTCACCAGCTGCCACACCGCGTATGGCTTAGCCACACCCTCTGGAGCCTCCCCAAAGGAATAGAGCCGGAGAGCAGCGCCGGCACCAAGCAATGCAGTCACACCTGCAGCCTGGGAGCACACTTGAAAAATAGGGGCAGTCATTTAGTCGCAGCCTTCTTCGCAGCGCGCCGGATGGCGCGGTCTATCGCCTTCTCGTATTCGGTGACGAAGGTGTTGGTGGCCTCGCTGATGCTGTTGGCCAGCGCAGGCCGCATGAACGGCACAGCGGTCATGTTCTCAGTCCCGAATTCGATCAGACGCCAGTGCGGCGTGGGCGAGTTCGGACTGAGGTCGCCACCGTCCTTGAGCACGGCGCCGTGAAGCACGCCGATCCGGAAACCGAGGTCGCCGGTCAGCTTGAACAACTTGCCGTTCCAGCGCAGGGCGATGTTGTCCGAGATCGAACGGCCGGTTGCCTTGTCGTCGATCCGCTCGGCGCCGTCCTTGGCCTTCTGCATCACCACCTGGGCGGCCTTGCGCAATGCTGCCCGACCACCCTTTCGGCGAATGTCATAGCTGACCGAGTCCAGCTTCCCCAGCAGGCTATCCAAGCCCGTGATGCTGAACTCGATGCCGTCAGCCATCTTTCACCCCTTTCGATACGAGGATCGTCAGGTACTCTTGGCCGGACTTCTGATCTTCTAGGGGCGGCCCTTCGATGCTGTAGATCTGGCCGCGATGGACGATGCGCATGGCTGACAGAACGTCAGGGCGGTACCGAATGACTATCCGGGCCGTGGCCTCCGACTGAGCGGCTTGAGCGGCAATCAAGTCTTTAGCGGATAACGGCTCAACAGCAGCCCAGGTGCTGGCAAACTTCTGCCACGCAGGATCACCAAACTCACCTGAACCAGGGTCACGCACAGCGGTAAAGTGCTGAATCTCGACAGGATGCCGAAGATCACCGGCCTTCATGGTGTCACCTCGTCTGGCGGCCCCCTCCAATCGCGGGAGGACCAAAGCAATGAGTCGACCGCCATCGGCAGTTCTGTGGCGATAGTGCCGGTTACGATGGCCTCGCGATTCGCGTAGGAGTGGCCAATCAAAAGGAGCAGAGCTGCCTTAAAGCTGGCCGGGAAGTCAGCCGCGTCGATCAACTTCGGGTTGTCGCAATACCACAGAGCCCAGGACAGCGCCGACTCAGCGTAGAGCTCAATCAACGCGTCTTCAGCTGAATGATCGACACGCAGGTGCTGCTTGATCGTTTCGATCGGAAGGAGCTCCAGCGCGGTCACGGTCATTTTTTCTTACCTGGCTTCTGCTCTGGCTCTGGCTCTGGCTCTGGCTCTGGCTCTGGCTCTGGCTCTGGCTCTGGCTCTGGCTCTGGCTCTGGCTCTGGCTCTGGCTCTGGCTCTGGCTCTGGCTCTGGCTCTGGCAAATGCTCGGGGTCGAGCACTTCCTCGGCAAGCCCCATCCCGATCAGAGCTTCTGCATACTCGTCCAACACAGCACGGGTTTCGTGCTGGTCGAAGTTACCGGCGTGGTAGTGCGAGAACTGACGCAGTGCGCGAATCTTCTTCATGGTTGAAACGGGGCAGTTACCTGCCCCGGCCCCTTGGCTGGATTATGGGGTTGGGACGGTGAAGGTGCCCTTGATGATCGCGCTGGTACGGTAATGGGCCAGTGCCAGGCGCTCTTCGCACAGGATCGTCAGCATGTTCTTCACGAAGTTGTCACGATCTTCGCGGCTGATCTCAACGGTGGCATCCATGCGATCCCACACTTGGGACGCCAGGTCGAAGCCGCCGACGGTGAAAGTACCGAGTGCTTGCGCCTTGGTGGCCACGACCGGCAGACCCCACATGACCTTCGCGGCGAACGCCGCCGGACCGCCGAAGATGTAACGGCCTTCCGCATCCTTCAGCAGCGCGATGGCATGCCAGTCGCGTGGGTTCAGGATGATGCCCGACGCTTCGAATTCCGATTCGCTGGTCTGGAATATGGCGTGAGCGATCTGGTCCGCGCGGGTGTCGCCGGTGGCGTTCAGTGCGGTGTCGTAGGCGGTGGCGACTTTGTTCAGCCCAGTGAGGTTGTCACCGGTGCCATCGCCATTCAGCAGTTGCCCTTCTTCAACCAGGGCCAGGCCGAACAGAAGGCGGTTGTTCACGTAGGACTCGAGCATCGGCGCATCGTCCATCACCTGACGGGATGCCTGGATCCAGTGAGCGATGGTTTTGACGTTCGCCGTTTCCTTGGTGAATGTCAGGTTGGACTCAGGCTTCAGGTTGCCTTCGGCCACCGGCGCAGCGCTGTTGGTGAAAACGTTCTCACGAACGTATTCCAGCGAGTTCGAACTGATACGACCTTGGGCGAGCAGGTCTCGAATGGTCAGACGGCGGAGGCCTGGCATCAAAATGCCTGGGTTCAGCTGCGGCTGGATCAGCGCGCCAGCAGAAGCAGCACCGCTGCCCAGCTGCTTGTCGAAGCTCTTCACATCCACCTTGCCCGAGGACTTACCATCCCATGACTTTTTCAGGTCTTCAGCCGTCTGGGCCGCGAAGCTCTTCTTGGTGGATGGATCATCGACGGCGCCGCCAGCCAGCTTCTGCTCGATATCGAACAACCGCGTGCCAGCGGTCTTGAGCTCGTCCTGAACGGTGGTCAGGTCGGTCTGCAGCTTCTTGCTGACCTCGCCATTCTGTTGGATCTCGGTTTTCTGGGCGTCGAACAGCTCCTGCATGCGAGTCTGCGCAGTCTCGATCGCCTTCTGGATTTGGGCCAGTTCGGACATGGGTGAATCCTCGGTTCAGATTTGGGGGAAAGTTTTCAGGCGCTCCAAGAGCGCGGCGATTTCAGTGGGGTCGCCGCTTTCGGACTCGCTCCGAACCGCGGACTTGATGCGGGCGATCAACGCCTGCGCTTCGGACTTGGAGAGGCCGGCAGATTCCCTCAGCCAGCTCTCCGCATCGCGGATGCTTTCAATGGTTTCCATGCTCTTGAGCGTGGAAACGGTGGCCGCTTCGTTGGCCGGGAAGGTGCACACGCTGATCTCCGTCAGGCGCGATACCTTGCGGAAGGAGAAACCAGTGGCGATCGTGGACATATCGCCCTTGGCGATACTGCACCCGACCGACATACCCCCTACGGTCCCGTGCATCATTGCGGCCTTCAGGGCTTCGGACTGAGGGTTTCCGGGCGTCAGCTCGCCTCGAACGTGAAGACCGTGACTGTCTTCTGAGAGGTCGAGCCACTTACCCACCGGGATCTCGTTGCGCTGGTGGTTGAAGAACATGGCCACAGCGCGGCTCTGACTTTTGAGCGCATCCGCAAAGGCGCCGGCCTCGATGACGTCGCCGTCGCTGTCGACCACGCCGAACACACTGGCATAGCCTTCGAACACGCCCTGGGCACCGCCATTGGCGAATTTGATTGCGGCCTGATCGAAGGCCAAGGTTTTGCAAACGCTAGGCATTTGCTGCCTCCAGAATGATCAAGCCCCGCTGGATGCGGGGCCTGGGTTGCCGATTTGGGTGATGGGTATGTTTTGGGACTGCACGGTCGCCTCGTCCCCGCCAGGTAAGGGCGGCATGTTGTCCAGCCGACGCAACTCGTTGCGGGTGCGCAGGCCCTTGTCGGCCATCACGCCCATGAAATTGGCGCGGGCCGTCGAGTCGCCGCGGAGCAGACCGTCGATGTTGTGCTCAGCATGGAAGCGACCGAGCTCGCCAGGCTTCAATAACCAGCGCTCGATCGCGTACTCCCAGCGGTTGAGGTATGGCGATAGGGTGTACTGCAAAAAACCCAGGTTCTGCTGCTCGATACCCGATCCCCAGCTGGTGGACTTTTCCACATCGCCAACCAGATGCGGCGGCACACCGAAGAATCGAGCCAGCTCGCTGACCTGAAACTTGCGAGCCGCCATCGTCTCCGCATCCTGGGGGCTGACGCCGATGGCCTGGGTGGTGAATCCACCTTCCAGAATCCACAGCCGCTTCTTGACGGGGCCGCCAGAAATCTCCTTGAAGTTCTCTTCGACCTGCGCGCGCTGTTCCTTGTTGAGCACCTTCCCTTCGCCGGTCATCAGCAGTTGCGGCGACTTAGCACCGTTGGCATAGAAGTCCCGTTGCTGGTCTTCCATCGCCACCGCGACTCCTGCTGTCTTCGCCGCGAAAGCGATAGGCGACAGGCCGACCAGTCCGTTGAACCCGAAACCTTTCAGGTGAAAGATTTCCGCCGGTTTGAAGTCGGCGTACTCGCTGTCTCGGCGGTATCGGTACACCACGCGCTTACCTTCAAGCCGGACGTCCATGTTCACCGACATCAGGGGCATCATGCTGATCACATCCCCGACGCTGTTGCGCTCAATCAGGGCATAAGCGTTGCCGTAGTAGCAGAGCTGCATGGTCATCGCTTCGCGGAACTCGACAGCAGTCATGTACTGATTTGGGCTGTAGCGCAGCAGGCGGGCCAGAGGGTTGTCGATGCCGACCTTTCTCCGGTCATCACCGGTAGTCTCGAAAACATCCAGCGGCAGGCCTGCCGTGACGGTGGAGATCAGACGGACGCAGGCGAACACCGTGGAGATCTGCAAAGATCGCTCGTCGCTCACGACAGAGTCGCCCACCACCCCAGAGGCGGACACTGGCCCAGTCTGCGAACCCTTCTCCGGCGAGACCAGGCGGCCGCCGACAAAGAAGCTCGCCATGCGCGCCCAGAAGGGACTGCGCGTGCGCAGATCAATGCTGTAGTCGGTGTCTGCCATTACATGCTCATCGGTCTGGAAAGGAAGTCGTCGACAGAGCCTTGGGTATCCGCGTTCGCGAGCACCCGGCCTATCGTCATGATCAGCGCTACGGCGCCATCGATCTTGTTGTCGTCGCCCTGCTTGATCGGGCGCACTACGTCGTCGTTGCCAGGCAGGAACTTGCCGATCACGTTGCCGATACACCAAGTCATGATCGGGTTACCGTCATGGTGGAACCGGCCAGCGGTGATAGCCGCTTCCAGCTCCTTCATGGCGTCCGACATGTTGGTGTAGTTCTGCGTGATAGTGATCGGGTTGAATCCCTCGTCGTCCAGGTCGTGGCTCAGTCCTGTCGCGCCATGCGGGTCAATCGGCGACTGGCGCAGCGGTGCCTGGTGATTGGCTTCCTTGGTGTCCTCGAGGATCTCGCGGTAATCGATCTCAGCGCCATCAGTAACATCCAGGTGCTTGGAGTTGACCCAGGCCTGGAACCGCTCCGACATGCGCTTGTTGTCGGTATTGAATGCCGTGTCGTAAGGCACCCAGAACTTGGGACCGACACTGTAATAGTGGGTCTTGCCATCGATGACTCGCCAGAACAGCCGTGCCCGCGAGTTCATGTCGAGCTTGCGAGCCAGGTCGAAGCCAGCAATCCACTCCTGCCCCTCGAATTGCTCCAAGGTCAGGGCCGTGTCTTCGCAGGCCTTCCAGTCCTCCATGTTGAAGAAGCCGGATTTGGCGCTCACCCAGAGGTTCAGGTGCTTCGTCTTGAACGTGTTGGTGAAGCGAGCGGAGCGGATCGCCCGCGCCTGCTGGCTTTCCAGGTACTCCTGAAACACCGAGATCCCATGGTTGGGGTTGGCCTTGGCCAGCATCTTCGGGTCGGTCCAGTCGTCACCTTCATCAAGCGTCCAGATGTACCCGAACAGCTCGTCGTCAGGAACCGTGCCCTCGAGCATCTCGATCACCTGGCGGCGCTTGTCGTAGCATGGTCCTTCGATATCAGCCCCTGCAGTGGTGATGATGAACATCAAGGGCTGTCGGCGCGCGCCCATGCCGGTGAGCATGGTGTCGTACTGCGCCGAGGTTCTGTGCTCGTGGTATTCGTCGACGATGGCACAGCTGGGCGACGCACCGTCGCCTGGGTCGCCGATCAGTGGCTCGAAGCGGCTGAAGTCGGACGGTATGTTCATGTTCGAGGCGTTGACCTCGATGCCAGCAGCCTGGATCAGCATTGGCGACTTGCTCACCATCAGCTTGGCCGGCCGGAAGACCTCCCAAGCCTGCTTCTCAGTCGTCGCGCCGGAGTAGACCTCGGCACCAAACTCACCGTCTGCAACGAACATGCTGATGCCCACACCGGCCGCGATTACCGACTTGCCGTTCTTTCGCGGCACCTCCCAGTAGCTTTCTCGAAACCGGCGGTGCCCGCCCTTCTTCCTGACCCAGCCGAAGGTGACCGCCATACCGAACAGCTGCCAAGGCTCCAGGCTGATTAGCTGCCGTTTGAAGGCCCACTCACCCTTGGTGTGGGGAAGTAGCTGGATAAGCTTCAGCTTCTTCTCAGCCTTGGCCGGGTCGAACTTGAAGCGGAAACCCCGCTTTCGGCTCGCAGCCAGGTCATCGAAGTGGCGCTGAATGGCCAGGTGAATGTATCGGCAGGCTGGGACTTTCCCGCGCAGCACGGAGCGCCCCCACGCCATCGCCTTGTCGACGTTGGGGTGCAGGGCCTTGGTCATCTATGAGCTCAGTAGTTGGGCAAATTCGTTGGTGGCTTTTTCTTTATTTCCGCCGATCAGCCGGGTGCGACTGGACGGATCAAGACCCAGCAGCGAGCCGAAGGTCACCATCTGGCGCATTGTTTCGTTGGCGGCGGTCAACGCCGGGTTCTTTACCGGCCCGCCCGTTGCTCCTGCCACCACGATGCCGTGCTCCTTGATCGACTCCTGGGCCATCCGCCAGTTGTCGTAGGCGGTGCAGAAGGCTTCGACGTTGTGCAGATCGGTGAGCGCGACGACGTTCTCGCGCAGTAGCTCTGGAAGGATCATCTTCCACATCACAGCGGCCCGCTCGCTCAGCCACTCTGGCGGATCGACATCGGTGATCTTGGAGAACTCCGGCTCAGCGTTATTCAGCGCTCTCTTGCCGGGGTTGCCGGCGAGCTTTTTCTTGGCCGTCGGCTTGGGTTTGCGACCACGGCCGGCGACCGTGGCGGTGCCTCCCATCGCGCAACTCCTGAATTTTTAATTTCGCGGGTGTAAAAAAACGACTGAGGGCGCGGTGTCCGAGCGAAAGGGCCTGAACTTTTGACCCTCCCCCTCCCCATAGACGAGAGTTCGTCTCATTCTCGCCGTTTTCGATCATTTTTTGATCGTTTTCGACTCCCGCTGCGTCTTGGCCTTGTGGCAAACGCGATTGATCGCCCGCAGGTTGTGGTCATCGTCGGTGCCGCCATGAGCCAGAGCCACGATGTGGTCAACCTCATGCGCTTCGCGGATGCGACCAAGCTGGACGCAGTCGTCACAGCGACAGAGGTACTGGTCTCGCTTGAGGATGCGTTCGCGGATGCGGCGCCATGGCCTGCCACCACGCCCTGAGCCCTTGCGAGTAGCCCAAGCCTTGCCCTGCTCTGCTGCCAGCTCGGCATGAGCATCGCAGTAGCCGTTGGCATTGCGGTGCAGTGAGCGGCATCCCTGCGCCCTGCATGGGCGCTGCGGCCTCATCGGCATGGCGTGCCGTCCAGATAGGTCGACGGCGGCGCATCAGGGTCCGAACCGTCACCATCAGCCAGCGCTTCGATCAGCGCCAGGTTCTGGGTCGCGATCTGTTCGAGCAGGTTGGTTTGCTTCTGCTGCTGGTCCAGGATCTGCTGGAGTAAAGAGATTGCTTGCTCGTTCACGGGCCACCTTCATCCATTTGTTGATCCATTCGCGCCGGGCGGCGCATCCGGTGCAGCTCATCAGCCCTGAGCCTTGCGAGACAGGAACAGGTCAGAGTAGCCGCGAAGCTTCTCCACACCCATGAAGCCAACCATGCCGCCGGCGAAGGTGGCCATGCCCTGTGGCAGGCCCATCCATTCGAGCAGCGGCACCAAGGCCAGGGTGATGAGGCCGCACAGGGCGCCCTCCAAGAACATCTGCCGTCGGGTGCCGCCGCCATACACCACCCGGAGGACGGCGATCGCAACGGACAGGCCGGCGGCGCCAAGCTGGGGCTGGTGGGCAATCACCCAGGTGAGCAAAGCGGCCCACAGGCCAGGATCCTTCTCGGGCATGTTTGGCATCTCTGTTCCTCCCTTTTGGGGAGTGCAATAGGTTCGGCCCCAGCATCACTCCCAGCTCGGAGCGATGGGCGTGGCGGGGCCGAAAACGAAAAAGCCCCAGCGTTTGCCAGGGCTTCGGGAAGTTTCAGGTAAGTCAGTCGTCTATCGGGTTGGACCTGCCGGGAGCGGCCCCAACTCAACGTCAGCGCCGTGCGATCGCATCAAGTCAGCGATCCGGTCAAGCTCTTCTTCACCCAGGGTCAGCAGTGCCGCCATGTAAAAGTGCATTTGCATGCCCAGCTCGCGCGGCGCCGAGCCGCCCGTGTACTTGCGCCATTGAGCGCCTTGGGTGAGCCCAGCCAGGTCTGCCATCTGGGGGCTGGTGAACTTGAGGTCTTCTTTCAGGCGGGCAAGATCGCCTGCCGACGGCGGGTCGTAATGCTTGATGCGCTTCATCGGATATCCGAAGCCCCGACGAATGCCGGGGCAGTTATCAGTCAGGAAAAGAACTTGAACGCTACCCAGCTCACCGCCAGTGCGAACACTGCGCCTGCAGCAGCCGACAGAAATATGCTGCGCGCTTCGTGCTGGGAGCCTTCGCGAACCTCGCTGCCCAGCTGGGCCAAGGTTTCCCGCATCTGCTTGATAACTTGATCGTGGCTCATGGTCTTCCTCGCTTGGGATGTCGGGTCACGCCTGTTGCAAGACCCTGTGACGGTACTGTCGCCCGAATCGGCGTAAAGCTCAAGACCGCTGGGCGGAAGCCCCGATTTCTCGGGGCTTAACGTTAGAGCTTTTGGATGAAGGCGGCGGCGGTGACTATCACTGTGACTAGACCTCCTACCGCTACAAACGGGTAAAACATCGTCTCCCGCTTCATCTTGTTAGCCTCGGCGATCATCTTCCTGGCCTCGGCGGTGAGCTTGTGAACTTCGGCTTGAAGCTTCTCAAGCTCTAGTTCTTCCTTCTCAGTCATTCGTCTTCCTTTCGGGCTTCGGGCTGCACCCTTTGTGCTTCCCATGTGTCGCATTATGTACCTTTAAGGTACGGAACACAACAAATATTTTCACGCCCCGGAAACGAAACGCCCCGGCTGCAATGGCCGGGGCTTCAATGTGTCGCGTTGCTTGCAAGCTGGACACGCTGCTATGAAAACAGGTGTTTATCCGCGCGGAAAGCTTTTTATGCAGCCTCGCGCAATTGCTCCAGAGCACAGTCGATCCATGCCACTCCAGTGTTGATCAGTTCGCGCGCCTTGGCTTCGCCCATCTTGTGCTCTCGGGCGATCCGCAACGCAGGCCACTTAGCGCCGAAGTACAACCAGACGAATCCGCCCATCTGCGGGTTGCGCTTATTGAGTCTGGCTACGGCGCCGTCCACCGCCAGGGCGAGGTCGTCCGTGATCACGTATTGCTTGAGCCCACCTTCCGCAGGGACGTGCTCCTTCATGAGTGCATAGAGCGGGCAGACATACTGAGGCACGCCCATCCCATCCATGCGCCACCAGCCCCATTGCTCGAGCATGTACGCGGTGTCACCAAGGGCCTTGTCGACGTAGGTTCGATTCTTCATGTCCTTCCCCCTAATCTCCGGTGTGATTGGTGCCGCCGGCGCCGCGCCGGTTGCTTCCCTGATATGTAGCCTCAGGCCCGGATGCCTGAGGGTTCTTCAACTGTTCGATCTGCCGGAGCGCCGCCCGCAGCCTCATACTGAGCTGGGTCACCAGTTCATCCAGGGCCAGGGCCTCGCCGGTTGCAGCCGCCACAAAGCCCGAGGCGTTGCAATGGTCGCAGGGCAGTTCGTGAAACACACCCTGAGTTACCGCTCTCCCACGGCACAAAGGGCACTGAGCCAACCTGATCACAGCCTTCTTGAAGGCAGGGCCATGGCTCTTCCCTGTCACTTTGAATCCTCGCTTATGGTGGATACCGGAAGCCCGTCGAAACCCGCGCGCCCTGCGACTTCGCAGAGAATCCATGAATCCGTTGATCTATCACCGGTCAAGCCGTGAACCGCCCCGAAACCCTTCTGGTCAAGGTGTGCGTGCCATTTCTCCAGCGCCTCGCGCTTGCGGGCCATGACGTCGGACTGGATGTACACCTTCACGTTGTGGCCCATGGCGTGGTTGATCAGCAGCTCACCCACCAGGTGATCGACCCCCAGGTCAGCCCAACCGGTGCGGGCCAGCTTGCGCAGGTCGTGACTGGTCCACTCGCCCTGCCCCATGACTGCGAACACCGCCGAGGCCTTCGACTCGCTCATGGGCTTGCCCTGGCGACCCGGGAACAGGAACTCGCCCTCGTAACCCTGCTTAAGCTGGATCTCGCGGCAGGCCATCAGCAGAAACCGCACTTGGTCGGTCAGCGGCAAGCGGTGCTGCACACCGGTTTTGGTGTGCTCGGCAGGAATGAACCACTCCCGCTCAGCCAGGCTGATATGGCTCCAGCGGGCCATGCGGGTTTCGCCCAACCGGGTGCCGTGGCAAAGCATCATCAGGGCCAGCAGGCCATGCTGCGGGTTGTGGGCCAGGGTGCTCTTCATGCGCGCCATCAGGTCTTCAAGGTGCACACCACGGAGCCGAGACGGCTTGACCGTGACTTTGGCCTTAGAGAAGTCGCGGAAGCGGATGCCGGCCATGGGATTGGAGCTGATGAGGCCCAGCTTGAAGGCCTGGCGGAACGACAGGGCCAGCAGCTGAAACACCAGGCGCACGTAGTCGATCGACAGCGCCTCTTGCAGCGGCCACATCAGCTCGCGGTCAAGCAGCGCCTTGTCGATCTGGGCCAGCGGGATCTGGCCAAGGCGCGGCACCAAGTGCTGCTTGATCGCCGACGCCGCCGTGCTCTTGCGTTTGGCCGACAGGTTACGGTCACGGGACATGCGCTCAGCGAACCAGGCCAGCAGCTCGCCGGTCAGTACCCAGCTCGACAGGCTACACCCCTCACCCGCCTCCAGGCGCAGGCGGATATCCGGCAGTGCGGCGGCCACCTTGGCAGCGCTCAGTTCTGGGTATGAGCCGATCAGGTTCCACTTGCCCTTGTGGATCAGGTACCAGGACCCGCGCTCGCGGGAGCGGTGGAACCGGAAGTACAGGCCGTGGTTGCCCAGAGCGCGCAGGTCACGCACCTGGCCGGCGGCCTGCCGGCGAATCTCTGCATCGCTGATTTTCACAGCGGCGGTGTTGGTCATGCTGCAACCTCCGTTTTTGGCAGCAGCAGGTAGGCCCGCAGCTGCTCCATGGCGTCGAAGTGCCCTCGGCACACGATGGCGAGATAGCCCTGATCATTCAGGCGCCGGATACACGCCTGTTGACTGGGCGAGACGGGCGCCGGGTCAACCGTCGCCTTGAATTCGATGTACATGCCGAAGTAGCCGCCCCGAGCCATCGGCAGGACCAGATCAGGTATGCCGGCCTTAACGCCCTGGTCCTTCAGCTTTTCAGCAACCTTCTTGTGCCGGAGGCCGCCGTTCGGTACGTGGTAGATCAACTCGAAGACGTCCGGGTAGCGCAGCGCGATTTCTTCCATCAGCGCGGCCTGCTCCCGGCCTTCCCGGTCTACGGGCTTCGCCCGAGGCTTCTTAGCCCTCACCGGCTTCATGATCGCCGGCTTCACTGCCCAGGCCTCCCAAGCTGACTTTGGATCTTCGCCAGGGCTTCAGGGGAGACGAATGCCCGGCCGCCCAGCATGATCATCGTGTCGCAAGGGACTTCCTTCGCACGCTGGCGGTAACGAAGGGCCGGAGCGCTTTTCCAGTGGCACCACTTGCGCTCGGTCTTCCAACGGATTGTCTTCGTCTTCGGCAGGTGCTCGCTGACGTAGATCGGGATGCCGCTGAAGATCATTGCTGGACTCATAGCTCCTCCTTGCCACGGTGAGATTCCCACTCGAAGGGCACCACCACCCCGCCGCCCTCGCGCAGGCGGTCGTAACACCGCTCGCCCATGGCGTGACGCAGCTGGCTGGCCTCCAGATTGGAAATTACAACCGTGGGGCGCATCTGCTCGTAGCGCCCGTTGATGATCGAAAACAGGGTGGTCAGCTCGAACTCGCTCGGCTGCTCTTTGCTCACCCCAACCTCGTCGAGCACTAGAAGCGACGGCTCGATCAGGCTGGACAGGATGTCGGCCTCGGACTGTTCGCTGTGGCGGTCGTAAGTGGCGCGGATGGACTGCAGGATCGCGCCCACCGTGCGGTACACCGCGGTGGCCGAGGTGTTGCGCATCAGCTCGTTGGCCATGCCGGCGCCCAGGTGGGTCTTGCCAGTGCCGACCTTGCCCAGCAGCATCAGGCAGCGGCCGGTACGCTCGATCTCCTCGAACGCGGCCACGTAGCGCGTGCAGTAGGCCAGGGCTTTGCGCTGCCCTTCGTGCTTAACGCGGTAGTTGGCCAGGGTGCGGTCGGCGAAGCGCTTCGGGATCAGCGCCGAACCCAGCTTGCGGGTCATGGCCTCGCGCTTAAGGCGGGTTTCTTCGGCCTGCTGCTTCGCCTGGCGCTCGGCAATGGCGGCCTTCTCGCACTCAGGGCAGCGGCCAACGATTTCGCGGCCCATGAGCATGGTCACCCGTTGCTCGAAGTCGCCGTGATGCTCGCAGTGCGCAGGCTGGACGCGGAAACCGGCAGCGTTCCGCACGTCGGACATGGTGATCACCGATTCAGATCGCATAGGTACCGTCCTCGCGCTCGGTCAAGCCGCCGGTGTAGTCGCGGTCACTGAAACCGTGGTGGCGGCTGTTGGGATTGGACTTGGCAGGCATCTGCGCGGCGATACGCTTGGCCACCCAGTCCACCTCGAAGCCGCGCCAGCCGTTCTCGACGGCGACTTCAAGGGCTTGGGCTGGCTGGATGCCGAACGCCTTGCACTGTTCCAGCTTGGTGTTCAGGGCTGACCAGATACGGGCAGTCACCGGGGCCTTGGCTGCCTTTCGGACAACCAGGTAATCAGCGATCAGCGACTCATCCAGGCCGTGGGGGTTGTCGGCCAGCATGGCGGCCTTCCCGAATGGCGCCTTGCGGTCAGCCTTGGCCGGAGCCGGCTGCTCATCGCTGGGGGGGCATGTATTTTCTTCCGAAGGAAGAAATACATAGGGGGTTAGATTCTTAGAATAAAGAAGGGACTCGGCGGTTTTGGTCTGTTTCGACTCTTCGCCGATTCGGACCACTTGAGCCGAGTCGGCTGTTTTGGTCTGATTCGGCTCGGTGACGTAGACCCAGTCTTTCGGGTCATTCACGCCGATGTCACCCCGGGCGCCGCCCTCGCGGAACAGCACACGACGGCGCAGAAGACTGGAAATCGCTTTCGACACGGTGTCTGGGTGAGCGTGGATAGCTTTCGCGATGTCGGTAGCCGGGATGCGCTGGGCGCCCGCACCGAAGTTGATCGTGGCCTTGGCCACGTACAGCACAATCTTCATCTCCCGAGCAGGGAGATCGATAGCCAGCAGGCCATCCATGAGCTGGTTGTCCATCCGGGTAAACCCCCTGGACTTGTCAAGTGGGACTATGTTTGTCATGCTTAAACCCGTTATGAAGCTGTAGAGAAAGCCGCCCTGCCAGGCGGTTTTTTTTCGTCTGCGATTTGGGTACTGGATGAATTCGCAGGTGTTTTGGTCATCTACTGGCGCAATGCCAGACCGCTGATAATTCACTCACTTGCAAAGAGTCTGTATCTCAGGCCGCCCGGTTCTCGGCCTCGACTTCCTGCTCGCGCTGCTCCAGTAGTTTTTCGATCGCCTTGCCCAGCTCGTACCGAACTGCGGCGCCGTTCGAAGCGCGAGAAATCGTGGGTTGAGTGGTGCGGCAACGCTTGGCCACGTCCGCCTGCGACAGCCCAAGCTGGAACAAACGGCTCAACATCTCTTGAACTGTCATGGGAATTTCCTATGAGTTTTTGCATGAGTGATCATACGAACAAGCATAGATCTATGCAATAGAATTACCTACATACGTCTACGCATATGGGAATGGTTATGAGCGTTGCCGACCGGCTTCGGACCAAAATGAAAGAGCTGAACCTCAGCGAAAGCGAGCTGAGCAGGCAGTCCAAGGTTCCTCAGCCCACGATCAACCGAATCCTTTCGGGCGAAAGCTCAAGCCCGCGCCGCGGGACGATTGAGGGACTTGGGAAAGCCCTAAGCGTGTCCCCTGACTGGCTGATGTTCGGCACCAACACCCCTGACGAGTCCAACATCACTGCTGCACTGCAACCCAATAGATCGTTTGCCTATCCAGAGATCAGCTGGGTGCAGGCTGGAAACGCAAGAGAGGCTGGTGAAGTGGGCAATATTTCCGCGTGCCCTAGGCATACGTCCGACGTGTGGGCGGGCGAGGATGCATTTTGGTTGCGGGTGGTTGGCAGCTCTATGACCAGCCCCAGCGGGCATTCCTTTCCGGAGGGCTTCTTGATCCTGGTGGCTCCTGACATTGAGCCCCGACCAGGTCAATTCGTGGTAGCCCGGATGATTGACACCAATGAAGCCACGTTCAAACAGCTAGTCAGGGATGCGGGGGAGCTCTTCCTCAAGCCTCTGAATCCCGCCTATCCCATGAAGCCGATTGATGACGCCTGGGAAATCGTAGGAACGGTGGTCGACGGCAAAATGCCTAAGTCGATATTCATGGTCTGACATCCCGCTGGCTTCAAAGCACGCCCGCCTATGCGGGCTTTTTTGTGTCTTGCATAAATTTATGCGGAATCGTATTGACGGGATTTATGAGGATTCGTATAGTTCATCCATCGAAACGCATAGCGCTCGATGAAACACCGCTCTTTAACAACCAGCAGATGAGCCACCAGGCGCCGAGTGAATCCGGCCGTTGAGCCCTGGTGGACAGTACGCAACACAGCAAGCTTCCTCGCTTGACACGTCGGCCCGCAGGTTTGCTGAGCAACACCGATTTCACCGGCTGGCCTTGGAGACAGGGCCAGACGGGAAATCAACCCCACGGAGCAACACCCCATGCTTGGAAAACTGTTCGGCAAGAAAGGTCGTGAAGCCCGCGCTGCGATGCAGGTGGTTCAGAACCGCGACCTGATGCAGGCGATCGTCTACGGCGCCTTCTACGTCGCAGCCGCCGACGGCGATATCGGCGAGGACGAGATCAAGAAGACCGAGAAGCTGATCGCCAACACGCCTCAGCTCAAAGGCTTCGGCCCGGAGCTGTCCAACACCATGGACCGCGCCGAGAAGGACTTCCACGACGGCGGCCATCGCATCCTGCGCATGAACGCAGAGAAGGAGCTGAAGGACCTGGCCCACTCGCCCGAGGAAGCGGCCATCGTCATCAACGTCATGCTGACCATCGCCGAAGCATCGGGCGACATCGACGACAAGGAAATGGCCGTCCTTGAGAAGTCGGCGAAGCTGATGGGCCTCAGCCTGAAGGACTACCTGTGATCCGAATCGGATCGTTCGCGATCATGACCGTCGCCGTTGTGTGGCTGGTCATGCGCGGCATCGACTACGGGACCTGCGCCTGGTACGGCCATCAGACCGAGCGCGACACCCGTTACGCCGCATTCGTCGGCTGCATGGTGAAGACCAGCAGCGGATGGGTGCCCCGCAACGAACTGCGCACCCAGCAGTAGCACCGCGTCAGCCTGACGTTAACTGCCCGATCTACCTGGTTCCCCATCACCAGGCTGCATCGGCGTGTGATCTGGAAGCGCAAGCATGCGCACAACTGGAAGTGGTCAGCCCGTCTGGCGTAGGCCGGGGTAGCACCAGCGGCGGCCAGGTAAAGCTGAGTCGAAAGAATGACCACCGGCGCCGAGCCGGCCAGATCACACACCAATGCAGCCCACCGAGGACACTTCATGGAAACGATCACTTGCGGCTCATGGATTGGCCAGCTCGGCAAGGCGCTGGCTCCCCGTGAGCTCGAAGCACTGCTATGGGTGGCTCAAGGCCTCACCACCAAAGAAATCGCCCGCCAGATGGCGGTCAGCCCGGGCACCGTGGCCAACCGCATCGAGGCCGCGCTGTTCAAGCTCGAAGCCGGTCGCCGCATCGAGGCGGTCACCAAAGCCATGCGCCAACAAATCATCAGCCCGCTCTGCATCGCCTTGGCCGCCCTCATCACCATGCACGCGGTGATCGATGACAGCGACCCAATGCGCCGCGATCGCCGCACGCCGGAGCGCCGCACCGCCCAAGTTCGAATCGTTCGCAAGGCAGAGGCCTTCGAGCTCCACGCCTGACCCACTGAGGACCAACCCCATGCAAGCAGCCATCCAACAAAGCCAGGACAAGCTCGAAGCCCTGCGCCAGGAAGTGATCACAGCCACCGAGGCATTCCGCGCCAAATCGCGCTTCTATGTCACGCAAAGCGGTAACGGCTGGATTGTCGTCTCTTCCAGCAACAACCGCGTGTACGGCCGCAACACCAGCTACCCGCAGGCTGTCCGTTATGCGGAGAGCCTTGAGCGTGCGATCGATGCCAAAACCCTCCCGGTAGTGGCTGTCGTGAAGGTCCGCCAGATCGGTGAAAGCGCCACCCGCTGGATGGCACTCTTTGCGTTGACGCTGATCTTGTTGGCCGGGGCGGCGTCGTCATGAGCCGCGGGGTAAACAAAGTCATCCTGGTCGGCACCTGCGGCCAGGATCCGGAAGTGCGCTACCTGCCGAACGGCAACGCTGTTACCAACCTGAGCCTGGCCACCAGCGAGCAGTGGACTGACAAACAGTCAGGGCAGAAGGTCGAGCGCACCGAGTGGCACCGTGTGTCGCTGTTCGGGAAGGTCGCCGAGATCGCCGGCGAGTACCTGCGCAAAGGCTCCCAGTGCTACATCGAGGGCAAGCTGCAGACCCGCGAGTGGGAGAAGGACGGCATCAAACGCTACACCACGGAAATCATCGTCGACATCAACGGCACGATGCAGCTGCTCGGTAGCCGGCCGCAGGGTCAGCAGCCAGGCCAGGTGCCAGATCGGCAGCCGCAACAACGCCGGCCGGCTCGCCAGCAGCCTAACCAACAGGCGGCGCCACCTGATCACGACAGCTTCGACGACGACATACCGTTCGCACCCATTCCGTACCTCGCCGGTGCGTAGCGATGAAGCGCAGGCAGCAGGTTCACCCCACCGCCTACTACCTCGGCCGCGCCTGCCGCGACAACAGCCAGTCACGCGATGCCCAGCCCTATGGCTGGATGACCGTGGACTGCGGCTGGTGGCTTGCCGGCTGGCACGACCGAGACATGGAGCTTTCCGCTTGAAACGCATCACCGCGCGCGTCCGGAACGGCCGGCGCCAGCAGCAAATCAATTTGCCGCCCAGCGGCTTGGGAGGTATCAGCAATGGCGAAGTCGCCAACCCAGCGCAAGCAAGAACAGCGCGAGCGGGACAAGCTGACGAAGAAAGAGCGCGAAGCCCTTTTGCTGTCACGCCGCATTGTCACGGACCTCTATCACAACACGGACAACGCGCTTAAACGATCGATGGCCCGCGCCGGGATCGAGGAAGAACAGGACCTGATTTCGCGCCTCATACACGGCGCCGACCGCCTCACGGACAAGCAGCTCGAAAAGCTGATTCGCACAACGTGACATCTCGCCGTGACAGGCGATCCAGACAGAACAGACCAATTGCCACCATGCCGCACGCCGGCACCGGAGAATCACCCATGCCTATTCGCCACGCAGTGATGCACTTCATCGACAAGAAGCCGGACGGCAGCCCAGCGGTCCTGCACCTGGCCAATTCGGAGCTTCCGGGTAGCGCCGCCATCGAAAACCTGCTTTTCGACGTTAATGGCACCTACAACGCCAAGACCGGCAAGGGCTGGGGCTTCTTCCACCCCGCGTCCGGCGCCTACCCACTCAGCGGGTGGCTGGGCAAGGTCATGAGCGACGAAATGGCGTTCCTCGACTTCACCCGGACCGGAGCGGAGCACTTAACGAAGCTGATGGAAGAGTCGAACCTGTCTGTCGGTGGTCACGTTCTGTTCGCCCTCTACACCCAGGGCATGACCGACTACCTGATGATCGCAATCCTTCAACAGGTTGATACGGTAGCCGTTGCCCATGACCTGACCGTTGCCACATCCCGCCAGATCGACACCCAAACATTGCACTTCGCCGCTCGCATCAACCTGAGCGAGTGGAAGAACAACCCGGCGTCGCGGCAGTACGTCTCTTTCATCAAGCCGAAGGGAGGTCGCAAGTCTACCGCCTACTTCCGCGACTTCATTGGAGCGCAGGAAGGAGTCGACGCCCCGGGCGAAACCCGCACCCTGCTCAAGGCCTTCGCCGACTTCGTGAAGGCCGAGGATCTGGCAGACGACGCCGCCAGCGAGAAGAGCCACAACCTGGTGGCCTACGCACAGGCACAAGGAAAGATCGGCGAGCCTATCAGCCTGGACGAACTATCCGAGCTGATGAACGAGGACAGTCCCAAGACCTTCGCCGACTTTATCCGGGCAGGGGAATACGGGATCTCAGAGAGCTTCGCAGCCGACAAGCGCACCCTCACTCAGTACCGTCGCTACACCGGTCGCGCCGAAGGTATGTCGATCAGCTTCGAGGCGCACCTACTTGGCAAGCGCGTCGAGTTCGACAAAGACAGCGCCAGCCTAATCATCAAGAACCTGCCGACGCAGCTGATCAGCCAGCTGAAGCGATCTGCCGCAGCCTGATCAAGGAGCGCGCAATGAGCCAGTTCTACCTTCAGGACAGCCGCAGCAACACGGGTGACGGCCTAATGTTCTGGGCCCTTGGTGGTGGCTACACCACCAACCTCGACAAAGCCGAGCTGTTCACCCAGGAACAAGCCTGTGCCCATCGGGAAACAGACATTCCATGGCCGAAGGACTACCTCGACGCCCGCGCACATCTTGGCGTCGATCATCAGTACATCAGCCTGGATGAAGCCCGCGACCACCTGACCCCGGGATGCACTGTTGTCCTGCAGATCCCTGGGCACTGGAACGGGAACGACATTGCCTTGGCCAGGTGGCCAATAGGCCACACCTTCCGATTCGAGAAGGCACATCACCTCACCTTCGAGGCTGCCGAAGCGATCGGCAACACCCCAGAGGAAGCGGTGATCTGGCCCTTGTCTTACCTTGAGGCCAGGGCCAGGCGCCTGGTGCACAAGCGGGACGTGAATATCAAAGAGGCCCTGCAAGGCACCGGTATCGAAATGGCGGTGCCGAGAAAGCAGCGCAAGCCCTGGCAGAGGCCGCTCAACTGCCACGGCTGCGGACGCTTCATCAGCTGGGACGGCCGATTCCTCAACAACTGCCGGAACTGCGGTGCGAACAACTGTCCGTGACAATCCGGCGCTGCCCGCCAGCCAGTGAACGAAAACGCCGCCTGATGAGGCGGCGCTGACTGACGTAGACCGGACGCTACCAGGTCTTCGGCTCTGACTTCTTATACGAGCCACCGGTCATGCACTTCTCGACCAGGTCTTCGCGGGCCTTGTTGTCTGGAAGCGTTTTCAGGTAGTCGGGCTGACAATGTTCGCTAGTCGGCTCGTACGCGGCAGTGTCGACGGCGTCTTCTTTGCAGCCCGCCAGAACCACTGCAGAGAATGCGGCGGCACAGAAGAAAACCAATGCTTTGTGAGACATAAGCTCATTCCTTTGAAGTGGTCGGGCGTTATAGCAAACCTCGACCAGCATCGCAAAGACCTCTCAGCGCTGCCCGCCAGCGCCTTCCCCTATTCAACGATAAAGCCTCCCGGCGAGGGCGGCGCCTGCAATGGAGATTGCCATGAACCCCTACCAGATCACTGGGCCGGCGCAAATCGGCGTCAGTGGTGGCCGCACCAGCGGGCACATGCTCTGGAAAATCCTTGAGGCCCACGGCGGCAAGCTCCCGGCAGATGTGCACGCTTTCTTTCAGAACACTGGCAAGGAGCGCGAGGAGACGCTGGTCTTCATAGACGCCATGGCCAAGCACTGGGGCGTCAACATCGTCTGGATGGAGTGGTGCCGGGTGTATGGCCAACCTGATGACGCGCCCTGGTACAAGATCGTGGACTTTGAAACGGCCAGCCGTAACGGCGAGCCCTTCACGATGATGCTCGAGTACTACCAGGCATACCGGAAAGCAGAGAAGAATCTGCCGGCAGTGCTGCCGAACTTCAGCAACAACATGTGCACCGCCTACCTGAAGGTGAAGATCGGCGAGAAGCACATGCGTGCCCTGGGCTACGACGAATGGGACTGCATCGTCGGCATCCGCTACGACGAGCCACGGCGCTACAGTCGGATGATGACGGCCAACGAGCGCGGCAATGCCCGCTGGGACAGCGTCTGCCCATCCTACGTTGCGGGCGTCATCAAGGAAGACGTGGCGGCCTTCTGGGCCGAGCAGCCATTCGACCTTGGCATGGATTCGGACTACGGCAATTGCGACCTGTGCTGGAAGAAGAACGAGGCCAAGCTGATCAGGACCATCCAGGAAGACCCGTCGCGGGTCATCTGGTGGTCGGGTACCGAAGATCGGTTCGGCCAGGTGTTCCGGCAGGACCGCCCAAATTACCGGGCACTGGCCTGGTCAGCGGACCAGCGAGCCAGGCAGACGAATTTCGATTTCGACTACCTGGCTGAAGACATCGATTGTTTCTGCGGCGACTGACTCAACTCTTAAAAGCAGAAACGAGGCCGGTTAGCGCGCCAATAATTCCGACGACGATACCAAACCAGTAACCGAAAGCCTCCCTACGATGCCTCCTTTCTTCCCTTATCGCTTCGCGAATCGCTTTGAACCCTTTGTCCGTCAGATACCGCGGCTGCTTAGGATCATTCTCCCATTCAACCTGCTCATACATTGTTGCGTCTTCAATCGAAGGCATCTGTACGAGAAGTCTGTCGGCTATCTTGCGGTAATGCTCGGTCTGTACTAGTCGCCGCCACTCATAGAGGTTGTCCGACTCCTGAATGTAGTACTGGACCTCACCCCTATCGTGGGCTTCCTGGGTATTGGGCGGCCTTTTCTTTTCCAGCTCTTCTTCATGCTGGGCAATTTTCCTTAGCAGCAGCTTGTACCGGAAGTAGCTGATCATCCCCATCGACTCCTTTGACGTTCGGCGAACTATAGCCGCGAGGTATCCCCATGCCCACAGAAAACCGATCCAGCAACACCGAGATGGTAAGCGTGCCGCGCGAAGTCATCGAGTTCGCCGCCGGCCTCAAATGGCACGGCCACAAAAGCGGCACCGATCAGAAAGACGATCAGCTTCAGGCACTGAAGAAACTCCGCGGCATTTTGGAAGCGCCAGCCCCGCAGCCCCACGCCGATCCTATAGCGTGGATGGTTGGTACTGCCATCTGGTGGACCAAAGAAGAGGCAGAGCGGGATGCGGCGGCGATTGGACTGGCCGTGATTCCGGTCGGGCCGATGACCGATGCCCGCGAGGTTGAGCTACTGAAGCGAGAGCTGCTGGTCGCCAGGGCGCAAGGTCGCGCTGAGGTGGTCGAGATGATCGCCCAGCTGGATGCAGAGACCGGTCTGGACGAATTCATCGGCAGCCATGCCATTGCCGATACCGGCGACTACGGCTGCCACTGGGAAGAGGATGAGCTTCGCAAGCACTTCAATGCTGATCCAGCGGCAGCGAGCGAGCTGGAGATGTGCCGGTACAGTTCACACCAAATCATCCAGCTTGAGCGCGAGGAAGAGCAGCTGCGCACCCACATCACCACGCAGAAGTCTTGGATGGACCGCTTCGTTGAGTATCTCACCGAGTCGGGCGTGCCCGAGGATCTCCTGGCCGAGTACAAGGCCATCACCGCCGTCCGGATCTGACAGGAGTACATCCGTACTCTTTCCGCTGTAACCCCTCTCCCCTCTATTCACTGCCGCGATATGGCGGCCAAGGACGAAGTCATGCCTGAAGAAAACCGGATCGCCTTCGTGAACTACAAAGCCAGCTGCGGCTGCAAGATGGACTATCGCAGCGGCGATGGCATGTATTCCGAGGTCCACTACATCGACCCATGCCCGAAACACGGCGGCGTGGCTTTCGGCCCCGTTGAGGTCAAGCGCGATAAGGACGGCTGGTGGTGCCACCCAGGCATTCCTGACTTTGGCGGCACTGAAGACCCAGCTCCATTCAAGGCCTGGGTAGCTGAGCAATGCCTTCAATTGAAAACCTGGGATATGGATTCGGACTTGGCCGAACATCCGTACTTCGACGGCGCAGCCCACTGCAACGGCTGGGACCCGCAATCGCCAGGCCCTGAATGGTTCCTGATGGGTATCTTCGACACGGAAGACGGCCCGCATGTGCAGTGGGCGAGCCGCGAGGTGAAGCCATGAGCCGCAGCGGGTACAGCGACGATTGCGATAACTGGAGCCTCATCTGCTGGCGAGGCGCAGTTGCATCGGCCATCAGGGGCAAGCGCGGCCAGGCCTTCCTGGTCGAGTTGCGCGACGCTCTGGACGCCATGCCCGACAAGCGCCTAGTAACCGACACGCTGGAGGCCGACGGCCAGTTCTGCACGCTCGGTGCGCTTGGCTCCAGGCGCGGCATAGACATGAGCACGATTGACGCTCATGACCGCGAGAGCGTGGCGCAGGCCTTCGGGATCGCTGAGGCACTGGCTGCCGAGATCGTCTACGAGAACGACGAGAGCCCAGGCAAGTTCGTGCAGGACGACGCGGGTCGGTGGGAGCTGATTCGAGATACGCCCGAAAGCCGATGGCAGCGGATGCGCGATTGGGTTGAATCCAACATTCAACAGGTGCAGCCATGACCCGCCTCGCCCTCTGCCTCCTGCTGCTGGCCACCGGCGCCAGCGCAACCGAGAACGTCATCGACGTGCAGCACGACAGCCAGCGCGATGTCACCTGCTACCTGCTCAACGGGGTCGGCATCAGCTGCATCCCCGACAGCCAGCTGCAGGCCAGCAACCAGCGCCAGCTCTCCCCGCACGAAACACAACCCGAACCTACACCCGCACTGGCGCCTGGGCGCTGGATTGATGAGAGGTATCAGCTGTGAGCGAGAAATTTGAGCGCGAAGAGCGCTACATCGTCTTCAAGGTGAAGGACCTGAGCGAGCACAAGCTCGGCTGGGTGCACGACGTTATCAGGCTGAACGACATCCCAACCGTGGATGCAGTGGTGGTTGAATCCGACTGGCCAGAGTACGAACCGACATGGGCGGCGATCGAACGCCGCGTAACCGGCGTGCAGTGGAATGGCGAAGGCCTGCCCCTGGCTGGGACAGTATGCGAGTTCAAGGCCAATATTCTGGGGTGGGTTGAGGTAACCATTACTGCAGTGACTGAGCTGAGCATCGTGTTCACCAGGCCTTCGCATCAAAATAGTCGCCCTCTGCTTGAGGAGCGCTTGCCGCATAAGGCAGTCGAGCGTTTTCGCCCCATTCGCACGCCAGAGCAAATCGCTGAGGAGGAGCGCACTGCCGGGCTGAACGAGATGATTGGGCACATGAAGGATCACCCGCTCGGGACTCACGGCGCCAGCCACCTCCAAGAACTGATGATCCATGAGGATATCGCCCGTGATCTTTGGGCCGCCGGCTATCGCAAGCAGGTGGCGCCATGACCGACCTGATCGAAGTGAAGACGGCAGACTTGGCCGGCCACGCTCTCGACTGGGCCGTGGCTCAGGCCGAAGGCGTTGAAGTATTCCTGGCGCCCCCGCAGTACAACGTGCCGTGGCGGGTGTTCTGGAAAAAGCGCGGCCAGGCGCTGGAGTGGGATGTGCTCTACAACCCACATGAGGACTGGGCTTTGGCAGGGCCATTGATCGAGAAGCATATGGTCAGCCTGCACTGCCCACAAAGCACCGATGACGTTTGGGCCGGCTGGGTGATCAGCGACAAGGGGGAGTTTTGCCAGGCCGGTGACAGCACCCTGTTCGCCGCCTGCCGCGCCATCGTCGCCGCCAAGCTCGGCGATACCGTCCAAGTGCCGAAGGAGCTGATGCCATGAAAACCCTTGGCGAAATCATAGAAGCCGCGAAATCAGGCGAACGACCTGACTACGACGACCTGCGCCTGGCCGTGTGCGCCATGGACATGCTCATGACCTTCGACCGCCAGGCTATCTGGAAGCTGGCCGAGGGCGAGCAGCAGGGCAAGAAACCAATCTTGGTCTGGAGCAGTCTCTGGCAGCGCGACGAGAACTTCGCTCGAGTGAAGGGCGCTATGGCGAAAGACCCCAAGTCTTACCTCGGTCCGAACTACGACCCGGACAGCCCGGCGGTGCAAGAACGCCGGCGCATGTCGATCGCGATCATGGATGGCGTTGCGCGCCGCGCACAGGAGAAAAAGCAATGATCCTGCCCCTGATGTACATGGCCTACCTGGTATGGAAGGCGCCGCGATGATGACCGATGTCGGCCACGGCGTGCTCATGTCGAAAGAGCTGGTCGAGAAGCGCGAGCAGCGGCCAGAGCGCCGCTTTGTGGCGGTGATTCACGGCTGGCACGTGCACAGCAACGGTTTCAATGTTCACCAGCTCAAAGCCAGCACCCTTGAGGAGGCGAACAAAGAGGCCTGCTGGCTCAGCGATCAGCGAGACGCGGCCTTCGACCGCTGCGCCTGGGTGGTGGTCGAGATCGAAGCGCATGAGCACCTTCCCCGGCGCCTGACCTGGCGCGAGCGGCTCACTGGCCGCATCAAGTAACCCTTCCCCTACAAATCAAGCCCGCCGACATGCGCGGGCGAGGATGACCTATGTCTGCAACTCAACGATTCCACCAAACCGCAAACGACTGCCTTGAGCGCCTCGCGGCTGACCTCTGGCCCGGCGCCAAGCTCGCCTTGGTCATCTACACCCCAGACCAGCCAGAGCTGGATATCGTCCTTAAGGACAGCGGTCTCAACGTCGACGAGGTGATCAACACGCTGCGCCGGCGCGGCGGCCTCAGCCTTGACGGCGAGAACGTCTACAAGCGCTCGGTCTGTGACGTCATCATCGGCGCCCTTGCCACGGGCAAGCAGAACAACAACCCACCGCCAGCCGATCACTGGTGCCTTGAGTTCTGGGATGTCGGCCGAGCCGAGGGTGCACTGCAGGAAGAGCTGGTGCAGGCGCTGCGCCTGGCGCGCAAAGAGCTGGACGCCTGCCAGCGGGTGATCCATTACGCGGGCGGCTTCGATCCGGCCTACGTCAATGACGCCCAGGCCGCACTGAAGGTCGCCGACGCAGTGCTCGAAAAAACTCCCGCCTGACCACCAACCTGCCGCCACCGGCGGCGTGGAGAGAAACCATGTTCATGACACCGGATGAGGTAGCCGACATGACGGGCTACCTCCGCCCCAAGGACCAGGTCCGCTGGTTGCAGGCAGAGAAATTTGGGTATGTGCTGGGCGCAGACGGGAAACCGAAGGTGCTGAGACAAGTCGTGCTCGCCCGTCTGGGCGGCCATGCTGAGAAGAAAGGACCGGAACTCCGGTTTTGATAGAAGGGACGACCGATGAGGCCGCGAAAGAAGGACAGGCACCTGCCGCCGTGCATGTACATGAAGCACGGCGCCTATTACCTGGTGAAGAAAGGGAGGTGGGAGCGCCTTGATAGCGATTATCAGGGCGCCCTGCTGGCCTACGCCAAGATCATGGGCGGCAAGGGAAAAGGCGGAATGCCCAAGTTGATCGACGAAGCGTTGGACGCCATGCGAGGGCGGCTGGCAGTGAACACCGTGAAGCAGTATGAGGCAGCGTCGGCAAAGCTGAAGCATCACCTGGCCGAGTTTGAGCCCCGCCAGGTGTTGCCACGGCACGTTGCGGCGCTGAAGCTGCATATGTCAGACACGCCGAACATGGCCAACCGGGTGATCTCGTTCCTTCGAATGGTGTTCGCCTACGCGCTGGAGCAGCAGATCGTCGACTCCAACCCCTGCACCGGGATCAAGCGGCACACCGAGAAGAAACGGGATCGGTACATCACCGACGACGAGTTTGCAGCGATCTGCGACGCGGCGTCCCCGTACATCCGTTCGATTCTTGAGATGTGCTACCTGACAGGTCAGCGCATTGGCGACGTTCTGGCCATCAAGCTCTCGGACATCAGCGACAAGGGCATTGCCTTCGACCAGCAGAAGACCGGCGCCAAGCTCATCGTGGGGATGACACCGGACCTTGAGCAGCTGATCGCCAGGGCCAAGGCCATCCCCAGAAAGGTGCGCGGGCTCACACTGTTCTGCACCCGCGGCGGCGGCAAGCCGGTCTCCTACGAGACGGTCAAGGATGCCTTCAAGAAAGCATGCGAAAAGGCAAAAGTCACAGGAGCCACTATCCACGACCTCCGGGCCAAGTCACTGACCGACACTGACAAGCAGGGAAATGACGCTCAGAAGCTCGGTGGCCACACTGACGCCAAGATGACGAAGCGATACTTGCGGCTTCGCGAGATTGACGTAGCGCAGCCTCCTGCTATGCCGAAAGCTAAGCGGAAAACTGAATGATCGCCTGCCCTGACTGATTCTCGATGATCTTCCCCGCGTTCGAGGACGCAAGTGTGTGCATATACGCATGGTGTACGGTCAGCACTAGATCCTGAAGAATCTGGTCACCTTCAAGAGCTGTGACCTTGAGCCCAAAGCCGATAGCGTCATCCATGTGCAGGTGCCGCTCGTGCGTTTTTGTGCCCGCGTGATCATTCAGCGCAGTGACGATTGCTTCAGCCTTCGTCAGCGCGTCGTCATCATCCTTGAACATGCCGCTGATCAACCACATCTTGACGATGTCGCCAGCATGCTCGATAGCCTTTTCGCATTCCCCTAGGAAAGATGGGTGATACTTGGCAATGAGAGCTTGCCAGATAGGGATCGAACCAGGGTCAGCTTTGACCGCCTCCACTGCATTCTGGAACTCCTCCAGTACGCCGTATGCTGGAATGCCGCCAAATTGAGGGTCGAACGGGCCGATGTTCGACTGCTTCCCCATCACCAATTCTTTGCAAGCGCAGGCAATCATGGTCCCCGCCGACATAGAAATCTGCGGGATGATGGCGCGGATGTCAGTGCCAAACATCTGGCGTAGGTAATGAACGATCGACTCAGTCGCAGCAATGTTGCCGCCCGGCGTATGGAGGAGCAGGTCCAAGCCTTTGCTTCGATCCATCTGATAAACAGCGTTCATGAACCCGTTCTTGTCGTCGTCATTCACGCTCGACAAGCTGAAGCCGGGCTTCTGAAGCCATCCGGAGTAATAGCAGATGATGTTGCGACCGGTGTGCTGGTGGAGGCGGGAGATATACCGGCGTCTTACACGATCGATGCTGTCCTGCGCCCCCATCTGCTGCTCAACAATGATTTCTTGTAATACTTCATTCCAGCTCGGCATACGATCATCCATAAAAAAGCCCGGCAGCGCCGGGCTTAGTACCTAAAGAAGCATCAGCGCTTAGTGATGGTCTCGAAAGCGTTTACAGCATAGGAAACGTTGGAGTCCTGCAGCACGGATGCCTTCTTGAACATGTCGGCAGTGCCAGGCGGGACCTGCTGATAGGGGGTTTGCGAATAGGGGATCTTAAGAAGGGCAAACCCAGCTTCAAAATTGGTTCGTGCGTTTTGCATGATTTTAGGCTCCGGTCCAACGTGTCCATACGCGTTTGGTGGGCGGCGATACTATCAACACACCCATGGTGAGAAAAGCACATTTTTTCAGCTTTTTCACTAGGTCAGACAAAAGGTTGTGCACAGCGTTCGAAATTTGACTCCACAGGTTATCCACAGCAAACGCTATGCCAAATCGTGCAAAATGCCACTAAAGAGCCATCAAAATCGGATCTTCGGGCCGCTTTCGAAATGCTGTAGTATTAGACGTTTCGCAATTGTCTAATAGACGCACAGCTGTAAGGCCTTGAATGTCCAGTCTTTCCGACCATACCCCAATGATGCAGCAGTACTGGAAGCTGAAAAACCAGCACCCGGACCAGCTGATGTTCTACCGCATGGGCGACTTCTACGAAATCTTCTACGAAGATGCGAAAAAAGCCGCGAAACTGCTGGATATCACCCTGACCGCGCGCGGTCAGTCGGCCGGCCAGTCGATCCCCATGTGCGGAATTCCGTTCCATTCGCTGGAAGGCTACCTGGCCAAACTGGTCAAGCTCGGCGAGTCGGTGGTGATCTGCGAACAGATTGGCGACCCCGCCACCAGCAAAGGCCCGGTCGAGCGCCAGGTGGTGCGCATCATCACCCCGGGCACGGTCAGTGACGAGGCGCTGCTGGACGAGCGCCGCGACAACCTGATCGCCGCGCTGCTGGGTGATGAGCGCTTGTTCGGCCTGGCGGTGCTGGACATCACCAGCGGCAACTTCAGTGTTCAGGAAATCAAGGGCTGGGAGAACCTGCTGGCCGAGCTTGAACGCCTCAACCCGGTCGAGCTGCTGATCCCCGACGACTGGCCGCGCGACCTGCCGGCCGAGAAGCGTCCGGGTGCACGTCGGCGCGCGCCCTGGGACTTCGACCGCGACTCGGCGCGCAAGGCGCTGTGCCAGCAATTCGCGACCAAGGACCTGAAAGGCTTCGGCTGCGACAAGCTGACCCTGGCCATTGGCGCTGCCGGCTGCCTGCTGACCTACGCCAAGGAAACCCAGCGCACTGCCCTGCCCCACCTGCGCAGCCTGCGTCACGAACGCCTCGATGATACGGTGATCCTCGACGGCGCCAGCCGCCGCAACCTCGAGCTGGACATCAACTTGGCCGGCGGGCGGGACAACACCCTGCAGTCGGTGCTCGACCGCTGCCAGACTGCCATGGCCAGCCGCCTGTTGACGCGCTGGCTGAACCGCCCGCTGCGCGACCCCAAGGTATTGCAAGCGCGCCAGGATTCGATCCGCTGCCTGCTCGATGGCTATCGCTTCGAAAAACTGCAGCCGCAGCTCAAGGAAATTGGCGATATCGAGCGGATTCTCGCCCGTATCGGCCTGCGCAATGCCCGCCCGCGCGACCTGGCGCGCCTGCGCGATGCCCTCTGTGCCCTGCCTGAACTGCAAAACGCCATGGCCGAGCTGGAGGCCCCGCACCTGGCGCGCCTGGCCGCTATCACCGGCACATACCCAGAACTGGCCAGCCTGCTGGAGCGGGCGATCATCGACAACCCGCCGGCGGTGATTCGCGACGGCGGCGTGCTCAAGGCCGGATACGACAACGACCTGGATGAATTGCTGGCCATCAGCGAAAACGCCGGCCAGTTCCTGATCGACCTGGAAACCCGCGAGAAAGCCCGTACCGGCCTTGCCAACCTGAAGGTCGGCTACAACCGCGTGCACGGCTACTTCATCGAACTGCCCACCAAGCAGGCCGAACAGGCACCTGGCGACTATATTCGCCGGCAAACGCTCAAAGGTGCCGAGCGCTTCATCACGCCCGAGCTGAAGGCGTTCGAGGACAAGGCACTGTCGGCCAAGAGCCGTGCCCTGGCCCGCGAAAAAATGCTCTATGACGCGTTGCTGGAAACCCTCATCAGCCATCTTGCTCCGCTGCAAGACAGCGCCGCCGCCCTGGCCGAGCTGGATGTGCTGAGCAACCTGGCCGAGCGTGCGCTGAACCTCGACCTCAATTGCCCGCGCTTCGTCGACGAGCCTTGCCTGCGCATCGACCAGGGCCGTCATCCGGTCGTCGAGCAGGTGCTGACCACCCCGTTCGTGGCCAACGACCTGAGCCTGGACAACAGCACGCGCATGCTGATCATCACCGGCCCGAACATGGGCGGTAAATCCACTTACATGCGCCAGACCGCACTGATCGTGCTGATGGCGCATATCGGCAGCTTCGTTCCGGCGGCCAGCTGCGAGCTGTCGCTCGTCGACCGCATCTTCACCCGCATCGGCTCCAGCGACGACCTGGCCGGTGGGCGTTCGACCTTCATGGTCGAGATGAGCGAAACCGCCAACATCCTGCACAACGCTACCGACCGCAGCCTGGTGCTGATGGACGAGGTCGGCCGCGGCACCAGCACCTTCGACGGCCTGTCGCTGGCCTGGGCTGCCGCCGAGCGTCTGGCGCAACTGCGCGCCTACACCTTGTTCGCCACCCACTACTTCGAGCTCACCGTACTGCCGGAAAGCGAACCCCTGGTGGCCAACGTGCACCTGAACGCTACCGAGCACAACGAGCGCATCGTGTTCCTGCACCATGTCCTGCCTGGCCCCGCCAGCCAGAGCTATGGCCTGGCCGTGGCGCAACTGGCAGGCGTACCTTCCGTGGTTATCCAGCGCGCGCGCGAGCATCTGGGCCGCCTGGAAACCAGCAGCCTGCCGCATGAATTACCCGTTACCAAGAAAACCAAAGGCGAGCCACAGGCACCGCACCAGAGTGACCTGTTCGCCAGCCTGCCACATCCAGCCATCGAGAAGCTGGGCAAGCTGGACTTGGACGACATGACGCCGCGTCAAGCTATCGAAACGCTATATCAACTAAAAAACCTGTTATAACGGCGCCCACTACAAGCTGGTAGAATCCGCCGCGGTTTGCTGGTGCTGCAGGTTATTAGCCTGGCCTGCAGCCATGTACCCGTAAACCGCGCGGCCCTGAGAGGAAGGGCCGCCGCCGTCGCCTGAGGAGAAAA